>ERZ778497.985-NODE-985-length-20431-cov-8.763496_pt1 | contig 20431 bp, 16 predicted proteins | sample MGYA00509938_ERZ778497 | MGnify/ENA primary metagenome ERZ778497 (study PRJEB29527, sample SAMN07138969) | mouse gut metagenome | material: feces | host: mouse | place: China:Nanjing | collected 2016-01-25 ... | reverse complement strand
ATTCGTTATATTAACTTAAGTTTCAACTACTTCTGTAATTTTTACCGAATCATTGACAGTGACACAATGAAGTCAGTGTTGATGGTGCTCTCTTCACCCCAGTCGCGATACACTCCGCTGACCTGAATCGGAATATCATCCCAGCCCGTCAGCATGCGTCCGACAGGTGATTCGTCGCCAAAGTATTTTCTGGCCATACGGTCGCTTATGTACATTTTGCCCTTCTGTGCGAGCCCATTATGGTCGCCATCTATGATTTCGACTCCGAATGTTTTGAAAAACAGTGAGTCGGCCACCATTACTATGCCTGGAAGAATTTCATTGTCTCGTGATATGTTGTTGCCGAAAAAGCGTCGTGTCATCACAGCCGCCTCAACCATATCTTCTCCGAGGGCACTGTAGACTCCTTCAGTGAGTTTTCCGACACACATTTCCTGCCATGCCAGCTCGTTGCCTCCGATCTTAAACTGCATGTTTAGCTGATATATGCGTCCGTAATCATTGAAGCAAGTGTCAATAAGATTGTCGTAAGCCACTCTCGCGAACAGGAAGCAGCTCATTGCGAGTCCAAGCCCGATTGACAGTATTTTCACGAGTGTGGATCCCCGTGAGTGCAAGAGGGTGCGGATCGCGAAATTAATTTTTTGCATTGTAGTGATTTTTTATGGTTGGTTTTGACGTATAATGATGCATTTATTGTGCCAAAAATGCAAAGTGTTGATAATTAGCATCAATTGTTCGATAGTCAGAAGTCAGATTGTTCGATATTTTTACACTGCTGTAAAATTAATTGACACGGATGCGGCCACACTCTTTATTGTATGGCCGTCAGTGAGGCGTATGCGGCATAGTATCGCAACAAAAAAATACCTACTTTTGCATCAAATGAAGAATGACAGTCATATACTCGTGGCCGACGACAACCGTGGTGTGCTTGAAGCGTTGGAATTGTTGCTCAGGCGACACTTCAGGCAGGTCACGCTTATTCGTAATCCGGCGGTGATAATGTCGGCTGTGGCTGACGGGCGTCCGGATGTGGTGTTGCTCGACATGAACTTTACGTCAGCGTTCAATAATGGCAATGAAGGACTATACTGGCTCGAAAGACTACGGGCAACCTATCCGCAGCTTCCGGTTGTGCTGATGACCGCATTCGCTGACATTCCTTTGGCTATCAAAGGCATCAAGGCAGGAGCAGCAGATTTCATACAGAAACCGTGGGATAACGACCGCATAGTGGAGATATTGATCGCCGCGGCCTCAAAGGTCAGAAAACATCGTGATGTTTCATGCAGTCCGGTCATGTACTGGGGAGAATCCGATGAAATGTCGAGGCTTAAGGAGCTTGTCGGGAAAGTGGCTGCTACCGATGCCACAGTGCTTATAACAGGCGAAAACGGTACCGGAAAGGAACTGCTTGCCGAGGAGATTCATCGCTTGTCAGGGAGAGCAGAGCGTCCGATGCTTAAGGTCGACATGGGAGCTGTCAGCGAAACTCTCTTTGAGAGCGAGCTGTTCGGACATCGAAAAGGAGCGTTTACCGGCGCGGTTTCTGATCGCAAGGGCAAGTTGGCAGAGGCTTCGGGCAGCTCTCTGTTTATGGATGAGATCGGAAATATGCCGCTGCATCTGCAGGCCAAATTGCTGTCGGCTTTGCAAAACCGCCAGTTGACCGCGCTTGGATCCAATCACCCGGTATCGTTTGATATCAGGCTTATATGTGCTACCAATCGGAATATCGATGCCATGGTGGCTGATGGAGCGTTCAGAGAGGATCTGCTATATAGAATCAACACCATACGTCTGCATCTTCCACCGTTGCGGCAGCGAAAAGACGACATTCTGGTGCTTGCCCGACGCTTTGCGGCAGAGTTCGGAACGCGATACCGTGGATGCGAAATGTCTCTCAGCGATAGTGCGGCAAACCGTCTTGTAGGCTATCATTGGCCCGGAAATATAAGAGAACTACGTCATGCTGTGGAGAAGGCCGTGATAATATCCGGATCATCCGACACGCTTTCGGCTTCTGATTTCGAGCTGTCGACTGTGGCTTCTGTAAGCCCGGAGATACCTAAGGCTGCAATGACTATAGAGGAGATGGAGCGACAGATGATCAGTGAGGCCATTGACGCATGCAAAGGCAATCTCAGTGCGGCAGCACAGCAGCTCGGCATCACCCGACAGACACTCTACAACAAAATGCGACGCTACGCTCTATGAAAAAATTGTGGATCTCCATTGCGCTCTTGGTGATTGCTTCGGGGCTGGCCGGAGCCCTGCTTAAATCGGGAGAGTGGATTTTCGGTCTGATATCTATGGCTTTCGTGGCATGGGCAACACGTAATGTATTCGTTAAGACGACGCGTGAGAGAAGAGCTGTAGGCCTGCTGCTTGATGCTTTGCGCAACGACGATTATTCGCGACGTATTAACGGTCTGTCGGAAGAAACGGCCCTACAGCTCCATGATATCGCTGATATTCTGAGAAAATTAAAGAAAAACGCAGTAGAACAGGAACTTGTCCACTCTACAATATTGCGTCATATCAGCTCGGGCGTGATCCTGGTGGATAGTCGGGGATATGTCTTGATGGCCAATGACAAGGCATTGGAAATATTGGGTGTCAGTGTACTGACACATATCGATCGTCTGCAGGAGTGTGCGCCGGATATCGCCAGGAGCATAATCGAAATGCCTTCAGGAGGGGAGTGCCGTAAGGATATCGGTGATGGCTGTTCGGGTCGCAGAGTGCTGCATATCCACGCCCGCGTGCTTGAAGTCGCCGAAAAGACATTGACAACGATTGTTATTACTGACATAAGCCGGGAGATAGAGCGCAACGAAACTGAGTCGTGGATCAGGCTGACAAGGATGTTGGTGCATGAAATCAACAATTCGCTTACTCCCATAGTGTCCATAGCTGATATGCTGAAAGAAGAAAGCGATTCGGATGAAGCCGTGAGAGGCTTATCGGCTATAAGTCGTATATGCGGTGATATAAAGGAGTTTGTCAACGGTGTTAGATCTTTTTCGCATATCGCGGAGCCGAGCATGAGGCTCGTGGAGATCAGACCGCTTCTTGAAGATATATTGCAGTCGTGTCAAGGCGCTGGTAATGCTGACGTGTCAATAGTGTGCGACGGCAGTGTGATGGCCTGGACCGATCCGGCATTGTTGGGGCGCGCTGTCGGCAATGTCGTTCTTAATGCCTTTCAGGCGATGGAAACAGTCGTGACTCCACGATTATATATCCGAGTCCGGGTTTCGGCTGATGAGAATGTGGTCATAGATGTGTCAAATAACGGCCCGAGAATATCCGATGCCGTGGCTCATGATATTTTTGTACCGTTCTTTACCACCCGTAGCGACGGGCAGGGGATCGGTCTGGCTTTGAGCCGGCGCATCATGATAGCTCTTGGCGGAAATCTGTCGTTCGTACCCTATTCGGCGTCCGATAGTGATTTGACTACTTTCCGTTTCGAAATCCGGTGATATAGCTTTGCCGCGACCCATGAGATCCCCTTGAAGCGCATGGCAGCCATTATCAACCGATATTTGGCTGACGGTCTGAACGGCAGATAATCAGCAAGGGAGCGTAGGGGAGTCACACGGTCAGTCAGATGGCCGTGGATTATCTGGGCGGCAAGAAAATCCATGATGTTGCGATAATAGAGACGCATATCGCTGTCGGCTACAGCATATTTCAGATGGAGTCGTCTGGTCAGTCTAACCGTACCGATATAGAAGTCAAATGTCTTCGAAAAAGATTCCTCTGAGCTGACTGATTTGTGCCCAACACTGTACAACAACGTTTTATCTGGCAGATAGGCTACAGCCATGCGCGATGCCATGGCGGCAATGATCTGTAGATCCTCACATGTATTATCGCTATGTCTGAACAATTGCGGATCTTTTAGGTATTCGGCCATTATGGCGTCACGCCGCCACAATGCCGTCGATAGATGTGGGTATGGTTTTAACTCTCTGTTGAGAAGTGGCATCAAAATCTTTCCCTTTTCAAAGACTATTGTTTTCTCACTGTTATGCCGATAGGAGATTGTCTGTCCGTTGATGATGTCGTGAAACTCCCATGCCGTGTGTACCAGCCCCACATGGCTGTTCTGTTCCAAAAAATCAAACTGTTTCTGCAATTTGTACGGATCACTCCAGCTGTCGTCGCCCGCACAGTCGGCCAGGTATCGGCCTGTGCAATTAAGCATAGTGTCGAAGTAGTTTTCGATCAGCCCCTTGTTCCTTCGGTTGCAATATAGTCGTATTCTGTCGGGATAGTCTGTCTGATATTTTCGGCATATCTCAGCTGTCGCATCATTTGAGCCATCTTCACCGATCACTATTTCCATTCGTCCGTTGAAGCGCTGGGCGACAATCGATTCCAGACATCGGGCTATTGTGGCCTCCTGATTATAGGTCACTACGATGACTGAAATATCGGGCCTGTCTTTGGATATGGATTCCTGTGTTGATATTACCGATATCGGGTTCTCTGTGATTGGCATTACAAGATGAAATTTGGTGGCCTGTATCAGCAGACCCTATGATGCTCGTATTAGCAGATTGTTTTATGTTTGTATTATCAGACCTGCATATTATGACAACGCGAATTTAGTCACTTTATTGGCACAGCCAATTACATATCATAGCTTTTTCTTTATGAGACCAAGTCCATAGGTTTTATCTGTCTTGTCTGTATTATCTGTCCGATTAGCTCAGAATGTATTTCCGTAGAGTTTGGAGCAGAGGATTCCCTTATGTCCTATCCTTTGCCGCGTAAATTTTACATAATAGCGGTTATGGGCAAAAAGTGTGCAGTCGTGAAAATGGGTATCATACCATGTCATCAATCGAATCAAAACATGATGGATGTGAGAATAAAATGCGTAATAAAAAATGCGTAATAATAAGTATAATTCAGATGACTCTTCAAAATCCTGACATTTTGAAAATAAAGATACATTACGTAACTTTGCGAAAAGAACCAGATCACGATTATATTGCATGCAGTCAGCCATATTATCATCAACCATAGCTACGGTCATAAACCGTTCAGCCATGCGGTTTTTGACCGTATGGTTTTTTTCGGTTATGTTGATGCTGTGCGGCTGTCTGCAGTTTCATCATCATGATGATGACGGGCATCTTTGCATGCATGTCGTTGCGTCAGATCATCATGCTGACAAAAATGATATCGGATCCGAACCCGATGAATGTTCGCTGCATCTGCCGTCGGTTACCGATCAAAAACGTGTAGAATGCTGTATTTCAGTGCAGCAGCTTGATCTTATGTCGGATCTTTTTCTCGCTTATGGCCGGAGTCCGATCCTTTTGTTTGCAGTAACCAAACTACAGACCGAATATCAATATCCCGTATTATCCGATAAACCATTCAGATACATTAGTTTCAGAGCACCACCGTGTGCATGATATTTCTGTCATAGAAAATATCTACACGTTAAATAAAGCTCTAACTATACATCTGAAACAAATATGAATCGGAATATCAGTATTATACTACCCTGCTTTGTCGCGGCCTTTTCAGTCATGTCGTGCGGGGAACACCACCATGCGGAATCAAAAGAGGAAGCACATCTCGATCATGATCACGGTGAGGAAATCGTGATACATCATGAAGAAGCCGAACGGTTCGGAATCAAGACTACAACTATAGCTCCGGCTGAATTCCACAGCATCATTCCAGCAAGCGGATCAATAGATTATGCCCCTGAAAGCAATATCACAATAAGCAGTCCTGTTGCCGGACGCCTTACACTTGCAAGCCGTATTTCGGTGGGTTCGTCAATCAGCGCAGGCCAGCTTATAGCCGATATACGGCCTGAAGGCGTAAGTGGAGGCAATGTCGATGCCGCAGCCAAGGCTCGTATGGATGCCGCCCGCCGCGAATTGGATAGAATCACTCCTCTGTATGCCGACGGCATCGTCACAGCACGCGATCTGAATGCCGCACGTCAGGCCTATCAAGAGGCTCAGGCGGCCTATTCGTCGACTGCGGCATCAGGCAGAGTCACATCGCCGATCGCTGGCATTGTCGCCGCATTGCCGGCTAATAACAATGAGATCGTAGGCGTCGGTACGCCAATAGCCACAGTCGTACGGCAGGGACGCTTGACCTTAAGAATCGAGGTTGCTGAAAAGTACTACCCTGCTCTTGCCGGAGTGACTTCATGCAACATTCTTACTCCCGGATCCGACCGATGGATTGCGCTCAGCGAGCTCGATGGCCGCAAAGAGGGCGTAGTTTCAGGCAACGCCACTGAATCAAGGCAGGGATATGTGACAGTCATATTTTCTTTTGTCAACGACGGTTCTGTCAGCCCAGGTGCATTCGCCGAAGTCAATATGTTGTCACAGCCAATACCTGACGTTATTTCTATCCCGGCTGAGGCTGTCACCGAACAGCAGGGACAGACATTCGCTTATCGTCGCATAGACGATCACGGATATGAAAAAGTGCCAGTAACGTGCGGAATGACCGATGGCCGGATGATAGAGATTAAAAGCGGACTGAAGCCCGGCGATGAAGTCGTGACCGAAGGCACTGTGTTCGTCAAACTTGCCGAAACCAAGGGGAATGCTCCTGAAGGACATTCTCATAATCATTGATTTTTTGACGATATGCTCAACAAGATATTAAGAATATCGCTCTCCAACAGAGCGATCACACTCATTATTTCCGGGCTGTTGCTCATCTGGGGTTGTCTGACCATGCTTCGCACCGATGTCGATATTTTCCCAGATCTCAATGCGCCTACGGTTGTAGTGATGACTGAAGCTCCTGGAATGGCGCCTGAAGAGGTGGAAAAAACAGTGACATTCCCTATTGAAACGGCGCTTAACGGAGCTACCGGAGTCAGACGGGTGCGCTCTTCGTCATCTACAGGATTCTCAATCGTATGGGTGGAGTTTGACTGGGATTCCGATGTCTACAAATGCCGCCAGACCGTAGGCGAAAAACTGTCGTCTGTGGCATCCGGGCTTCCCGCGTCGGTCGGCGCTCCGACCCTTGGGCCGCAGTCGTCAATACTCGGCGAAATGCTGATTATCGGCCTGACAAGCGATTCCACATCTATGATGCAACTCCGGTCGATTGCCGACAGGATCATAACTCCTCGCCTGCTTTCGCTCGAAGGCGTTTCGCAGGTGTCGGTGATAGGCGGTGACGTCAAGGAATACCAGATTTTGCTCTCTCCCGAAAGAATGATGCATCACGGCGTGAGTCTTGACAACGTCATGGAGGCTGTGGAATCTTTCAACGACAATGCTTCGGGAGGCATCCTTTACGATTATGGCAACGAATACCTGATCAAGGGTGATATCACGACTGTCAGGGCTGAGGAAATAGAGCTTGCGGCAGTGGCAACGTCGTCGGGAAAACATGTGACTATCGCCGATATTGCCGAAGTGAAGCTCGGACCGCAGACACCACGGCTCGGAGCCGCATCGGTCAATGCTGAACCGGCTGTGCTTATCACAGTCACCAAGCAGCCGCATCAAGGCTCCAAGGAGTTGACAAATAATATCATATCGGTTCTTGACGATATCACTGCCACACTTCCCGCCGACATCCACGTGTCGACCGACATATTCAGGCAGAGCGATTTCATCGATGCATCTATATCCAATCTGCAGACCTCACTGTTCGAAGGCGCGGTTTTTGTCATCGTGGTGTTGTTTTTCTTTCTTATGAATCTGCGCACGACATTGATTTCGCTTGTAGCGCTTCCACTTTCCATCATTGTCACACTGCTTATTCTTGGCAAGTTGGGATTTACGATCAACACCATGAGCCTCGGAGGCATTGCGATCGCAATCGGATCGCTTGTGGACGATGCCATAGTGGATGTGGAGAATGTATATCGACGGCTTAAATCCAACCACCTGATGCCCCCTTCGTCACGCCAGCCGGTGATCAGCATCGTCTACGAAGCATCGCGAGAAGTGCGTCTGCCAATCCTCAACTCATCACTGATCATCATAGCAAGCTTCCTGCCGCTATTTTTTCTTTCAGGTATAGAGGGCCGCATGCTTAAACCGCTCGGCATATCGTTTATAGTGGCTCTGACAGCATCCACGATCGTGGCGCTCACAGTCACCCCCGTTCTCTGCAGCTATCTGCTTGGCTCGGAGAGAGCGGCTAAGGCACTCGACAAAGATCCGTGGCTGACACGGAAGATACGTGCCGTCTATGCCGGTCTGCTCGACTGGGCTATGCGCCGTCAGCGCATTGTGTTGGTTACCACTGCCCTGCTCTTTATGGTCGCAGCCGGAATATTCTTCACGCTTGGTCGCAGCTTCCTGCCTCCGTTCAATGAAGGATCGCTGACGATCAACATCAGTGCGCTTCCCGGCATATCTCTTGAGGAGAGCGACAAGGTCGGACGTGAGGCCGAACGCATCATTCTTTCCACACCGGAGATCATCACCACCGCCCGAAAAACCGGCCGTGCCGAACTCGACGAGCATTCATTCGGCGCCAACGTTTCGGAGATTGAAGCGCCATATCGTCTTGACGGACGATCGCGACGTGAAATGGTCAACGAACTCCGCCATAACCTGTCGGCTTTGCCCGGTGTCAATATCGAAATCGGACAGCCCATAAGTCATCGCATCGACGCGATGCTTTCAGGCACAGAAGCACAGATAGCCATCAAGATCTTTGGCGACAACCTTGAGACTCTGCATCATCTGTCGCTTCAGATCGGCGAAAATATAAAGCAGATCCCGGGTGTGGTGGATGTAAATGTCGAACAAGCCACCGGACGCCCGCAGATTGATATCAGGCCGCGACGTATCATGATGGCCAAGTATGGGGTCACCAATCAGGCACTGGCCAAAGCCATCAACGTCATGATTGCCGGACAGCCCGTATCGCAGGTATATGAGGGCAATATGCCCTATGATGTGACTGTAAAAGCTTCCGACAGAGCCCGCTCTACTATCGACAATATGTCGGAAATAACCGTAGAGAGCGATCAGGGCCCGATACCCTTGAGCTACGTCGCCGAGATTGTTTCCACGACCGGTCCAAATACAGTCAACCGCGAGAATGTCAGCCGCCGGACTGTTGTTTCGGCCAACGTCGACGGGCGCGATCTTCGCAGCGTCATCAATGATATCAGGAGCAGCATCGATGCAGATGTCACACTTCCTGAAGGCTATCACATCGCTTACGGCGGACAGTTTGAAAGCGAGGCATCAGCTTCGCGCACTCTTCTGTTGGCTTCAGCCGCCGCTCTGTTGGTGATCCTGTTGCTGCTATATCAGGAATATAAGAACTTCAGGCAGCCGCTTATCATCATGATCAATATGCCGCTGGCCATGATAGGTGGTATTCTTATACTTCGTGTCACATCCGGCGAAATCAATATTCCGGCCATTATCGGCTTTATAGCACTGCTCGGCATAGCCACCCGCAACGGAATGCTTCTTATATCGCGCTATAACACTCTCAAAGCCGAAGGAGAAGGATTGTCAGAACGTATCCGCCATGGATCGGTCGACCGTCTTAATCCTATCATCATGACGGCACTGACATCGGCGCTCGCACTCATTCCTCTTGCTGTAAGAGGATCAGAGCCGGGCAATGAGATACAATCCCCTATGGCTATAGTGATTCTCGGCGGACTGCTGACGTCCACTTTCCTCAACCTTGTTGTTGTACCGGTCATTTACAGAATTTCAGAAACATATAATCAACGGAAATGAAATCGATACTATTGTTTTTGGCTATTATATCGCCAGTCGCAGCGTCGGCGCAGACTGCATTGGATTTCAACCGTGAGGCCTATATAATGGCTTCCGGCAGCTATTCGCTTGCAGTCGATTCGCTGTCGCTTGCTGTCGACATGGAGGATCTCAAAAGTTCCAACAATCTGCAGGATCCTGAAATAGAGATAGGATACCTGTGGGGTGAGAAACCAACCGGCAATAAATGGAATGTCAGCGTAAGTCAAGGATTCGACTGGCCCGGAGCCTACTCGGCCAGAGCCAAGGGTATCAAGGCTGCGCAGGAAGTCATAGGGCTTACCCGCCGGGCAGGGCTGCTTTCAAGAATGCTTGAAGTCAAACAGGCCATGATCGACGTTGTTTATTCAGCTAAAAATATGATGCTTACGCGTCAGATGACCGATACGATAGCTTCAATGTGTGCTATATCCCGCAAGGCTATGGAAGGTGGCGAGATCACCCGGCTCGACATGAATATGATGGAAATCGTGCGTATAGGCATGGAGGAGGAACTCCGCACCGCCGTGGCGGAGTTCGACGACAAGGTTGCCGCACTGACAGTGCTGAATAACGGGCACGACTGCTCTACTCTGGTTGAGCGTCTGACTGATTATCCCGACGAAATGATACTTCCGTTGGAGTCATATCAGCGTCAGATCACCGAAAATGACCCGATGATTAAGGCAGGGCGCAAGCAGATGAAAGTTGACGAAAAAATGGTCAAAGCCAGTCAGATGATGTCATATCCGGGGGTCTCTGTGGGATATACGTATGAAAACGAAGGCGATGAACGATGGCATGGAGTCACTTTCGGACTGACATTGCCTATCTTCTCCAACCGGCATGCGACATCCAAAAGCCGACTGACAGCCATGCAGAATCGCCTGAAGGCCGAAACCGCTCTTAACGAGGCGACAGTCATGATTGAGAACGATCGTCGCAAAGCGCTCGATCTATATCGCAATTACACGAAGTATGATAAAGTGATAAACGGCGATGACAATATCGCACTGCTCAGGAAGGCGTATCGTGCAGGACAGATGACCTGCATAGAATACCTTACGGAAGTCAAGTTCTTTCTTGAGGCACGGCGCACTTTCCTTCAGACAGAGTATCTTTATCACCTTGCCCTCGCACGCCTCAACCGTTATTCGATGACGTTCTGATTCCCGCTCAGTGTTCCTGAGGATTCCACCATGATTTCTCAAACTATAATGCAGCAGCGCCCGGTGTCGTCTGATATCACCGGGCGCTGTTGTTTTAATGGATCAGATCACTCTTTCTCTCTGAATGTGCGAGCCATCTGGCTGCGTGCCACGTCGAGCTGGCGTTCCAGACGAGTCTTCTCAAGCTGCGCCTTATGAAGGCGTCCCACTATCACCGATGCCTTGTGCACGCTTCCAAGAGCCTCGGCTTGATCTTTAGGAAGAGTCATGGTGTGATTTTTCTTTTCGCCGAAAAATGTGGCCTTGATCTCGTCGCCGGTATGCCTTTCGGCAAATACGCCGAGAGTGTCGCATTCCGAAGGCATAAAATTGATGATCTCTACTCCGCGGCTTCTGTCGTTGCGTTCGCCGTCGTGTGCTACACGTGCCGACATCACTTCATCATCGCCCGATTTAAGGCCTACGGCCGTGCTCTCTGTGCCTTTGGGACAACTCGATACAACAGTATATATACCGTCGGCACTCATTCTCGCATAAAGTCCCGGTTTTTCGGCCGGCACCTTCCCTTTAAGGGCTTTGGTCGTGTAGTATCCCTCAAAAGAATCTTCTACAAAAACCATGACATCCTTGACGGCATCGGCCTCGATGGTGAGCTGTACAATCATGCTGTCGGCCGTCGACAGCTCTTTGAGCGTTAACATTTCCATTATGCGAGGGCGAAGGCTCATGGCGTCGCGGCGCACCTCTACCTCCGCGGCATAACGTGAGTCGACCGAATCAAGCAGTGCAAGTGCACCGGGATAATCGCCCGATACCGCCATTGACTCGGCCTGCGAAAGCAGTTCACGGGCAGCCTTTGAATTATCCGAACAGCCCGACAATATCATTATCGAGAGGCTTCCGGCAAGCATACTTTTACAAAATGCGTTCAACATCTTTTACTCCTTTTACAGTTTTGATTTTTTTGATCAGATTGCCTAATGTGGCTATGTCGGACACGCCAACTGTCATTGTGCCTTTGAACAGACCGTCATGTGAATCAATGGCGATGCTGCGCAGACTCGTGTCCTTCTCTTTGTTGATAATTGATGAAATGTTGGTCACGATGCCGATATCGTCGTGTCCTACGACATGGAGCGTACATGCAAACTGATGCCCGTTTTTGCCCGACCATCTCACCGGTATCACCCTGTAGGGATAACGCAGTCGGATGTTCGACGCGTTCGGACAATCCTCCCGGTGGATCTTTATGACACCCTCTGACGAAACAAAGCCAAACACCTTGTCGCCATATATGGGATTGCAGCATTTCGACATACGATAGTTGACCCCTTTTATATTGTCGCCGATCACCAGCACATCGTTGGCCTGCGAATCGTCATCGGTAGGCTGTTGCAATGAGAATTCCTCGGCCGATCGCACCTCTGCCGCGACTTCCTGATGACTGTCTATGTTTTCCAGACAGGTCATCACTGTTGCAGGATCGATAGACTCCTCGGCAATACTGCAGTAAAAGTCGGTAGCTGTTTTGAAACCAAGCTTCTTGATCACTTTCGTGATTGTCGCGTCGTCGGCTTCCACCTTTCGGTTCTTGAAACGGCGCTGCAATATCTCTTTACCGAGTTCGGCCGATCTCTGCCGGCGTTCGTTAAGGCTCTGGCGTATCTTGTTTCTGGCCTTCGAAGTGACCACAAAGTTGAGCCAGTCGGCCTTCGGGGTCTGATTGCTTGAGGTTATGATCTCTACCGTGTCGCCGCTGCGCAGCTTATGGTTTATGCGACATGTGCGGCCATTGATTTTTGCCCCTGTGCAGGTGCATCCTATTTTCGAGTGGATATTGAATGCGAAGTCGAGCACTGTGGCGCCGAGAGGCAGCTGGAACAGATCGCCTCTCGGAGTGAACACAAACACCTCTTCCTGATAAAGATCCATCTTGAAATCCTTCATCAGTTCCAACGGTCCGCCCTGAGGATTTTCCATCGCCTCCCTCACCTGATTCATCCACGCATCAAGATTGTTTTCGCTCTTGATACCCTTGTATTTCCAGTGCGCGGCCACACCCTTTTCGGCTATTTCGTCCATCCGGCGTGATCTTATCTGCACTTCCACCCAGCGGCCGCCGGGGCCCATCACTGTGATATGCAGCGATTCATAGCCGTTGCTTTTAGGTATGCTTAGCCAGTCCTTCAACCGGGCTGGATTGGGCTGATACATGTCGGTGATAATGGAATAAACAAGCCAGCACTCGCTGCGCTCACGCTCCGGAGCCACATCCAGTATCACACGTATGGCGAAAAGGTCGTAGATATGTTCCAGATCATTGTGCTGTTTCTGTATCTTGTTCCATATCGACGATATGGACTTTGTGCGGCCCTTGATGTCAAATTTCAGTCCCTGACGCTCGAGAGCCTCCTTTACAGGCGCTATGAACGAGTCGATATATGCGTCGCGGCTCGCTTTCGTTTCATTTAGCTTGCGGGCTATACGTGTGTATATGTCGCGATTGGAGTACTTTAGCGACATATCCTCAAGCTCGCTCTTCATCTTGTAAAGTCCGAGTCGGTGTGCGAGCGGCGCATAAAGATATCTGGCCTCCGACGCCACTGTCATCACCTTCTCTGTGTCGGGATGATGATTGATCGAGCGCATCACCACCGTGCGTTCGGCGATCATTATGATTATCACCCTGATATCCTCGGCAAAAGTGAGCAACAATTTTCCGAAATTGGCATTGTCAACAGCCGTTCTGCGCGAGTAAAGTTCCGACACCTTGTTAAGTCCGTGCAGCAGTCGTGCTACATCACTACCCCACTGCCTGACTATTTCATCTTCTGTAAGATGACCGGCGCTATAGAGAGGAGAGAGTATCACGGCGAGCGACATCACACGGTCGGGACTCAAACCTTCGCACAGCAAAATGGCTGTATCAAGGCTATGGATTATCTCATTGAGGCCGAATTCATCCGTAAAGTCTGTGCCTGAGGCGACTGCGCGTTGATATGCCTCGCGGAGGCTGCGATAGTCTTGCGGAGCCGACACGTTTCCCGACAGCCGTAGGAAACATCCGGCTCTCTCCAAAAGTTGCCGGCCGAAGTCTGATGCCGGCAAATCTCGAGTATCGGGTGTGATTTGTGTCAACATAGTTCTGGCGCATTTGTTAAATTGCAAATTTAATACAAAATTTAATACGATGCCCAAGGTGGTGTAAAAAATATGTTTTTTATCACCTCAATGCGAAAATCACGATTTTTATAGTAAATTTGCAGCACAATATTCAATATCAATAGCGACAACCAAACAACATTACTCCATGATATTCACATTCCGGTTAGTATCCGACGAAGTCGACAACTTCAAGCGTGAGATCAGCATCGATTCCGATGCCACTTTTCTTGACTTGCGTAATGCTATCTGTGATTCGGTCAATTACGACAAGGGACAGATGAATTCGTTCTTTCTGTGTGATGACAATTGGGAGAAAGGCAAGGAGATAACTCTGGAGGATATGGGTGCCGACTCGGCCGACGATGTCTACCTTATGGAAGAAACGCCGCTCTCGGATTTTCTCGACGACGAAGGGCAGCGGCTCATATTCGTGTTCGATTATCTTACCGACCGTTGTTTCTTCATGGAGCTGAAGAAAACGCAGCCGGGACGTTCGCTCAAAGATCCGGTGTGCTCTCTCGCTTTCGGAAATCCCCCCGCACAGTTCGTAAACCTTGATGAATTCGAGGCACGCATTGACGAAAAGACTGAGAAAACAGCTGCAGCCGATCCTGATCTTGATGAGAGTTTCTATGGATCTGACGAATACAACGACGACGAATTCGACGCCTCGGGATTTGACGAGGTCAATCCATACGAATAAGAACAATTCCTGTTCCGGGGTTAATAGAGAAATACATCATTCGAGCCGGGCATGACATCCTGTCGCTGCCCGGCTTCCATATCGTCCACTTGAATACGGCGCGCATGGTTGAGGCTTGCAATAACAGACACCGGACAAAGTCAGAAATACCGCAGCACAAACTGTTGGTGTGCTGATAGTTTGATAATCTCAACTGATTTTTGAAAAGTAACTGATCATTTATGAAGATAGCGATAGTAGTGGCAATGCAGAAAGAACTTGATCTGCTGCTGCCACATATCTCCGATATAGTTAAATCCGAAAAAGGACGCTTCATCGTCTATCACGGACAGATGGCCGGATGCGAGATCATTGCTATGCAGAGTGGCATAGGTAAAGTGAATTCCGCTCTTGCTCTGCAGTGTATGCTTAATGATTTTGCACCAGATCTGGTGATCAACACCGGAGTGGCCGGAGGCACCGGACGTGCCGGAATACTCGATGTAGTGGTTGGCAGCCGTGTGGCCTATCACGATGTATGGTGCGGACCGGGAACCGTCCCGGGACAGGCATCTGGCTGTCCGCAGTTCTTCGAGCCACCATGCGGCTTGCTCGATATACCCGCTCTTGATCCTGCCGGCGGAGTGATACATGGACTTATCGCTTCAGGCGATATTTTTGTAGCGTCATCCGAAGAAACCGAGCGAATCCGCGGGCTTTATCCCGATGTGGTGGCAGTGGATATGGAATCGGCATCCATGGCGCAGACTTGTTGGCTGAGCGGCGTGCCGTTTGTTTCAGTCAGAGTGGTCAGCGACACACCCGGAGCCGCCGATAATATCTCGCAGTATGAAAACTTCTGGACTGATGCGCCAATGCGCACATTCTCCGTTCTCATGCCACTTGTAGAACAAATATCACAGCAATGGAAAAAATAGCAAGCTTCACTGTCGACCACCAGCGTCTGCTCCGTGGCATCTACGTTTCGCGGCGCGATGTCACCCGGTCGGGCGATACTCTCACCACATTCGATATACGCATGACTGAGCCCAACCGACAGCCGCCGTTGTCGGGAGCCGCACTCCACACTATCGAACACCTTGCCGCCACATATCTGCGCAACCGGGCCGACTGGAAAGACCGTGTGATATACTGGGGGCCGATGGGATGCCGAACCGGCAATTACCTCATTCTGTCGGGAGATCTGCAGCCTGAGGATATAGTAGGGCTGATGACTGATACGTTTCGCTTCATAGCCGATTATTCAGGGGAAATTCCGGGAGCCTCTCCACGCGATTGCGGCAACTATTCGTATATGGATCTTGATGATGCCAAAGCGCAGGCTCGACGCTTTCTTGAAGAAGTGTTGCTGTGCATGAAGCATGAAAACACCGCATATCCTGAGTGAACCTTTGACCGGCGTCCGTTGTTAATGAATCCAAACACGTTTTAACTCATGAAAAGATTCATTACAGCCATCTCATCACTCGCAGCGCTCATGCTGCTTTTCAATCCGCACACTGCGGCGCAGACCACCGACTACACGTTCAGAGAATGTCTTGGCAGTTCAATGCCTTATCCCGATGTCAGTTCCACGACGCAGACCCCTGACTCGCTCCGACCTATCATGATCAATCATGTGGGGCGTCACGGAGCCAGATATATGTCGTCGGGCAAAGCTGCCGACAATGTCCGAAAGGCACTTAAAAACGCTGTCAGACTCCGCACGATTACTCCGCGCGGCCGACGGATGCTGAGGCTCACTGAGCAGATAATCGAGCGCACTGCCGGCCGCTGGGGTGTGCTTGACACTCTCGGCAAAGCCGAACAGATGGGAATAGGCATGCGCATGTATAGCGATTTTCCGTCGTTGATGCGCAATGGCCGCATCAAGGCCATCAGCAGCTACGTCCCACGCTGTATCATGAGTATGTATGAGATGACCCATCAGATCGCACGTCTTGACGATAAGGTGGAGATCCACACTTCGTCAGGGCGTCAGAACAATCCCCTGCTCCGTTTCTTCAGCGATAACCGCGAGCTTGAGGAACTGTTTGCTACCGATAATTTCCGGCTCGCACTTAATGAGGCTTCCGACTCGATGGTGCCGCGAACAGTGCTCCGTAAAATGCTCGGAAGCGGCTATCCCTACAATGAAATCCACGATCAGGCAGCCCTCACCATGGATATATATTCATGCCTTGCAGCCACTGCAGCCATGGAACTGCGCTGTGACATATCGCAGTATGTCACCCGAGAGGAATTCAATGCCATGTGGTCGTTCAAAAACTACAGCCAGCATCTCGTGCATTCGGCTTCAGCCATATCCGACGCGCCTGCCAAAGCAGCCCGAGCATTGCTCGACGATATCATCACCACCACCGACCGATTGATAGAAGGTGACTCGACGGTGGCACCGGTGCAGCTGCGATTCGGTCATGCCGAAACCCTCATGCCCTTGCTGGCATTGATGAGAATCCCCGGATGCTATCTTGATTCGGACAACCCCGATGAGGTCAGTCGTCAATGGCTCGACTTTCGTATAGTGCCTATGGCTGCCAACTTCCGTATTATCGTGTTCCGCGGACCGAAAGATGTGATATATATCCGTGCCGATCTCAACGAACAACCGATCAATCTTATAGAAGACGATCCGCGCATATATCTGCCGTGGAATGAAGCCAAGGCCTATCTGCTGCTGCGATCCATGTGATTCTGTTCCCGACAGCCTTATAGCTCTGTGACATTGCTAAGCCACAGGGCTTTTTTATGTCAGTCTGTCAGACTGCTGACTGACTTGGAAGGGAGCTCCTGCGAGAATTATACAGTGTCTTTCACCAATCTGGAGTTTGGCGGCCTTTTGGCTGTATAGTAAAAATGTCGTAACTTTGCAGACGCAGCCGGACGTTCCGTCGCGGGTCGGCATTAGCCGGCATGAGGAAAGTCCGGGCAACACAGAGCACCATGTTTCCTAACAGGAAGCCGGCAGCGATGCCGGGGCAAGTGTGACAGAAAACGACCGCCACGATCCTTCGGGCCGTGGTAAGGGTGAAAAGGCGGGGTAAGAGCCCACCGGGCTTCATGGCGACATGAGGCGCCGCACATCCCATGGGTTGCAAGGCCAAGTATACCGGCATTCAAGGATTGCTCGTCCATTGCCGGGGGGTAGGCTGCTTGAGCCATGCGGCAACGTATGGCGTAGATAAATGACGGAACGGCCCTGATGGCCCCCTCGGGGAAGTGTCAGGCCGACATAACCCGGCTTACAGTCCGGCTGCAAAGCATTAATTCCGCCGACAATTTTCTCACAATGAGGAATTGTCGGCGGAATCTGTTTATTTCACAATATTACCGGCGAGGCCGATATGGCTGGACTGTTACCGGTTCATGCGTTTCAGAAGGTTGTATGATGGCACCACACCCAGTTCGCCCGCTTTGCTGACATCGGCCGATCCCTTGCTGCTGTCGCCGAGCATATAATATACATAGCCGCGGTTGTAGTAGGCCTCTCCGAAGTCGGGCTTAAGTTCTATAGCGCGGTTGAGAGCCTTGAGTGCCGAAGTGTAGTCCTGCAGCTGAAGCAATATCACTCCCTTGTTGTAGTAAGCCACAGGCATTTCAGGCGAAAGCTCTATGACTTTGTCTATGTCGGCCATGACTTCGGCCATATTGGCGCGGCGCTGCTGCATCGATGCGCCCGGAATGACTGTCGGCATCGCCTGATGAATACGTCCGTCGCCTGGCTGCGTCTTCGCACTCTCTTCGGCTTCCGATTCGAGTTTCTGCAGGCGGGCTATGCCTCTCATGAAGTATGCCATGGTGAAGTCGGGCGTAAGTTCCAGCGCTCTGTTGAAGTCGGCTATCGAACCATCATAATTGCGTAGCGTCAGCAGGTCCATTGCTCGTCCGAAATAGTCTATCGCACGAGGCTTATGCGATGACAGATATGAATTGTAATAATTCACCGAATCGAAATGGCGCTTTATCTGGTCTTCGTCGTCAAGGCTCGGCACAGAATTGGTCACCTGCAACAAGAATCTCAGTGCGCGTGTGCGGTTGATCTCATCCACCTCCTTGATGTATTCGGGGTTGGGGCGCAGTTCAGTGGGTGAATTGTAGTATGAGGCTGTGAATATCGGCTCGTATGAGATGCTGACATTACGGTTCTGCACCCTGCCTCTGATGCTTTTATTGATGAACTCCTGCTCTATGTTGGCATTGTCGTTGACCGTAAGAAGTGATGTGAAGCGTGCCATCACCTTGTCGGGCGACTCGGACGCGCCGCGCATTATCTCTTCGAAATCCTTGTCAAACGGAGTCGGCTCACCGGCAGTCTGAGGCTCGGTGCTGTTGCTGTCTGACGAGGTTTTGCTGCTGTCCTGGCCTCCTTGCTTTCGGCTGTCGTTGCGGCTCGTATTTCCAGCTTTGTTACCGCGGGCCAGGGCGAGAGAGCGGTCAAGATCATCTTTCGCCTTCAAATCACCCATGTCGCGGCGTATCTCTGATCGCAGGAAATATCCTGCCGCCAGATTGGGATATGCGGCTATGATGGTATTGATGTCGGCGAGCGCACCTTTGAAGTCGCGTTTTTCCTTCAACACGAGAGCGCGGTTATACAACGCCCGGTAGTCTGTGCCTCTCAGGGCAAGCACTTTGTTGAGATCAGCAAGCGCCTTGTCGAAATCTCTAACTTCACACAGTAGCAGAGCACGGTTGAAATAACCGGTATAATCTTCCGGGTCAAGTTGTATGGCATACTCATAGTCGCTCAACGCGCCGTAATAATCATCAAGATTGTGGCGAAGAAACGCGCGATTTATGTAAAACCCCGGAAATTTGGGTTGCAGACGTATGGCTTCGTTCATGTCGTCGAGTGCCGCCGCATAGTCGCGGTGGGAGTTTATGGCCACGTCGGCTCTGATAAGGTATGCGTTGACAGAGCGTTTGTTAAGGTCAAGCGCTTTTTCCACGTCGGCGATAGCCCCGACGGTATCCTTCTGCTCCAGACGCAGGCGTGCGCGCCCAACGTATCCGCCATCAAATCCGCTGTGCGTGGCGAGCAGCGCATCGAATGTGGCAGCAGCCTCGTCATACCGCTTCAGTTCTTGATATGCGAGAGCCTTGTTGAACAGTATCACACGGTTTTCAGGCAGAGTGCCGAGCACTTCGTCATAATCGTTCAGCGCGTCTTCAACGTTTCCGATATTCTGGTTGGCCACCGCGCGCAGCTCGTAGGCGTCAAGCAGAAACGGATTCTGTTCGATAGCTGTCGATGCATCGGCTACAGCTCCGCGGAAATCGTCGAGATTGTATTTGGCTATCGCCCTGAAAAAATATGGTTGTGCGAGATAAGGCTTGGCGGCAATGACTTGGTTGAAGTACTGTATCGACAGCATATAGTCTTCGAAATAAAGCGCGTTGCGCCCTACCTGCATCACCTGGTCGGTATTGATCTGTGCGTGTGTCGGCATATTGCATGAAAGCAGTGCCGCCAGACACGATATCCTGATTATAAAACGTGATAACATTGGATTAGTAAGTAAGCTGTGGGAATATACCCCGATCATTCCTGCAAATGATATAATGATCAGATTATCCGGGGGCAAAGATACTACAAAAAAACGAGAATAGGAGAAAAATGGTGAATGAACGTTGAG
>ERZ778497.983-NODE-983-length-20487-cov-4.361198_pt1 | contig 20487 bp, 16 predicted proteins | sample MGYA00509938_ERZ778497 | MGnify/ENA primary metagenome ERZ778497 (study PRJEB29527, sample SAMN07138969) | mouse gut metagenome | material: feces | host: mouse | place: China:Nanjing | collected 2016-01-25 ... | reverse complement strand
CACTCGCCCGCATGGTGCTCAAGGACGTGATAATGCTCCCTGACCGTCTCCGGCACTTCACCCTGAGCCTTCGCAAGATTCAAAAATTTCGTAACAGACGCCACATCAATCTTCTTCGGACACGGCGCGCAATGACTGCAGTACATGCAGTGACCCTTCCAGCTTATGTTCGGGAACGAAGCAAAGGCTAACGCATAATCCTTTTCCTCATCCGACGCTTCCTCGTAAGCGATATCTGCCTGAAGCTGTCCGACTGTACGCGCTCCCGAAAGAACTGTTGCCACAGCAGGACGGGTGAGCGCATAGTGAAGACATTGATTCGCCGTCAACGCTTTTCCTGCCGGAGACATGGTCTCATCCAGAAGATCTCCCCCGCCGAATGCTTTCATAACCGTAATTCCCACCCCAAGCCGCTGACAGGCTTCGTATAATTCCTGACGCTCCGGATCCATATTCACCAGAGGCGCCGCATAATTCTCATCTCTCCACAAATCTTCCACATCCTCGCTCGCAGGCTGAAGATCGTAGCATGGATTCACACTGAACATGAGTACCTCTATGTATCCGCTCTCTATCGCTTTCTTCGCGACTTTTGGATTATGGCTGCTCAGCCCGATATGGTGAATTCTTCCTGCTTCCTTTAACTCTTTCACATAAGACAGAACCGGACCGTCCGAAATGGTCTTCCAGTCTTCCATAGAATCCACATAATGAATCATTCCTACATCAATGTAATCCGTATTCAGAAGAGACATCATCTCCTCAAATCCTTCTTTTACTTCCCCGATATTCCTTGAACGTTTATACTGTCCATCCTTCCAGACTGAACAGATGTGAGACTGTATGATGAACTTTTCCCTTCTTCCATCCAACGCCTCACCGATACTTTTTCTTACCTCCGGATTCGAGGTATAAAGGTCGAAATAATTAACACCTGTCTCTTCTGCCAGATCCAGAAAACACTTTGCATTCCTGCAGCCATCCCCGGCAAAGCCCTCACAGCCCATGCCAATCTCGCTGACCCTTATACCTGTGTTCCCTAATTCACGATATTTCACCCGACTCATCTCCTTAATCCATTTTATTTCAATTATACACATTTTACAGTATCTATATAATAAATGCAAACATTAACGTATCTGAAAAAGCGATGTGATTCCCCAGACTTAAAAATTAGATTTTCCGCATGACTTTTATCTGTTCTCTTCTTTTCGAAGCCTTCTTAAGATCTCTACCTCCCCCCTCTTTACCATATCATCATTATCCATCCCCTTCGCTTCAAGAATTCTTTCTATCACCTGAGCCGGATCTAACGAATGATATGGAAAATACAATTGCTGAAGCTCTGAAGGCTTAACTATTCTGTAAAGTGTCTTGCTTCCTGTTTCCCTTGTATATGACCAATATCGGTAAATATAACCGATCCAATACAGTTCTTCTCTGCTGTATCTAATTTTCCCGTAGACACTTTTTCCATACTGTTCTTCAATCTCCGCTATTGCATCAGCTTCGGACAGGGATTCAAACATAAAGCCTTCCCGATCCATTCTCTCTGCTATTTTAGACATCATAAAACGTCTGATAAAAACCGGGGTGCTGCAGCCGGACAAATTTAAAGACTCTTCAAAAAGCTTTCCCTGATATCTGCAAATTTTCAATCCATAATCGCCAAATTCTCTCATTCCAAAATTCCCTCTAATATCCTGTTATCAGCTATGGGTGCAACAATATAATACACCTCTCTATTCTGCGCAATTAAACTTTTAATAATCTCAGAATCCGAAATTCCCCAAGCCGATTTCTGAAATATGCTATAGTCAGCATCCAATCCCTGTTTACACCAAAACGTCTCTCCTTTAAGCCTTTCTTGTCAAAATCGAGCATATACAACGAAGATTCTGGAAACGTTGAGACAAACATTGCAGATTGTTCAAGACTTTCACCGCAATAGAACCCCTGTCCAAAATCATTATTTTTGCGTGACTTATTTATACTAAGCTCTCCTTCCAGCTTGCTTTTTGCTCCATGAAAAAGCAGTATATGAGATTTTTCCGAAGCATCTTCTTTATATAACTGCTCCTTAATTTTACTAAGCCTTATTCCGGACTTAAATGCAAAGCTGTAAGAAGCCGACATATTCTGTTCACTAATGTTATTTTTGCCTGTCATCCAATTATTTAATGTAATTCTGGAAATTTCCAGTGCGTTTGCCAACCCTTCTTTTGTGAATCCAAGCAATTCTTTTATAATCACTATATCTTGTAATACGTTATATTCGTTCATCAATGCCTCCAACTTATTTGTAAAGTATTTTACATTTTAGTTTGTATGATGAAACCAATCCTTCTATCGGCATGAAAAGGACGCTTTGACTTTTCACATATATCTTTCATTCTTTAATTGTGCGAGGATATTTTTCATAATACCACTCAAGAAAATTATCATGCATTTCTTCTCCCTGGCGCCGCGCCCGGATCGCATCCTGTTTATCGCAATAGGCACCCAGATAATAGTTCTTCCTTTTGAATCCGATCTGTGCAACCCACTTTTCCTTCTTTTTATCCCAATATACTCCTGTATAGCCACTGGTATTATTCCGGTTCTTCTTTTCCTTATAAGCCTCCAAAATCGCCACAGATGTTCCATCTACTAATTTCAGATTTTCCTGATATACTTCTGACTGCAGACAGCCGCAGCTTTTTGTCTTTCCTGTCTGCAGAAGTGTTTGCCCTACAACAGTTTCCTTTCCGCAGTCACAGCGGCAGCGCCATCGGTGCATACCGCCGCGCTTCCCTGCATAAGCCAGCACAACCAAACGTCCAAATCGTTTCCCCACAAAATTTTTTATAGGCGGATGGCTTAGGCAGCCGCAGCTTTTTCGGTAACCAGAACACAGCTGATGTAAAGATGTCAGAATCTCTTTGCCGCAATCGCATCGACATCTCCAGACTACCGTACCGCCATCCCGTATATCTGTAGGTTCTACAGCCACTAACTTTCCAAAACGCATTCCCGTAATATCCTTTTGTCCAGGCCGTGTTTTGGAGATACAACCGCAGTCTGTGATCTTTCCTCTCTGCAGACAACGGGTATCCAAAAAAATCGTTCCTCCGCAATCACAATTGCATTTCCAAACTGTATATCCGTTTTTACGCTGTTTGGTAGGTGCTCCCACTGTCAATTTCCCGATGCGAAAACCAATTTTAATTTTCATCCTATATCCTTTTCTTATGCCGCTTCTTATTCTTCCTGTCCATAATACCCCCCACCCGTAAGTTTTTTCAACCTTTTTTATTTCGATACAGATCATCCAAAATTTAGCGCAATAAAAATGACAGGAGCATTCGTTCTCCTGCCATTTTGTAACAATCTGAATTTTTTCTTAAAATAATTCTTTTACCGTTGGATATATCTTCTTAAATTTCTGGTACTTCTCCTCATACTTCGCTGCCAGCTCTTCCTCCGGTTCTACCGTATCCACTACTTTCACCAGCTTCCCCGCGATGGTTTCAACGTCCGGATACTCGCCGCAGCCTACCGCCGCCAGCATAGCGCCTCCGAGAGCAGGTCCTTCCTCACTCTCGATGACATCTACCTTCAGGTTCATGATATTGGCGATCATCTTCTTCCACAGCGGGCTTTTCGCACCGCCGCCGCAGATCTTCGTCCGCTCTATCTTAATGCCAAGGCTCTTCGCCACCTCAAGGGAATCACGAAGCGCAAAAGCAACACCCTCTAAAACAGCCTGTGTCATGTCCTCTCTTGTAGTGTCCATGGACATGCCGATAAACATCGCCCTTGCGTCTGGATTGTTATGAGGGGAACGCTCTCCCATCAGATAAGGCAGATAGAATACATTGTTCTCGCCAAGCTTTTGAATGCCAGCCTGCTCCGCTCCGAAATCCTTTGTCTTTAATATCTCTTCGCTCCACCATTTATTACAGGACGCTGCGCTCAGCATACATCCCATCAGATGGTAGCTCCCGTCCGCATGAGCGAAAGAATGAAGCGCATTATTTTCATCCACCCCAAAGTTCTTACTGGAGATAAATATGGTTCCCGATGTTCCGAGGGAGATGTTGCACATACCGTTGCCCACCGTTCCGGTCCCTATTGCAGCCGCGGCATTATCCCCGGCTCCCGCTATCACTTTCACATCCTCGCGCAGTCCTAACTCTGACGCAATCTCTGGTTTCAATGTTCCTACTGCTTCATAACTCTCATAGAGTTTTGGAAGCTGTTCCTCGTGAATACCGCAGATATCCATCATTTCCTTCGACCAGCAGCGGTTTTTCACATCCATCAGAAGCATTCCTGATGCGTCTGACACATCTGTGCAGAAAGAGCCAGACAATCTGTATGCCAGAAAATCCTTCGGCAGCATGATCTTACAGATCTTTGCAAAGTTTTCCGGTTCATGCTTTTTCATCCACAGAATCTTCGGTGCAGTAAATCCTGCAAATGCAATATTGGCCGTATATTCGGAAAGCTTATCCTTTCCGATCACTTCATTCAGATAATCTGTTTCTTCTCCCGTTCGTCCGTCATTCCAGAGAATCGCCGGACGAATCACGGCATCTTCGCTGTCTAGAGCCACCAGCCCGTGCATCTGCCCTCCGAAGCTAATTCCGGCAACCTTTTCTTTATCACACTCTGCTGTCAGCTCTTTTATCCCCTCCATGGACTGATGAAACCAGTCCTCCGGGTTCTGTTCCGACCAGCCCGGATGAGGAAAGAACAGCGGATACTCCTTTGATACGATTTTTTGTATCTCTCCCTTTTCATCCATCAGGAGAAGTTTCACTGCAGAAGTTCCTAAATCTACTCCTATATATAACATCTTATTACCCCCATGGATTCTCTGTCGGATATTTCACGCCTGCCGGCTGATTATATCCAATCTCCTCTACCGGAACGCCAATATATTTAAATACCTCGAACAGAGCTTTCCCAAAATGTCCGAATGCAACTGCCCCGTGATGCGGATAACCGCCCTCGATCAATACATGACGGTAGAATCTTCCCATCTCTGGAATTGCAAATACGCCGACGGAACCGAAGGACTTCGTAGCCACCGGAAGCACCTCGCCGTGAGCGATATAAGCGCGGAGAACATTGTCTGCAGTGCTCTGTAAACGGTAGAAAGTAATGTCTCCGGGAACGATATCGCCCTCCAATGTTCCCTGTGTTACTTCCTCTGGCAAAGTACGGGCCATGATCATCTGATACTTCATCTCACAGAAGGAAAGTTTTTTCGATGCCGTATTTCCGCAGTGAAATCCCATAAAGGTATCTTTCTGGGTATAATCATATCTTCCCTTGATGTCACTCTCATACATATCCTTCGGCACAGTATTGTTAATATCAAGAAGTGTCACGGCATCTTCGCTGACTACTGTTCCGATAAACTCGCTCAGCGCGCCGTAGATATCCACTTCACAGGAAACCGGAATCCCCTGCGCAGTTAGGCGGCTATTTACATAGCATGGTACGAAACCGAACTGCGTCTGGAATGCCGGCCAGCATTTTCCGGCAATCGCCACGTATTTGCGGTATCCTCTATGATCCTCAATCCAGTCCTTAAGCGTCAGCTCATACTGGGCAAGCTTGCTTAAAATCTCCGGCTTCTTATTGCCTGCGCCAAGCTCTTCTTCCATTTCTTTGACAATTGCAGGAATTCTTTCATCGCCTTCATGCTTATGAAAAGCTTCAAAAAGGTCAAGCTCTGAGTTCTCCTCAATCTCCACGCCAATATTGTAAAGCTGCTTGATCGGCGCATTGCATGCAAGGAAGTTAAGCGGTCTCGGCCCGAAGCTTATGATCTTTAAATTGTTAAGTCCTTCAATCGCTCTTGCGATCGGAAGAAACTCATGGATCATATCCGCACATTCTTCTGCATCGCCTACCGGATACTCCGGAATATATGCTTTGATATTTCTAAGCTTTAAATTATAGCTTGCATTTAACATTCCGCAGTAAGCATCGCCTCTGCCTTGCACCAGATTGTCTCCCGTCTCTTCTGCTGCCGCAACGAACATCTTCGGCCCGTCAAAATGCTTTGCAAGCAGCGTCTCTGAAATCTCCGGTCCGAAATTGCCAAGATATACAACAAGTGCGTTACATCCTGCTTTCTTCACATCCTCCAATGCCTGTACCATATGGATCTCACTCTCCACGATACAGATTGGACATTCATAGATTTCTTCTGCGCCGTATTTATCCGTATATGCCTTCATCAGGTTCTTTCTCCGGTTTACAGACAGACTCTCCGGAAAGCAGTCACGGCTGACTGCTACTACTCCAATTTTTACTTCTGGCATGTTGCTCATAATAAAACTCCTCCTTATAATGTAATGTTTTTACCTTTAAGCCCGCAGAACGCTCCCTCGATCTTCGCATCCTCATGGGCGATCAGCCATTTATTTTTCGCTGTCATCAGTTTCTCTTCCCCGTTATCAGCCGTGTCAAAATCAAGCGCATGATTGGTTCCCTCCGGCAGCACGATCACGCATCGGAATCCCTCTTCTGATGCCTGACACGGCGCATAGTGAAGTGTCGTAGCATAAAGCTCTACCGCCGTTCCCGCCGGAACAAAAAATCCTTCTACATTTGCCGTATCATACATATAATCTTCGCTGATATCCTGCTGTTTCCCCAGAAGGAGAATCAGATCGCTGGCCGCAATATCTACCTCCGATGAACGATGGTATTCCAATGCGTTCAATGTCTGATTGTGTCCGTTGCAGTATCCGATCTGAATCGGAAGACCGCCGTTAGCGCTTTTCTTAAGCTGATCCGCCGCAGATACTGACTCCAAAGCCGGAAATCCCGGCACATAGACCACGTCCTCTTTGGGGCACGGCGTACTCTTCATCGTCTCTAAAAGCGCTGAAAAGTCATATCCCTTAAGGACCTTTCCGTATGCGGAAAATGCATCATCCGTAACCTTCTTAATCTCCATAGTCATCCTCCTTTATGATATGTATATTTATTGACATTATTTTACTTCGGCAGACGGCACTCCCTATCTATGCCAAAGTCCCGAAAACTGATAGATATATCATATCAGTTTCCAGGACAGAATGCGTTCAAAAATTTATGAAGTTTGTAGTATTTTTTTGACATTTTACTCCATACATCTGAGCATCACCTTCAAAAGATTGCATGTACAGAATTGAAGGTCGCCAAGTGTAATGATCTCTCCGCTTTTGACTCCGTTTATAATATCATTGACATTCTCGATGCATCCCGGCATCTGCAGATCATTTCCGGCCTTAATACACCACTCGCTTGAAGACCACGGATACTTCTCGGATGTAAGCCCCATATAGCTTGTATCCTGAGAAGTACACCAGTCTGTCATGATCATGCCCTCAAATCCCCACTCATCCCTTGCTACTGCCTGCAAAAGGTCGTAATTATTGGCCGTGTGGATTCCGTTGATCAGATTGTAAGAGGTCATGATAGAGTATGGCTGTGATTCCTTCACCGCAATCTCGAAACCTTTCAGATAGATTTCCCGAAGCGCCCTCTCGCTGATATGAGCATTCGTAAACATCCGGTTATCTTCCTGATTATTGGCCGCAAAATGCTTGATCGTCGTCCCCTGACCACCGTGAGACTGCACGCCTTTCGTGTCTGCAGCAGCACATTTTCCTGAAAGCAGCGGGTCTTCAGAATAATATTCAAAGTTTCTTCCGCACAGAGGATTCCTATGAATATTCATACCCGGGGCAAGCCACAGGTGAATGTGAAACTGCTTCATCTCTTTCCCTACGATCTCCCCCATCTTCTCAACCAGCTCCATATCCCATGACTGAGCCAATGTTGTTGCAATCGGAATCGCGGTACAGTACTGATAATGGTCTATTGCCGTATCCGGCGTATTATCCGGAAATGGCATGCGATTCATCCCAAACACTTCGCCGCCCGGCAGAACTTCTCCGTCCTCTGTCGTCTTAAAATGAGGCTGAAGTCTTAATCCTGCCGGTCCGTCTGCAAGAATCAGCGGAAAGATCCCTCTGCCCTTAAGAAGCACCGAACTTGTCTCTCCTGCGGCTCCCGGAACAAGATTAGCGGCATTGCCCACAATCTGGGTTCCGTTTTCCGCACGCCGCTCAATGCCAACCGTAAGCTGTGCCATCTCCTCTACAGTAAGCTGCGCCACCAGCTCTTCTATCGCAGCATTGCCTTCTTTTACATCCATAAGCGTCAAAAATGTTTGCGGATTCCCATCTTCCAAAATCGGGCGCACTTTATAACTGCACTTTTCATTATCAGTCAGACGGTTTGTGAGCTGGCTGACGACGGTCTTGTCTTCAATCTTCACTGTCCCTGCCACATCTGTGTGCGCCGAATCTTCACCTGCACGGATCACATACTCGCCCGGCTCTAATATCCACGCCGCATCTCTCGTGCTGTAAGATGCCATATCCGCAAACTTAAACGTCACCGTAAGCTTCTCTGTCTCACCCGGCTGAAGCAATTTCGTCTTGGCGAATGCCGCCAGCTCCTGATATGGTTTTTCAAGTTCGCCCTCCGGAGCAGAATAATAAACCTGCACAACCTCTCTCCCCGCAAATTTCTTTCCTGTGTTCGTCACTGCAATTCCCAGCGAAATTCTTTTGTCTTCCCCCGCTTTTTTCACGGAAAGCTTCTCTGTCTTTATCTCAAACTGCGTGTAGCTTTTTCCAAATCCAAAGCAATATGACGGCTCAATCTTATGTGTGTCAAAATAGCGGTAGCCTACAAGAATATCCTCTGTGTAGTACTCATCATCCACATTTCCATTATTATGGCTGAAATCTTTTGAGGACGGATAGTCATAGTAGTCCTTTGCCCACGTGTCTGTAAGCCTTCCGGATGGGTAAGTCCTTCCTGTCAGTACATCTCCCGCCACATAGCCCCCGATATTTCCAAGCTGCCCCATAAGGACGACCGCATTAAGGCCCTGTATCTCTTTAATAGCCGTACTATCGATCACTCCTCCTATATTCAGGAGCAAAATTGTCTTTTCATAGTTTTCTGCCAGAAACTTAAGGTTTTCAATCTCCCGGTCTGTCAGGAGATAATCGCCTTTCCTGTACTCTCTGTCCTTCCCTTCCCCGGAATTCCTTGAAAGCACGTAAATGGCCGTCTCTGTCTCCTCCTTTTTCACGATACAAGGAGTCTGTGGGTCTTCAAAAGGTCTCTCAAAAAGTACCATGTGTACCGGCACTCCCCTCTCTTCCATCTCTTTCTCCACACTCTCCATATATTCCTTCTCTGCCCTGAAAAGCTCTGCATCAAAGCTGTCAAGCCACTCTCCGCTAAGGATATCAAATCCGGCGTCTATGAGTCCCTGCTCTACATTGATATTCTCTTTTGTATTCACGTCGCCGGATCCCGTGCCGCCTTTAACGGTATGTCTCGCCCCGTTCCCGTACAGCGCGATCTTCCGCTCGGATTCCTTCAGAGGCAGCGCTCCGTCATTTTCCAGAATCACCATGCACTCTCCTGCAAGCTCCCTTACCGCCTGCTGGTTCTCTCTCTCCAGCGGCGTAACTTCATCTGTTTTCAAACCAAAAAATTGTTCCATAGCAAATATTTCTCCTTCCTTCACTTCATTCAAGATCATATAGTTCTAAAATCACTCTGGCCTGTGACATCTGCGGAATTCACTCGGAAGAATCCCGTATTTTTCCTTAAACAGCTTTGAAAATGATCTGCTGTTAGCAAATCCGTTATTTACTGCAATATCTCCGATCGTCATATCTGAATTAGCCAGATCCTTATATGCATGGACAAGCCTGATACTGTCAAGATAATTTTTATAATTGATTCCTGTATATTTATAAAACATTCGTGAAAAATAAGCGGTCGAATACCCGAACGCCGCTGATACACTCTCCAAAGACAGCTCCGTCGCATAATTTTCTTTCATATAGGCAGTTATAGCAGAAAGTTTGTCAAGCTTCTTATGCTGCCGGACTAGCTTCGTATCCACCTTTTTCAAACGATATTTTGTAACAAGGAGATAAAGCAACAGATAAAACTCTCCCATGACCTTTAGTTCATAACCGTATTCTTTTCCGGTATAGACCTCGTATATCTTCCTGATAAGAGCCATAGCCTCTCTATCCTGTATCAGACTGCTGTTAGAAAAATATATGAATCGCTCATCCGAATAATATTTTTCAAAATTTGACAAAGGTATCTGCAGAACAACTGTCAAATTCTCCTTTGGCGCATGGATCGAGTGAATCTCATTGGAATTCACAAGCATGCACTCTCCTGGTTCTAAACGATAGCCCGAATCATTGATGAAAAAATCGATTTCTCCCTCAAAGAGAGCAAAAATCTCGACAGAACGATGCCAGTGCTTTTCCCGGACATAATGTCCGTCCTTTCCCTCAAAGAGAAACAGCTTAAAAGGGATGTCATCATTGGGCATGATCAGTTCGTGAGAATACTCCATAAAGGACTCCTCCCATTTTCTCTGTCTCATAAGGAATTTCATTCCTTCCTATCATTTTACCATCAATTGTCATCCGTTGCACGCCTTTTCCCACATGTGAAGGATTAAAATCACTATTTGATCGCTGGTCACAGTAGAAACGGTCGGAAGGATCGTAACTGACAGAATGACAGTTGTCCATGACAGATGATCGCAGACAATGGATTCACATCTGGCATGACGACCTCCCGCAGCACTCTCTATTCTGTATGCGGAGCATATTGGAAACTTTCAAGCTTCTCAATACGTTCAAGCAGTCTTTTGTTTACTTGTCTAACTTGATTCAATTCCTGACCCTTTTGATTTAACTCCTGATATAGACAAACTTTTCTTTTCGTTTACTGTTGAACGACACTATCCATAATGACTAAAGATGATTCCTCTGCAATCCTTGTGCTATCATTTGGCAGCACTTCGACAATATGCACTTTCTGCTCGAACAAAAGGGATAACAGCTCATCAATCCTTTCCAGAACAATCTCAGGATTTAGAATCTCTTTACTGATAAAGATTCAATTTTTTCCATAATGATTTCCTTTGTCTGAATCATTGGAAACAAGATAAAATTTTATATAAAGAGAACAGCGGAGTAATATTCAGGAAAAACCTCAATATATCTCCGCCCTGTTATCTTACTTATATGCAAATATCTTCATTGCCTCTCTGCAGTTTTGTTTCATCGCCTGAATCCCCCATGATACAATATCGTGATACATAACTGGTGATTCATTTTCTGCCTTCTGTATCTGTGTCCTTACGCCGCTGCCTCCTGCCATAGACATATACGTATAATAATTAATCTTCCGTACTCCGGCTTTGATCGCTTTTCTGTAATCCTCTTCGCTGACACCGGAACCTCCGTGCATTACTACAGGAACACCTGCCAGCTTCCGCACATTTTCCACTACAGAAAAATCCAGCATCGGTCTGCTTAAATATACTCCATGCGTTGTTCCGAAAGAACATGCCAGCGCGTCAATACCCGTTGCCTCTGCAAATACTTTTGCCTGCTTTGGATCTGTATAGATCTTTTCCGGATCCTTTCCTTCTTTCTCCGAACCGGATCCCGTCTCTCTTTTCCCCATACAGCCAAGCTCTGCTTCTACGGACGCTCCTGTCTTTTTTGCAAATGAAACTGCCATCTCAAGCATGACCGGTCCCATAACGTCAAGGGACATAAAAACATCTTATCTTCTACAAATTCTCTCATCCATTCTCACCGGCAATATTTGCTGACAATAATAATAATATATATGCTGCTATGCAATTCACGGATATTTTATTGTGCTGGATTTCCAGAAAGATGTCAAGAGAATGAAAAGATATTTTTTGCCAAACCAAAGCAGTTCGGCACATTATTCGCAAAGTGCATCCGCAAGTGCCCGGTCCAAGATCCGCGCGTTCAGCAATGTCTCTTCTTTCGACACATAAGGTTTCTCACCTTCTAATATGCACCTTCCAAACTGCTCGATCTCCAGCATATAATTATTCGGACACATGACCGTATACTCTGTCGTCTTTTCATCAAGCACTTCAACATTATCCACATGTCCGTCTGTCGTCAGCGTAAATTTACAGATATTCCGGCAGTTAAAGTTACAGGGTACTTCGATCCGCCCCTTCTCCCCTACAACCGCATAATATCCCCTTGCATAAGAATTCAAAGAAGAATAGCTTGCCGCCTGAACCCCGTCTTCATACATAAGGAGCGCCGTATTGCTTACATCCACGTTGTATTGCGCATCCATCTGCGCAAATGCCTTTACGCTCATTGGCTCCTTCCCGCCCAGAAGATAACTGATCGTGCTGAGATTATAACATGCCATATCATAAAAGGCGCCGCCCCCAAGCTCCTTATTCATCCGGATATTTCCCATATCCGTAAGAAGGTCTGTCAGATGGGACTCTATGTATTTGACTTTTCCCACCGCTCCTTCATCGATCAGCCCTTTTACCTTCTGCACGAGCGGAGCATGACGAAACGCAAAGGCCTCCATCAAAAGCACATGATTCTCTTCACATACCGCAAACATCTCTTTCGCCTGCGCTTCATCAAGCGCCAGCGGCTTCTCGCACAAAATATGCTTTCCTGCCTTTGCAGCCTTTTCCACCCACTGGGCATGCATAGAGTTAGGAAGCGGAATATAAACCGCCTCCACATTGTCATCCGCCAAAAGCTCCTCATAGCTTCCATATGCTTCCTTCGCCCCGTACATAGCTTTCATCTCTTCCGCCTTCTCCATTCCTCTGCTCGCCACCGCATACAAAACAGCATTAGAAGCCTCAAGAAGTCCCGGAATCGTCCGCACCTTTGCAATTCCCGCACACCCAAGAATTCCCCAATTTACTTTCCTGTTCATATCTTACGATCTCCTTTTCTTCTCTCCGTAGGATAACATACATCCTGATCACATTGTAATTTACATCTTATCTTCCACAAATTCTCTCATTCCCTGGAAGATAAAGTACACGGATGTTGCGCCTGCATCCTGATGTCCGATTGCTCTCTCCAGCAATGATTTCGCGCGTCCGAATCTGGCAACATACTTTTTCGTATCTTCCATACCGCATCTTGCCGCCTCTTCTGCTGCCTTTAACATCTCCAAAAGTCCTTTATCTTTATTTTTCTCAAGAGCTTCTACTGCCGGCGCAAGCGCATCAACCATTGTCTTATCACCCACTTCGGCTTTTCCTCTCTTCTGGATCGCTTCAAGGCTCTTTCTCTCCATGCCTGCAATGTCCTCTGCCGTAAGCTGCGCCTTGGCTTCCATTCCCTTTGCTCCCGCCAGATAGAGACTTCCAAAGATAACTCCGGACGCGCCGCCCATAGACATAAGCATTGCCTGTCCTGCTGTCTCAAACAGCTTGTATGCGTTCTCCTCTCCTTCCATCTTAAGCAGCTTTTTCTTTGCCTTCTGCATACCGCCTGCCATTCCAATGCCATGATCTCCGTCGCCGATCACACTGTCTACTTCTGTGAGATACGGCTTCTTTGCGATAATTTTATCTGCAATGTATATAAGCATGTTCCGCGCATCCTCAGCGACAAGCTCTGAAAGTACACCTTCTTTGCTTCTTACGATTACCGCTTCTTCTACATCACTCTCGTCAAATTCCGACTCTTCCTCTTCTTCGACGTCCTCTGCCTGGTAAGATGCCCCTGTCAGTTCACCCTTTGCATAATACGGAGAGTAACACGGTGCGTCCAGGTACTTGATAAGCTCGTCATCCAGCCTTAAGATCGTAATAGAAAACCCGCCCATCTCCATGCAAGTACAGTAGGTCTTGATCTCTGCGTCATGGATGGTCAAGCCGTCCTTTACAAAACGCTTATGCAGATCATAATATACAATATTAAGCTCTAACAGAGGCGTGGACCCAAGACCATTTACAAGCACAGCCAGCCTGTCTCCTTCTTTTAGCCCCATCTCTGCCTTAATCTCTCTATACATCCTGTCAACCATATCATCCGCAGGCATCATCTTTGTCCGCTCGATTCCGGGTTCTCCGTGAAGACCCATGCCAAACTCCATCTCATCATCCGCAAGCTCAAAGGTAGGCTTATCATTTCCCGGCAGCGTTCCCGGAGAGGTTGCAAGACCGATAGTATTGATATTATCTCTTGCTTTTTCCGCAATACGGACAACCTCGTCAAATTCAAGTCCTGCATCACAGGCAGCTCCTGCAACCTTGATGACAAATACATCCCCGGCAATTCCCCGTCGGTCATAGTACCGCTCCTTCGGCGCAGACGCAAAATCATCCCATACACGCACATGAGCTGTCTTGATGCCGTCTGCCTGACAAAGTTCTTCTGCCATGTCAAAGTTTAAATTGTCACCCGCATAGCAGCCGTAGATAAAGAGCACGCCCTTGCCCTGATCCACTGCTTTGGCAGTCTCATAGATAAGCTCCGGGTTCGGCGAAGCACAGATATTGCCGCACGCAACCGCATCTGCAAGACCCGCTCCGCAGTATCCGGAAAACAACGGCTCATGCCCGCTGCCGCCTCCGATCACAAGAGCAACCTTATCCTTCCTGCTGGCGCGGTACTTAAACGCATTATAATCGCCGATTTTTTTATAGTATTTTTTATAGGCTGACAGATATCCTGCAAGCATCTCTTCTACTACGTTTGATACATCAGCGTTCAATATTTTTTTCATTGTCAGTATACCTCCTTATTCCACGTTTCTATGTCTCTCTGACATTTTTTCAAAGCTTAAATCCGGTGTCTCGTCAACCAAAGTCATAACGATCATATCAAAGGTTATCAGAAGGCACTGCTCAAACAGATTTCCCATAGGCTGGAAGGATGGGACCACATCATCTTTTCCCCGATAAACTGCTGCCGGCACAAAAAAAACTTTATCCGCAACATTTTTTGCCGTATTCCCGCTGGGTGAACCGGTTACCACATAGATCATACCGCCTGCTTCTCTGGCACGCTCACAAATATAGTTGATATGACCGATACTGCCGTCACCCAGCGTTGCAATCATCAGGTCTCCTTCACCGATAGACGGGGTAGTGTCATCCCAGATCCAATGGATCTCCTTGCCCATGTGCATAAGTCTCATGGCAAATGCTCTTGTCGCCATCCCTTCACGTCCGACTCCGATCAGAAAGATACGCTCATGTTCTTTTATCTCCTCAATAAACTCCCGCATTCCTTTCTGATCCAGTCTCTCATAAACCTGACGGTGTTCATCTAAGATCTTTTCATACATCTCTCTATATTCCATCCTGAAAACGCCCCCTTAATCCAATTCCTTATGAAGATAATCCATTGTCTTTTTCATACCCTCATATACTGCGTCGTCATCATCTTCAAAAATAGTTACGACCTCAAGGTACTGCACGATATCCTCAAGTCCCGCGTTCTTTGTGGCGCTCCTGATAAGCTCTGGCGTCACGATCCCATCTTTTGTAAAATCCCAGTGCCTGTCCCATTCTCCATCTGTCTGCTGCAGATGGATAGAACCGATATAAGGCGCGCATTCCCTGAACCAAAGTTCGATATCCGCCTCCTCCTTAAGCAGTGGTTTAAACAAGGCATGTCCCCAGTCTACCAAAAGCTTAATGGGAATCTCTGTGCCTTCAAGGTCCTTCATCATCTTGACAGAAACCTCCGGGCTGTGCGGAAACTCTGTGATCAGAGGCGTCGCCTCAATATGAATCTCCTCAAGTCCCTTTTCTTTTCCATAAGCTGCAAGCTTTCTTAAGTACTCAAGCATTTCTCCGTAAAGCTCCTCCCGGCGGGATGCGTCTCTTGCGTCATCATAATTCATACCGCCGACCGGAGAGCCAAGTACCTTCGCTCCCATATCCACCGTCATGTCAATGGCTCTTTTAAAGAAAATGAACGCTGCTTCCCTCTGCTCTTTCGCAGGAGCAAGGAAATGAGCAAAGGAGTAAGAGGCAAGACCGCCAAAAGTGGCATCTATCTCTACGCCTTCCTTTTCAAAAGAATTTTTATAATCAGCCACCATCACATCCCTTAACTCCTCCGGCCACCACGGGTCAATGAGATCCCAGGTGAACTGTACATGTTCTACGCCAAGATCATTTTTGCACATAGCAGCCAACTGCGCCGGTTTCATCCACCTTTTTACTGCAAATGAAAGGTTAAGTCCAAGTTTCATAAGTCGTCCTCCTTTATTCTGGCATCACAGATACCCATTTTTATTAGCTAAGTTTAATCTTCCGCTGTTTTTTCTCTCTCATGATTTCAGAAATAGAACTGAAAGAAATCGCGATAACTACTACCACACCGGACACTGCTGACTGCCAGTATACATTAACACCAAACAGTACGATCATATTCTGGATAATACTGATGATCGCCGCTCCGATAAGAGCGCCTGCCGGATTTCCGATACCTCCTGTAAGAGATACACCTCCGATTACAGAAGATGCGATAGAATTCATCGGCCAGTTTTCACCGACTGCCGTCTGCGCGGAGCCAAGCCTTGCAACATATAAAAGACCTGCCAGTGAAGAGATCAGTCCCACCAGTGAATAAATCATGACACGGATCTTATTCACCTTGATACCCAGAATCTTCGCCGCCTCACGGCTGTTACCGATCGCGTAGATATAACGTCCTGTCTTCGTCTTCTTTACCATAAAAAGTACCAATACGAGCACAATGATACAGAATATGAACGGAATCGGCACCGGTCCTATATTTCCTTTTCCCAGAAAATAAATATCCTCCGGAACTCCTGTGATGGCTTTTCCTTTTGTGAGCACAAGATTGATACCTCCGTAAACCCCCTGCATACCGATAGTTGCCACCATAGAATTTAAGCGCAGTTGTGTAATGATCAGACCATTGATACATCCAAAGATCAGCCCAAGGGCTAACCCGATAAGTACAGACAGCCATGGATTCCAACCCTTATTAACCATCATAATACCCGAAAGAATACCACACAGTGAAGCAATCTTTCCAACAGACAGATCAAGCTCCCCGATCAGCAGAAGCAATGACTGCGCAATACCGATCATACCGATAAACGCAAGGTCGCGGATCAGTGCCTGCAGATTGTATATATCAAGGAAGTACGGGGACGCCACGCTTGCAATGATGATCATCAATACAAGTACAGCGCCGATCGCGGTCATATTACTTTTTTTCAATGCATTGACCAGTGCATTGTTTCCTTTTACTTTGTCTTTACTCATAACAAACGACTCCTCTTTCATCTTATGAATTTACTCCGATAATTGCACTCAGAAGTGTATCTTTATCTGCCTTCGCATCATACTCGCCAGCCTGCTTTCCCTCATATAATGCAATGATTCTGTTTGAGCATTTTTTTACCTCATCCATCTCTGAGGAAATAAGGATGATCCCAATCCCTTTTTCCTCTGCAAGCTCCTTCATCAGCCTGTATATTTCAGCCTTGGTTCCAACATCAATACCTTTTGTCGGTTCATCAAATACAAGTACTTTCGGATTACATTTCATCGCCCGTCCGATAATGACCTTCTGCTGGTTGCCGCCGCTTAAAAATTGAATCGCTTTATCCGTATCCGGCGTCTTAACATCATATGTATCAATAACTTCTCTGGCAAGTTCTTCTTCTTTTCTGCGGGAAATACTGAATCCGCTCTTTAACGTATCCAATGTGGATACGGATATATTTTCCCGGATAGAAAGCACTGGAAGGATTCCCTGTTTTTTGCGTTCTTCAGGAAGATAGATAAATCCGTGATTCACAGAATAGTTCGTATCGCCAAGTTTCCAGGCCTCTCCATCAAGCTTAACTGTGCCCGAGTACACTGGCAGATATCCGAAGATTGCCTGCATAAGTTCGCTTCTTCCTGCTCCTACCAGACCGGAAAATCCTAAAATCTCACCCTTTTTCAGGGTAAAGCTGATATCTGAAAACTTTTCTCCTGTCAGATTGCTCACTTCTAAAAGCACTTTCTCGGATACCTTCTCGGAACAAAATACCTGATCCTGATCAAGTTCTTTTCCTGTCATCTGTTTAATGACCCACGGGATATTAACATTACTGATCACATCACCTGCAACCATCTTGCCATTACGAAAAACTGTTATTACATCACCAAGAGAAAATATCTCTTCCAGCTTGTGGGATATAAAGATGATCGCTTTGTTCTGTTTCTTTATTGTCCTGACAATATCAAATAAAATTTCGGTATCACTCGTCGTCAGGCTGGTTGTCGGCTCATCCAGCATAAGCACCTCATACTCCTCATGCACACAGGCCCTTGCGATCTGAAGAAGCTGCTGGGAAGATACCGATATATCTTTTACAAGTGCGTCAGGTTCTACCGGAATCTTGAACCTTTCAAGAACCGGCACAGCCTTTTTCTCAAGCTCTTTCTGGTTTACAATCCCTTTGAGCCCCGATTTTTCATATGGGAGAAAAAGATTTTCCGCAACTGACATATATCCGAACAGATCAATTTCCTGCGGCACGTATGCGATCTTGTCAAATAAAGCTTTATTTTTTATCGCATCTTCTCCATTTATCAATACCTCGCCTTCTTCCGGCTGGTATACACCTGTCAGACATTTGATCAGAGTACTTTTCCCTGCCCCGTTTTCACCGATAATACAGTGAATCTCTCCGGGTTCAAAGGCTACATCTACAGAATCCAGTGCCACTACGCCCGGAAACAATTTTGTAATATTATGCGCCTCTAATACTTTCATAGACATGCTCCTTTTAAAAAAACGGGGGCGAGTAACTCTAATTAAATGGTCACAAGCCCCCGCTTTTTATCATACTATATTATTAGTTTTAAATTATTTAGCGTCGCCGCCTACAATCTCGATCCACTCATCAATGTTCTCACCATCGATCACTGCGATACCTGTATCAACCATAGCCGGAATCTCAATCCCGATATATTTCTGATACATCATGAGAACTGCCATGGAACCCTGCATCTGCGGAATCGTTGAAGATGTAGCTGTAATTGTTCCGCTCTTGATATAGTCAAGGATCTCGATCAGGTTGTCCATAGATACGAATGTTACTTCGCCTTTCTTTCCGGCCTCTTCGATAGCTGCCGCAACACCTGAACCACACGCGTCACAGTTAAGGAAACCTTTCAGATCCGGATTTGCCGCCAAAACTGCCGCTGCCTGAGACTGTGCCTCTTCGATGTTATCATTGTCAATACCACCGTCAACAACTTCGATGTCCGGATACTTTTTCAGCGCGTCCAAATGTGCCTGATATCTCTCAGCATGGTTTGGTGCTGACGGAAAGCCCTGCATAACCGCAACTTTTCCTTTTTCTCCGATTTCTTTTGCAAGTCTGTCTGCCGCGATTGTCGCCTGCTCTTTGAAATCATTACCGCAGCTTGTAAGTCCGCTGCCTTCTGGTGACGGAGCGTCAAAAAGAACTACCGGAATGCCCTGTTCTTCAATCTGCTCAATAACTGCTTTACTTCCGTCATAATCTACCGGGTCAAGCGCGATACCTGCCGGCTTTGTAGCTGCTGCCTGCTCTAATACAGAGTTCTGCTCTGCAACGTCCGCCGCATTAGGAGCACGATAGTCGATCTTAACCTCTACGCCAAGCTGATCTGACAATGCGTCAGCCTGGATCTGCGCGCCTTTGTTTACTTCATCGAACCATGCATGCACACATTTCGGAACGATTACAAACGTCATATCCTTTGCCGCTCCTCCTTTGCCGCCTTCAGATCCGCCTTCCGAACCGCCGGATCCACCAGATCCGCCTGAGCTGCATCCTACTGCAAGTGTAGCGATCATCGTCGCCGCAAGCAGCAATGATAAAATTTTCTTTTTCATAGTCTTTTCCTCCTTTTTTTCTATTATCCGATTGGAATGACTATATTATACCGAAGCCATTTCATAAATCCAATGTGAAAGAATTTAGAATGGGTGTGGTAATTTTAATACGTCAGTCAACACTGATGATCTGATCCGAGATATCTTCTACATACTCCTCCCTTGACTTAATGATGATAACTGCTGTACCGCGGTTCGCAAACTTTTTTATATAAGATTTTACGATGGATACTCCCATCAGATCACATCTTGCAAAAGGTTCAAATAAGATCAGAACCTGAGGATTATAAATATACCATCTTTCCAGAGTGATGCTGATTATATCATTTACACCAAGATTATCCGCAAATCCCTCTTCCGCGGTCTCCGCCTGCTCAAATTCCTGTTTAAGCATCTTAGGTATCTTCGATGAATTCGCAATATATTCAAGAGAGGAAATCTTTCTCAGTGACGGGATCAAAAGATTTTCTCCTGTGCTCATACCAGAAAACACCTCGCTCTCACTTCCCATGTGCTTGACAGACACCACCTTTTCCTTCACATAATCAGAAAAATCCGCGGCACGGTATACACGGGAATTAAGAATACAGGAATGGTATGGTGCCGCCATACGACCCGATAGGACCATAAAAAGTCTTTCTTTGTTTTTACCGTCAAGAACAAGAAATGTAACGATTTCTCCTCTTAA
>ERZ778497.958-NODE-958-length-21060-cov-4.076268_pt1 | contig 21060 bp, 18 predicted proteins | sample MGYA00509938_ERZ778497 | MGnify/ENA primary metagenome ERZ778497 (study PRJEB29527, sample SAMN07138969) | mouse gut metagenome | material: feces | host: mouse | place: China:Nanjing | collected 2016-01-25 ... | reverse complement strand
CCTTCCTTTTCTATGGACTCTTTTTCTACGGGCTTTTTACCGGATCCGGTCCGGAAAACCTACCTTGCGCTGTACTTTCCGAAGAGTCTTCGCCGCCACATATCCCGCCTTTTCTGCATTTTCTCTGATGATCCTGTCAATATACGCTTTGTCTTTGGCAAGCTCTGCATAACGGTCCTGCAGAGGCTTTAACACGCTGACAACCGCCTCTCCCACCGCCATCTTGAAATCGCCGTAGCCTTTCCCGTCAAATTCTCTGACCACTTCTTCCGGTGTCTTCCCGGTGCAGGCGCTGTAAATATCAATCAGATTCCGGATGCCTGGCTGCTCCTCCCGGTACAGAATCTGCGTTTCCGAATCGGTCACCGCCCGTTTGCATTTGCGCATGATGGTATCCGGATCATCCATCAGGTAAATGGACGCATTGGGATTCTCATCGGACTTGGACATCTTCTTTAAGGGATCCTGCAGGCTCATGATCTTGGCACCCACCTTTCCGATATAGGCCTCCGGTATGGTAAACACGTCCCCGTACACTCCGTTGAACCGCTGCGCCACATCTCTGGTCAGTTCCAGATGCTGCATCTGATCGATGCCTACGGGCACCACATCCGCCTGATACAGCAGAATATCCGCCGCCATCAGTACCGGATAAGTGAACAGTCCCGCATTGATATTGTCCGCATGCTTTGCGGATTTATCCTTAAACTGCGTCATGCGGTTCAGTTCGCCCATATAGGTAAAGCAGTTCAGAATCCATGCCAGTTCCGCATGACCGGACACATGAGACTGATAATAGAGGCAGTTCTTCTCCGGATCCAGCCCTGCCGCAATATAGATCATCAGAAGGCTGCGGGCGCGCTGCCGCAGCACAGTCGGATCCTGCCGCACGGTGATGGAATGCAGATCCACCACGCTGTAAAAGCACTCATATTCTTCGCAGAGGTTCACCCAGTTCTTCAGCGCCCCCAGATAATTTCCAAGTGTCAGATTACCCGTTGCCTGCATGCCGCTGAACAGCACTTTTTTTCCATTTATCATGTTTTCTGTCTCCTGTCTTGATTTCATCGCCGTCTTCCCGATCCGTTTTGGCAGAACCCTTCTCCTGTACTCAGGGTTCGTCTGCCGCTCACCGTATCAGAAATACAACTGTCTGTTTTTTTATATTATATGTGCAGCAGATTGCACGCAATTCTGAAATAGATGATCAGACTGCATGCATCTACGATGGTGGAAATAAGCGGCGCCGCCATGATCGCCGGATCCAGGTTCAGAAGTTTCGCCGCAATCGGAAGCGTACAGCCGATGCTTTTTGCCATAATCACTGTAATATAGAGACTGAGCACCACGGTCAGGCATACCACAGGCTGGCCCGGATACATGAGCATGAGCCGGACATAGTTCAATGCGCCCAGAATCAGGCCAACCAGAAGCGCTACCCGGACCTCCTTCCAGATGACCCGCAGAACATCCTTCGGCTCCACCTCGCCGATCGCCATGCAGCGAATGATCATGGTACTGGACTGGCTTCCGGCATTGCCCCCGGTTCCGGTCAGCATGGGCACAAAACTGACCAGCAGCGGAAGGGCGGCAAAGGCTTCTTCATAATGGGTCAGAATACTGCCGGTTATCATGGAGCTTAACATCAGCACAGTCAGCCAGACAATGCGGTTCTTCGCCAGTTCCAGGATACTCGTCTTCAGATAAGGTTTGTCGCTGGGAAGCATGGCCGCCATTTTCTCAAAATCTTCGGTCGCCTCTTCTTCCATAACATCCACGATATCATCCACCGTAACAATCCCCACCAGGCGCTCTTCATGATCCACCACCGGAAGGCAGAGCAGGTCGTATTTATTGAAAAGTTCAATCACTTCCTCCTGATCCTCCGTGGTCACCGTCTTGATGATATTGGTGTCCATGATATCCTGAATTTTCGTCTCATACGGATTCATCAGCAGGTCTTTGATGGTCACAACGCCTTCCAGATGCCGTCCGCCGTCCATGACAAAGCAGGTATAGATCGTCTCCTTGTCCACGCCGTGAGCGCGGATATAGGAAAATGCCTGCTCCACATTCATGTACTTCTTCAGCCCGATATATTCGGCTGTCATGATACTCCCGGCACTGTTGTCCGGATACTGCAGAAACTGATTGATGATCTGCCTGGTCTCCGGCGTTGTATTGCGCATGACCCTCTTGACCACCGTTGCCGGAAGTTCCTCCAGCATATCCACCGCATCGTCCACAAACAGGTCTTCCACGATCTTGTGAATCTCCGCATCGGTAATGCTGTTGATGATATGCTCCTGAATGTCCGTCTCCAGACAGGCAAACACATCCGCCGCCAGCTCTTTGGGGAGCATACGGAAGATCAGCACCTTCCGGTTGTCATCCAGCTCCTCCATGAACTCCGCAATATCCGCTTCGTTCATCTCCGCCAGCCGGGTCCGGAGGGATCGGAAACGATGTTCCTCAACAAACTGCAGTAATTCTTCCAGATCATATTGTTCCACTGCGTACCCCTCCTTTTCCCCAAAAGTCAAGAGTCCGGGTCATCTGCTCCGGACTCTCCGTTATCTCTTTTTAATTTTATCTTTCTTCCCTGTCTTTGTCAACAAGCTTTATGAACTTCCCGGCAGACCGGATTTCATCAGCTTCAGGTCTGAGCCTGTCCGATCAGCACTTCTTTTCCACGGAATGCAAAGCCGTATTTCCGGATCCGTCCATCCTCGATTCCCTTTGCCTTAAGAGCCGCCTCATACTGTTTCTTTTCGATCTGCAGCAGGGCATTTTCCACCGTCTCCTCCAGACTGCTTTCTCTTCTCGGACTGTACACCTTAAATTCCAGAATGTAAGCGTCATCCTCCGCACGAAGCGGCTCCAGCATCACATCATACCGCCCGAACCCGCTCTCCCGGTTGGACAGAATCGTATACCTGCCCGCCAGCTCCACCATAAGTCCCAGCACAAAACCATGATAAAACCGCTCCGGCTCTTCCCCGGAAGGCTGCTTTCCGGTATCAAAATAACTGAAAGTCGACATTGCCACCCGGTTCATATATTCATTCATGGCATCCAGGTCCCCCATCAGAAATGCCCTGATGAAACAGCTGTAGGAATCTCCTCCATCATAGAACCAGTCGCGTATCATATTTTCAAACATGATACGCACCTCTTTGTTTGTTAAGGACAGTCGATATATCCCCTGACCGGAAGGCTCGTCAAACCGGTATTCCACCGTCTTCAGATACCCGCTGGCAAGCAGAAGGCTCCAGACTGCATTCTTCTGTGCGGACAGCTGGCTGAATACAATCTGTTCGTCAATCACCGCCTCCAGAACGCCGCCCCGGAGAAGCTCTTCGAATTTCATCTTGATGTCCGGACTTCCCTCCCGGATCAGTTTTCCAGCCAGGCTGTTGCTGCTGGTATTGGCCCAGTATGTGTCAAGCTTTCTTTTGTCCAGATAGTTAATGATCGACCATGGATTGTAGATATCGGATACCTGACCAAAGATAAAACCGTCATACCAGCTTTTCACCAGTTGCTGCTGTTCAGACAGTCCGTATTCTGCAAGCGCCGCAAAAACTTCCTGCTCTGTAAAACCAAATGCGCCCTCATATTTATCCGAAGTAGTCGTTACAACTTCCAGATGATTCAGATCCGAGAAAATGGATTCTTTGCTGACCCTTGTAATACCGGTCATGACAGCCCGTTCCAGATAGGGATTGGTCTTGAAGGTCACATTGAACATCGTCCGGATAAATCCGACGATTTCTTCCCAATAGCCATGCACATAAGCCTCCTGCATGGGCGTATCATATTCATCCAGAAGAATGATCACTTTTTTTCCGTAATACCTGTACAAATATCCCCCCAGCGTCTGCAAAGAGGATGCCGCCGTCACCTCATCCATATACATGGAAACATTCTGGTAAAGTTCCCTTTCCGTCTCGGTCAAAAGATCTCCTTTTAAGAGAAAATCATATTTTCGATACAACTCCCCGATCATACGGCAGATGCTCTGCTTTGCTTTCGGAAAAGACGTCTCCTTTACCCCGGCAAAACTCACGAAGAGAACCGGCCACGTTCCCTGAAGCTCCCGGTATATTTCCTCATCCCAGATCGCCAGCCCTTCAAACAGCTCCGCTCTCCCGGCATATTCCACGGAAAAAAAATTCTCCAGCATGCTCATATTCAGCGTCTTCCCAAACCGTCTTGGACGGGTGATGAGCGTCACCTCGTCTTCCGATTCCCACCATTCCTTAATGAACTTCGTCTTATCTACATAGAAAATATTTCTCATCCTTACTTTTTCAAAATTCTGATGTCTGATACCGACTGTTCTCACTGTCAGAGCACCCCCCTTTCTTTCTTCTATTATATCCGTATCCATACCGGATGTAAAATCATTTTTCCCGCATTTTATCCGTCCGCCGCTCTTGCCATTCCCCATAAACTTTGTTATGATGGTAACAGATTGTCGAAATACAAGGAGGAACTGTTTTATGGAAAAAATCGCAAGCTTCACCATAGACCACGTCAAACTGGTTCCGGGCGTCTACGTATCCCGCAAGGACCCGGTAGGCGGCACGATCGTTACCACGTTTGACATCCGCATCACCAGCCCCAATGACGAACCGGTCATGAACACTGCAGAACTTCATGCCATGGAACATCTGGCGGCGACCTTTCTTCGGAGCCATCCGGTATTCGGACCGAAGATCGTCTACTTCGGACCCATGGGCTGCCGTACCGGCTGCTACCTGCTGCTGAACGGTGACTATGAGCCGAAGGATATTGTCGGCGTACTGACCGAGACCTTCGAGTTCATGCGTGATTTCGAAGGAGAGATCCCCGGTGCAAAACCTGAGGACTGCGGCAACTATCTGGATTCCAGCCTGCCCATGTGCAAGTGGTGGTCCAACCGCTATCTGAATGAAGTGCTTTATAACATCACGGAAGAGCAGATGGTATATCCAAAGCAGTAGGCGCGCCGTTCTCCAAAAAAGAACCGCCTGTAATTCCTTTTTTCGGAAATTGCAGGCGGTTCTTTCAACATGCTCCTGTCAGGCTTTTATCAGTTTTTCCCAGTACCCCTTCCTATGGGCAAACAGTGCTTCCGTCTCCTTTCGTTCCCGCTCTTCTCCTGCCCAGGAAGTCCCTTTCCCTGTCTCTTTCACGCATTTTTCATGCTCCAGGCTCAGAGAATCCCACAATTCATCATGAACGGAACCGCTCTGACGCATCCTTTGAAACACTGCAGAAAGCGCCTTTCCATAAGCATCCGACGCCTGTGCCTTTCGGGTGTCATACTCCTGAGCGGCTCTTTTGAAATCTTCTGAAGAAGCTCCTTCCTGCTCTTCTGTATGATAAAAATACAGCAGTGCATTTGCCCTCAACATTCTCTCTGACGACGTCTCATAGTCTTTTAGATATTCTGTATTATATGCATGAAAATCGTCGATCAATGCATAAAACTCTCCTTTGTGCTCCTCATCCACATATTTGTCACAAAAAAGGCGAAGTGCTTCCGAGGCAGATTCCAGTTCCCCTTTTGCTTCGTAAGAAGGCGGAGCAGGAAACGATCCGAGCGTATCTGTATCCATATAACAGCGCCACGAAACGTCAGCTGCTGTAGATTCTCTGCTTCCAATACTGATATATCTGTTCACGCCGTTCATCACCGCTGTGATATCCGCCAGCAGTTCCTCAAACTGTTCAGCCTCTTCTTCCGACATCCCATCAAAGAACCCGGATTCTTTAAGCTTCTGGCTGAACACAAGATTCTGACTCTGGGCATAAAGTTTAAAAGGCTCATCTTTGTATTTTTCTTTTGCAGTTTCCCACAGTCGTTCTGTCTCTTTTTTATCAATATAACCATATGCTGTACCGTCTTTTTTGTATATCATCTCAAATTCCGTGGATGACGCTTTCAAAGCAGAAGAACGGTATGTATCAATATCCGGTTTCAAAAAAAGTTCCTGGTATTCCTTCCCTTTCTGACCAGGTATTTTGACGCTCCTTTGAAATGCATTTCCCTGAACGGTATTCATACCGCCAAGGTTCACAACACTGTTATTGATCTGCATGGAAATACCTCCGTATTTATTTTATAAATCAATTTCAAAAATCAGTCAGAATCACAACTCCTTCAGAGATTCCACCGTTTCTGCCCCTGTTTGATAAAAGAAATTTAAAGGACCATAGGCTTCCCACCAGACTGATAATTAGAATCCATATAAGAAAATCCTGTACCAACGCCTAAATTCAATATAACTGCATGATCAGCCGATACACTTGTTGCCAGATGTCAACCAGTATGCTTTCTTTAAATTTCCTGCAGGATTTACAGCATTCGCAGAAAGAGTATAAGAAATATCCGGTTCATTATCTAAATTTAAATCTTGTGTATTCTATATATATTTCTCTTCTCCTTAAATATACTGTTTTCATCAGATAATTTCAATAAAAAAGAACACAAAACCATAGAAGTCATAACATAAAATCAAATCAACTTTCGCAGCTCTTCTGCATCCTCTTCGGACAGTTTTCCATTTCCAATAAAAGCGGCCACAAAACGGCTGAACGAATTGTCATAACACACTTCCACCATTTTTCTCGTCCAGTTGTGGATATGTTCTTCCCTTGTACAAAGAGGATAATATGCATTGTAGGATGATGTTCTGCTCCGTTCGGTACCTACCATACCCATTTTCTGAAGACCAATCAAAAAGGTATTTAGTGTCTGAACCTTCCATGTTTTCTTCCACTCATTCGTTGCAACATTCATGATCTCTCTGAATGTCATAGGTTCTTCTGCAGACCAAAGTAATTCCATAATCTGCAGTTCTGTGTTTGTGAGACCATAATTACTATTCATCTAAACATGCTCCTTTCATTTTCCATGCGGACATATTCCATACGATACTGTATTTTTCAATGTTCCCAGCTGAATATTACCACATTTTGCACATTTTTTCCCTTCATATATTTTGATTTTACAGCTTCCATCACTATTTTTTCCGTGCACTTTTATTGTTCCATCTTCCATATAATTATGGGGGCAGCCAGACCGTGCAGACAAGTTCGTCTCATCCAACTCATATATTTCCCCATTTTCATCAAAGAAACAAATCGGATACGGCATACTTTCGATCTCCAGCAAAATATCCTCCCGCTAATTTACCAGATGTTTCTAATATAATTCAATATCTATAATACGCTCTGAAATATATTTTGTCAAGTATCCGTATAAAAAGGGGCAAACGAAATAAAGAATTTCTACCACTTCCGCTAAGTTTTCAAGTTTCAACTCAATTGCAACAGGGCATTGCAGCCCCCGTTTATTTTTCAATGCTTTTGGGTTCAAGCAGAAAATCATATATATTCAATGTCAGAATCCCATGTTCGTCATAGTGTGCCGGTACCATATCTTTTGTTATGACTATCTTTTTAAACGAATCATCAATTTTCCTGAAAGGCCTGATCTCCTGTATTTTTTTTTCCTCATCCGGAAGCGCATAAGCGGACTGAATATAATATCTTAGAGAGCCAAGATTACATACAAAATCCACCTCCAGCTGTTTTCGGGTCACTTTTCCATTTTTATCCTTTTCTGCTATCGGCACAATTCCCACATCCACCCGATATCCCCTCATACGAAGCTCATTGTAAATCACATTTTCCATAGAATGTGTCTGCTCAAACTGGCGAAAATTGATCCGCGCATTCCGCAGACCCAAATCTGAAAAATAATACTTTCTGGGAGTTTCAATATATGTTTTCCCTTTAATATCATATCTCTGGGCAGATTCGATCAAAAAAGAATCTTCAAAATAATCAAGATATTTTCGGATCGTGTTAGAAGTAATTCTGGATTTTTTTACGCTTTTGAAGGTATTTTTCAATTTTTCCGGATTAGTCAACGAACCAATCGCAGAAGAAAGAATATTCAGCAGATCTTCCAGTTCTCCCTGGTTTCTGATTCTGTTTCTTTTGTATATATCACTCATATAGATCTCGCTGAACAAATTCTCCAACATAGCGGCTTTCTCATGAAGACCATCACGGAGAACAACAGGCGGAATTCCTCCATAAAGCATATATTCTGACAAACCCTCATATTTATCACCCTGATAAACAGACATAAACTCCGAAAAACTCAATGGATACATATGAATCTCATCGCCACGCCCGGCAAATTCTGTAATAATATCTTTGGACAAAAATTTTGCATTACTTCCGGTTACATAAACATCCATATTATCCTTCCGAAGATAACCATTTAACACAGACTCAAAACAATCCAGCATCTGAACTTCATCCAGAAGCAGATAATACATTCCTTTTTCGGTAACACTGGAACGAATATATTCCATAAATTTTTCAGGATCAACGCCTCTTTTTTCTTTTTCAATTTTGATCAGGCTCTCCCCGATCAGATAAAGATCGTCCGCTGAATCAAATGCAAAACGAATGATATGATTTTCTTCCACACCGCTTCTTATAAGATATTGATAAAAAATCGTATTCAGCAGATAAGACTTCCCACATCTGCGAATTCCCGTTATAACTTTTATCAAACCATTATTTCTTCTCTTTATCAGCTTATCCAGATAAAAATCTCTTCGAATTTCCATATGACCACTCCTGTAAGCAAAAGATTTTTGCAACTTTTCACACTTTTCTATTCTAAAATATCATGCAATCCCCTGTGAAGTCAACTCATTCCCATAATTTACGAAAGATTTCTGCAACTTTTCACATGTTTCCTTCCTGAAAACACAATCACTCATCCCGTAAAAAAGGACCGCCCCATCAGACCACTGTTTCACAGTCTGACAGAACAGCCCTTCCTTCCGGATCTACCGTCTTTCTTTATCCAGTTTTATCTTCTGTTACGCCTATAACCAGCCCTTCACCTTCTCATAGATACTCTTCGCATCCAGTCCATATTTCTCAATCAGAGCTTTTGCCGGACCGGACTCGCCAAAGGTATCATTCACGCCGATGCGCAGCATCTTCGTGGGCGCCTGCTCTGCAAGCACTTCCGCAACCGCTCCGCCAAGTCCGCCGATCACAGAGTGCTCTTCCACGGTCACGACCTTCCCGGTCTTCTTTGCGGATGCCACAACCAGCGCTTCATCCAGCGGTTTGATCGTGTGGATATTGATCACTTCCGCCGAGATCCCGTCTGCCTCCAGCATCTTTGCCGCCTCCAGACTCTCGGACACTTCCAGACCGGTGGCGATGATGGTCACATCTTTTCCTTCCTTCATGGTGATACCTTTGCCGATCTCAAACTGATAGGAAGCCGGATCGTTGATGACCGGAACTGCCAGACGTCCGAAGCGAAGATACACCGGTCCTTCATGCTCAATCGCCGCTTTCACAGCCGCCTTCGCCTCCACATCATCTGCCGGATTGATCACGGTCATGCCCGGAATCGTTCTCATAAGAGCGATATCCTCGTTGCACTGATGAGACGCACCGTCCTCACCTACGGAGATACCTGCATGAGTAGCGCCGATCTTCACATTCAGATGCGGATAACCGATGGAGTTGCGGACCTGCTCAAACGCACGTCCTGCCGCAAACATGGCAAAGGTAGAAGCAAAAGGAGTCTTTCCTGCTGCCGCCAGACCTGCCGCCACCGTCATCATATTGCCTTCTGCGATCCCGCAGTCAATATGTCTCTCCGGAAAAGCCTTCTTAAATACGCCTGTCTTGGTCGCTCCCGCCAGGTCTGCATCCAGCACCACCAGATCCGGATACTGTGCGCCAAGCTCTGCCAGAGCATTTCCATAACTTTCTCTCGTTGCGATCTTCTTTACTTCTGACATAATGCTTCACCCACTTTCTCTAAATCTGCCATGGCAGTTGCATACTGCTCATCATTCGGGGCAGTTCCGTGCCAGGATGCCTGATGCTCCATGAAGGAAACGCCCTTTCCTTTTACGGTCTTCGCGATGATCGCCACCGGTTTTCCGGTTACCGTCTTTGCTTCCTCAAACGCCGCGCGGAGCTTGTCCATGTCATTGCCGTCATCCACATTGATTACATGGAAATTAAATGCTTCGAACTTCTTATCGATGGGATACGGGGAACACACATCCTCGATCTTTCCATCAATCTGCAGTCCGTTATTGTCTACGATCACGACCAGATTATCCAGCTTTCTGTGGCCTGCCAGCATGGAAGCCTCCCATACCTGGCCCTCCTGAATCTCGCCGTCGCCAAGCAGCGTGTACACTCTGTAGGACTTGTGATCCAGTTTTCCTGCGATGGCCATACCGACTGCTGCGGAGATGCCCTGTCCCAGAGAACCGGAGGACATATCGATGCCCGGAATGTGCTGCATGCACGGATGCCCCTGCAGATGAGAACCCACATGGCGAAGCGTCACCAGGTCCTCCACCGGAAAATACCCTCTGTGCGCCATGGCGCTGTAGTAACCCGGAGCCGTATGGCCTTTGGACAGGACAAAACGGTCTCTGTCCGGATCCTTCGGGTTCTTCGGATCGATGTTCATTTCCTCAAAATACAGATAAGTAAAAATGTCTGCAGCCGACAAAGATCCGCCCGGATGGCCTGCTTTTGCACTGTGCACCGCAGTCACGATACCCTTACGGACTTCATTGGCCATTTTCTGTAACTCTAAAGTCTGCATGTTTTTCTCCCTTTCTTTGACAGATTTATACAATTCCATAGTATCACAAATGAAATAATTTTCAAGGGATAAAATGAACAGAATCTGTATGGAGCCATTTGGAAACGCCGGATTTCCGCAAGTTGTATTTATTTGCAGCTGCAACTGTATCTTTTTTCTTCCGGTCAGTCCGCATAATTTGTTCGTATTGTTTTTTTATGATTGTTTTAAGAGTTTTTATGATCGTTTTCTGCGTCTTTCTTTCGCCTGACAGGGCAAAAGCCCGGCAGATTCCCGCATAATCTCCCCGAACTGGGTACCGCAGTGCTTCATCTCCGTCAGTACCAGGTCAATCCCTTTCTCCGACCGATACCAGTTCTCCCTGCGGATCCCCTTCGTTGCCACCGGACAGACCAGAATCTCCGCTTCCGGAAAGCAGACCTGATAATACAGGCTGGCGCGCCTGGCATGATAAGCCTGACAGCACAGAAGCGCCTTTTTCACCGACAGTCCCGCCGCATCGGTCACTTCCCGGGACCGCAGGGCATTTTCATAGGTAAACGTCGCCTGATCCTCTCTCCAGATACACGCTTCCGGCACCCCCTGAACCCTTAAAATATGATGAAAATATGCCCATTCCGTCTCATAAGCCGGATCGCCGGAAAAATGCCCGGTCAGCTTTGCATATTTTCCGGAGGGCAGAACCACCGGCGCACAGCCCGCTTTCCAAAGCTCTGCTGCATGGACCGCCAACGCTCCTTCGTCGGAACCCGGAAGAAAGATGATGTCTGCACACTCCGGCTCATCCTCCAGAAAGATAAACTTCGTATACTCGTCTATAAAACTCATACCTTTAAGATACCGCTTTCTTCAATGGCGCGGACCGCCTTTTTGATCTCCTCCACCGGATAGACCAGCGCCATGCGGACATACCCTTCCCCAAGCTCTCCAAAAGCCGTGCCCGGCACCACGATCACTCCGGTCCGTTCCATGAGATCCATGGCAAATTTTTCACTGCTCGTATAATTTTTCGGAATCGGCGCCCACACAAACATGGTCCCCTGCCCGTCCGGAACCTCCCATCCGATTCTGCTTAAACCTCTGCACAGCGCATTGCACCGTTCCTCATAGAGCCTGCACTGTTCCTTTACGCTGTCCTGGGGACCGGTCAGAGCCGCTATGGCCGCATACTGGACCGGCAGAAAGGTTCCGTAATCAATCTGGGAACGCACCTTTTTGAATTCCTCGATGATCTGTTCGTTTCCGACGGCAAAAGAGATGCGCATACCGGTCATATTATAGGATTTGGACAGGGAAAAGAACTCGATCCCCACATCCATGGCGCCCGGACAGGACAGGAAGGATTTTCCGGTCTTTCCGCCATAGACCAGATCTGCATAGGCATTGTCGTGCAGAAGAATGATCTGGTATTTTTCTGCAAATGCAACCGCTTTTTCATAAAAGCTGTCGTCTGCCACGGAACACACCGGATTCGCCGGATAGGAAATCAGCATGAATTTCGCCTCTCTGGCGTCTTCCTCCGGAATATCCTCAAAATCCGGAAGAAAATTGTTTTCTTTATAAAGGGGATACGTCACGCATTTTGCCCCGGTTAATTCCGGTCCGATGCGAAATACCGGATAACCGGGATCCGGCGCCAGAAACGTATCTCCCGGATCGCAGAGCGGCAGCGCAATATGCGCCATGCCTTCCTGAGAGCCATACAGACTCATGATCTGCTCCGGCTTCAGTTTCACGCCAAACCGTTTTTCATAGAAGCTCTGAACAGCTTCCAGAAGCTCCGGACGGTCCGACAGGGCATACCGGTAGTTTTCCGGTATCCCGCACGCTTTCTGCATGGCTTCCATAATATGTACCGGCGGTTCAAAATCCGGCGTACCGACGGAAAAATTATAAACGGTCCGCCCCGCCTTCAGAAGTTCCTCCTTCTTTGTATTCAACAAAGAGAAAATCCCCTCTCCAATCCTGCCGGATCTTCTCGAAAATGTAAATTCCATGGAATTATGAAGCTCCTTTCCTTCGTTCTGATTTTCTTACAGCTTTATTGTATAAAAAAATACAGGAAAGTCAAGTTTTCCCGGACAGAAACCGGAGCAGAAACCTCCAAAAAACAGTCTCTGCTCCGGTTTTGCCATCTCATATGCATCTGTCTGTCAGCACTTCTGCTTTTTGCACAGAATGTGCCGCAGGAACAGGCTTCTTCAATTCCTTCCATTACATCCTTAATACAGATTTTATCGCCTTTCCCTGATGAGATTCTTCAAACGCCAGGTTAATGTCATCAAAATCATAGAATCGAATCAGCTTATCCACGGGGAATTTTCCTTCCCGATAATATTCCAGCAGTTTCGGAATAAAGGTTTTGGAATTCGCATCCCCTTCCACAACACCCACCAGCGATTTTGCTTCTCCCATCAGCTCTTCCTGAATGTTGATCGTCACATCACCCGTCAATCCCAGCACAACAGCCGTTCCCTTAAACCGTACACATGCAAGCGCTTTCTTCACAAAATCACTGACGCCGGATGTATCAATGGCATAGTGACATCCGCCCTTTGTGATCTCTTTGATTCTGCCCACGATGTCTTTGCATTCTTTCCGGTTGACTGTATGAGTAGCCCCCAGCTCCATTGCCAGTTTCAGGGACACCGGATTACCTCCTACGGCAATAATATTTTTGCAGCCGGCTATTCGGGCCGCCATAATCGCACTCATCCCAACTGTCCCGCATCCGAAAACTGCAATACTGGAATCAAATTCCGGATTCAGGGTATGAAATACCGCTCCCGCTCCTGTCTGGATTCCACAGCCAAACGGAGCAACAATTCCCAGATCCAGATCCTCATAAGGTACCTTGATGGTCTGTCTCGTGTGGACCACCGCATGCGTTGCAAAGGTTCCCTGACCGAAAAAGGTTGCGATCTCCTTTCCGTCCTTATGCAGTCGCGTTGTACCGTCCGGCATGATTCCGCCAAAATTGATGGTATTAAAATCCCTGCATGCATATGGATGCCCGTCCAGGCATTCTTCACATTTTCCGCAGGATGCAAAGGAAAAACCGACCCGGTCACCAACCTGAAATTCTGTCACGCCCGGACCCACTTTTTCAATGATTCCGGCACCCTCATGTCCCAGCACTGCCGGCAGAGGAACCGGGATCGCCTGATGCTGTGCACCCTCATCCGTATGACATACTCCGCAGGCAGCTACCTTTACCAGAAGTTCCCCCTCTCCGGGATCATCCAGCTCCAGTTCCTCCATAACAAAAGGCTGTCCTTTTTCATATACAACTGCTGCTTTGATCTTCATATAACAGTACCTCCTGATTGTAAATAGAAGTTTAAATATCCAGCGCCCGGTAGTATCCGGTTGTCACCGCGTCCACCACTCTGCCCGGTCTTATGCAGTCGCCGATCTGAAACACACGATCTGCCGTATAATCAAAACGATGCACGAATTCCGGATCCGCTTTCATTCCAGCCGCCAGAAGCACCGTATCGGCTTCCAGAAGGATCTCACCGTCTCTGGTGGTGCAGACCAGTCCCTTTCCAGTAACTGCCTTTGCTTTTGTATCCGTATAAATCCGAATCCTGCTGTCCCTCATATAGATATCCATTGCGTTTTTGTGCATGAAATAAGCATCTGAAGCCCAGTCATTTTTCATTTCCACGACTGTAACATCTTTTCCAAGCCCGTCCAGATAGATTGCAACCTCGCTTCCGACCAGTCCGCCTCCCAGGATAACCACCTTCTGCCCTGTCTGCGGCACCTCATGATGCAGCGCATCCAGTCCGACAACATTTGGACGGTCGATTCCCTCTATCGGTGGAATGACCGGTCTGGCTCCGGTTGCCACCATTACCACATCTGCCTGAAATGCAGCAGCTTCTTCCGCGGTAACCTCCGTATTTAATCTCACTTCCACTCCGGATGCCTCCAGACGACCTTCCAGAACTTTTACAAAATGATACATATCCTGTTTGAACGGAATATACCGTTCGGACAGAAGCTGACCTCCCAGACGGTTGTTTTTTTCAATCAGAGTAACCCGATGTCCTCTTTCTGCAGCCGTTATGGCTGCTTCCATTCCGCCGACTCCGCCGCCCACAACCAGGACCTTTTTGGATGTTGTCTGCGGAAAACCGGATTTGTTTTCCAGTTCATTTCCCACCACTGGATTAAACGCACAGCAGAACGTCCGGTTAGTCAGATAATTGTAAAAGCAGGTAAAGCAGCGGCAGCATTTTGTAATATCATCCTTCCGCCCCGAAAATGCCTTTTCCGGAAAATACGGATCGCAGATCGACTGACGCGCGATTTCCACAATATCTGCCTTTCCTGATGCAATGATCTCTTCCATCATGTCCGGATCATTCAGTCCGCCCACCGTAGCAACCGGCGTGTTTACATGTTTTTTAATCTCTGCTGCCAGATACACATTACAGCCGTGCTCAATAAACATGGATGGGTGGGTAACCACAAATGCATCCTGATCTTCATGAACGCCCGCTGAAACATGGATAATATCCACCTTTCCATCCAGCATTCGGGCCATCTCAATGCCTTCTTCTATCCCATAACCGCCTTTGATGATCTCGGAACCGCTCATGCGGTATTCGATCAGCATCCGCTCCCCGCAGGCCTTCCGAATCTTTTCCAGCACCAGCAGCGGAAAACGCATCCGGTTCTCCAGACTTCCGCCCCACCGGTCGGTCCTGTGATTCATCGTCGGTGACATGAACTGGCCCAGCAGCCATCCGTGGCCTCCGTGTACAAGCACCATATCGATCCCTGCTTTCTGGCAGAGGACTGCCGCATCCGCATAGCAGTTCGAAACACGCTCGATCTCTTCCTCACTCATGGCGGTAACACGCAGGCCATCCGGATTGATCTCATCGTCAGGTCCAAGCACCAGAGGATCACCGGCGCCGTCATGGCTTCTGGCACCTGCGTACTTTCCGCCGTGAGCCAGTTCCATGACCGCCATACAGTTATGGCGGTGCATGGCATTGGCATACTCTTTTAAAGAAGGAAGGGACATCACATCATACAGGGTTACTTCCTTTGTGTGGACACGTCCAACAGGATCCACAATTCCCAGGCCGATGGCTACTGTTGCCAGTCCTCCCCGGGCACGATTTTCATGAAAAGCAAGATCCTCTTTTCTCATATGACAGTCCGGATCCAGCTCCGGATTGGACATGGGTGCGCCGAAGATACGGTTTTTAAAAGTAAGCCCCCGGATCGTGATCGGACTTGCCAGATTTGGATAATACTGATTCTTCATCAAAAACTCCTCCTGCCTATAATACCGTCGTAAATCCTCCGTCTACACTGATATGCCATCCATTAACATAATCCGAAGCTCTGCTTGCCAGAAATACCATCGTTCCCATCAGATCTTCCGACTCACCCCAGCGCCCTGCAGCGATCCGGTTCGTAATCTTATCGTAAAATACCGGATCTTTCCGAAGTTCCGCATTGACTTCCGTGGCAAGAAATCCAGGACAGATCGCATTGGTCTGGATATTGAACTGCCCCAGTTCATTTGCAAACACGCGGGTCAGTCCGATCACTCCATGTTTGGCTACCGCATACGGCGGGCAGTGTTTGTCAGCGGTATAGGACAATGCCGAACCGATGTTGATAATCTTTCCGCCGCCCTGTGCCTTCATGATTCCGGCAACTGCATGGGACAGGAAATAGACAGCATTCAGATCCAGGTTGATGCACATATCCCAGTAACGATCCGGATATTCATCAAACGGAGCAAACGCACTGACGCCTGCATTGTTCACCAGAATATCAATACGCCCGTATTTTTCCATACACACATCAACGATCTGCTGAATATACGCTTTATCTGTCAAATCACCCTGTAAAAATTCGATTCTGCGGCCTTCTGCCTCTGCCAGCTCTTTCACCTCATGAATATCATCTGTAAAATGAGGAATGAACAGGTCTGCGCCTGCTTTTGCAAACGCCGCCGCATAGGCAAGTCCCAGTCCCTGATTGGCTCCTGTAATAACCGCAATCTTTCCTTTCAGGCTGAAATAATCCAACGAAAAATTCTTGTATTTATCTGACATCATGTCCTCCTCATCTATTTTCCGAGCATCTCCCGGACCGTTTTTACTATTCCATGGCGATCCATTCCATAATAATGGTAAATCTCATCTACTGCACCCAACACAGCAAATTCATCCGGCATGCCGATCCGTTTAAAACTTCCTTTATAGCCTGCTTCGCACAGAACCTCTGCCACAGCGCCTCCCAGACCTCCGTTAATGGAATGATCCTCCACGGTAACCACATGTCCGGTTTTATTGGCAACACGGATGATCGATTCTGTATCCAGCGGTTTGACGGTATGTACATCCAGAATCTCGATACTCAGCCCGTTTTCCTCCTTCAGCATTTTGGCAGCCATCAGGCATTCATACAGATTGGAGCCGCAGGAGATGACAGTCGCATCGTTTCCTTCCATCAGTTCAATGGCTTTTCCAATTTCCAGCTCATAATCTTCCGCATATACGTTGGGAGAACCCGCCCGGTCGATCCGGATGATCATGGGACCTTCATAGTCCATGGAGGCGCGGATAAATTTTGCACACTGGCCGGCATCAGCAGGAACGCACACGGTCAGATTCGGGATCGCACGATAGAGAGCCAGATCTGCAATATCGTTATGGGTGGGTCCGCCGCCTGCTGTAACACCGGAATGAGTACCGATCAGTCGGACCTTCACATCATTGTACGCAATATCTGTATGAATCTGGTCTGCTGCACGCAGGGGAAGGAAAGGTCCGAACACCTGTGCAAACACCACATTCCCGGACAAAGCAAGGCCTGCAGAGGCACCTACCTGCCCTGGCTCTGCGATTCCCATATTAAAGCAGCGATCTGGAAAATCCTTTACCAGTTGTCCTGCTTTGGTCGATTCAGCCACATTATCAGAATAGGTAAATACAAAATCGACCCCTTCCTGAGCCATCTTATACAGTTCTTCTCCATACGCTTCCTTTGCACTGGAAAGCATCATATCAAAATCATACGTCGTTTTTGCAGCCATAATCAGCACCCCTTTCTCATCTTTTCCACATCTTCAAGCGCACGCTTCAGATCCGCTTCGCCGATGCCACCGCCATGCCATTTGTGGTTGTTTTCCATAAAACTCACGCCTTTGCCTTTTACCGTATTGCTGATGATAAATGTTGGTTTTGCACGCTTTTCACAGTCTCTTTCCGGAAGTTTGTCAAACGCTTCACAAACCTGCCTCATATCATTGCCATCCTCAATTTCGATCACATTCCAGCCAAAGGCCCGAACCTTTTCATCCACCGGATCAATATTCATGATCTCTCTGGTATCTCCGGTCATCTGCAGACGGTTTTTGTCCAGAATGCATACCAGATTGTTCAGCTGGTAATGAGCGCCCGCCATCAATGCCTCCCAGTTCGTACCCTCATCAAATTCACCATCGCCGATCATGACAAAGATGCGGTAGTTCTCCTTCTGATATCTTGCTCCAAGCGCATAGCCTACCGCAATCGGAAGTCCATGGCCCAGAGAACCTGCTGATACTTCAATCTGCGGGCATTTCTTACGGTTGGAGTGCATGCCGAACTTATAGGTATCCAGGGATTCGAAGTGTTCTACCATGTAATCCTGCGTATAGGCTCCCTGTTCGGAGAAGATCGTATAAAGAGTCTCCGAACAGTGTCCTTTGGAAAGGATAAAGCGGTCCCGTCCCTCCATCTTCGGATTCAGCACATCATAATTCAGATATTTATAGTAGAGAGCGACTGCAGTCTCCACCATGGACAGCTCTCCACCAAGATGCCCCATACCAATGCGGTAGATAAAGTTCAGAAGATTTCTGCGGATATCTACACATTTTGCTTCCAGTTCTTCTATGGTCTGTAATTTCTTATCACTCATGTCTGACTTCCTTTCTTTCCTTAATCCAGATCGTCATTGCATTTAACCAGAACCTTCAGGTATTTTCCGGAAAAATGGATCCTGAACGCTTCTTCAATTTCATCCAGCGGAACTACCTTTTCCGTAAAATCGTCCAGTTCATACTTGTCCAGCATCTGCAAGGCCCTTGGATATGCATAGGGAGCAACGAAAAACCCGGTCACGGTAATCTCATTAAAATAGCAGTATTTATAAAGATTAAACGGCATCTCATAATCATTTGGATATTGTGCTCCGTAGATCAGTTTTCCACCCTTTGCCGTGATCGGCGGAAGTCCCTGAACTGCACGGACCGAACCGGAGCAGTCAATGACCACATCATAGCCAAGGCCATTAGTAATCCGGTCCGCTTCCGCCTGCAGATCACTGTTCACCGGATCAATCACATGGTCTGCCCCGTATCTTACAGCAATCCTGCGTCTTGCTTCCAGCGGTTCAATAACTGTCACTTCGCTGGCACCGTACATTTTCAGAGACTGCAGCGCCAGAAGTCCGATGGGACCGCCGCCGGATATTGCCGCCCGCATACCGAATTTGGGCGCCACTTTATCCATAAGCCGTGTAATAATGGAAATCGGTTCCAGGAGACACCCCTTCTTCAGGCTGATATGGTCCGGAAGCTTATACACCTGAGACTCGTGCCAGATGATGTACTCGCTGAATCCCGGAAAATTATATTCCTCTGCATGAGGGCAGAACTGCTGCTGCCCATTCTGGCAGTAATAGCATTTTCCGCAGAATCCGAGGAAATTTCCCGCAACCCGGTCTCCCACTTTCAGGCCTTTTTGCGTCGCCTTTTCTCCCAGTTCCACAATAACGCCTGATATCTCATGTCCCAGTCCAAAGGGAAGCTCCCATCCAAACACATTTTCCACCAGCGCATGGGGATCCGATCCGCAGATTGCACAGTATGCCACCTTGATCTTAACTTCTTCAGGTTCCAGATCACGAAGAGGAACATCCTGAACTTCCATCTTTCCCCGTTTGCTTTCATCCGGAGCATCCAGTCTTCCGGTCTTTAAAACTCTCATCTGTTTCATATTCAAGCCTCCTTATGATTTTTAATTCACTGCGCCGTCTCTCTCGGCAATCTCCTGCTGAATCTGAGAGATTTTTTCTTCATCCAGTTTATAGAATACGGCAAATACAACGATCGTTGCCAGAGCTACCACGAACGGCAGTAATGCAGTCAGATTACGGATTGCTGTAATTACCTCTGCGGATTGTGTTTTATTTGCCACATAGCCTGCCGCACTTAATACTGCATTGGGCAGAGAACCGCCGATCACCATGGCAAATTTCAGTCCAAGGCCCACCAGTGTCAGGGTGATCGCTCCATAGGCATGTCCCGTCTTCCAGTTACTGTATTCGATCGGGTCAGTCACAATTGACCAGAGAATGCCCATGAGGATTCCATAGCCAAGTCCCACTACTGCACGTCCCGCCATCATTCCGCCAAGGGAACCGCTTCCCTGCGGCATGAGATAGATAATCAAAGAACCGATCCCGCATAATGCAAGGCCCAAAATTACCGTCGGTTTCTTTTTGATTTTCTTTGTCAGATACGGTACACTGGGAACTCCGATCACAGATGCAAGCATCAGGATCATGGAGAACCAGGAGATCATGTTTTCACTGTCTGCATAGTATTTCATATAATAAGGCCCCATGGTGGACTGAATCTGGCTGATGGTATACACGCCAAGGAATAAAAGCAGCATTACGAACACCGGGCCAAGCCTGATTGTTGTAAAAATATCTCTGATTCCTGCTTTATTATCCGGATCAATGGGCTGCGGCGGAATTCTCTCCACGATCTGATGGGAGCCCCACTGAAGAATTGCAACCATGACTACCGCCATAATCGCCGTTGTTACCATGTATCCCTGTGCCAGTGTCATATATCTTGTCAGAAATCCGCTCAGATTCGGCAGCAGGACCGCACATACCACGCCGCCTGCCTGCGCCAGTGTCATCCGGATTGACTGCATCCGTGTTCTTTCATCCGGATCGTTTGTCATAATAGATGCAGCAGATGCATAAGGCTGGATAATAAATGTATACAGCATATTCAGAAGATTGTATGTAATAGCCGCCCATATCAGCTTCATATTATAACTGAATCCCGGAGTCGAGTAGGTCAGGATTGCAACCACACCGAAAGGTATCGAACCCCACATGACATAGACCCAGTATTTGCCCCGTTTGGGGGAAAGTCTTTCACAGATCGTTCCCATCATCGGGTCATTTACCAGATCCCAGAAACGTGATACCAAAAACAGCATGGCCACATGGGATGCTTTCAGCCCGAATATATCAGTATAAAAATAGCTGATATAGAGTCCGATACACTGGAACACCAGGTTCATCGCAAAATCAATGGATGCATAACCTGCCACTTCTTTCCCGCC
>ERZ778497.957-NODE-957-length-21095-cov-5.135409_pt1 | contig 21095 bp, 14 predicted proteins | sample MGYA00509938_ERZ778497 | MGnify/ENA primary metagenome ERZ778497 (study PRJEB29527, sample SAMN07138969) | mouse gut metagenome | material: feces | host: mouse | place: China:Nanjing | collected 2016-01-25 ... | reverse complement strand
GGATGTCCGTGGCTTCTTCCCGTCACCTCGGAATCGATATCCTTCGCCTTCAGGATGCGCTCCTTATAGTTTTCATGGATTACACACTCATTGGACACGCAGAATCTCGTACCCATCTGCACCGCCTCCGCGCCCAGCATCATGGCTGCGGCAAAACCTCTTCCGTCTGCGATCCCGCCGGCAGCGATGACCGGAATGGACACAGCATCCACTACCTGAGGCACCAGCGTCATGGTTGTCGACTGTCCGATATGCCCGCCGGACTCGGTTCCTTCCGCAACGACTGCATCTGCACCGCAGCGCTCCATACGCTTTGCAAGAGCTACGGATGCGACCACCGGAATGACCTTGATATCCGCCTCTTTCCACTGTGCCATATATTTCTCCGGGTTGCCGGCTCCGGTTGTCACGGCAGCGACCCCTTCCTCTACTACCACCCGGGCGATATCATCCGCAAAGGGGCTGAGAAGCATGATATTCACTCCAAAAGGCCTGTCCGTCAGTTCCTTTGCCTCCCGGATATAGTTCCTCACCACATCCGCCGGCGCATTGGCTGCGCCAATCAGTCCGAAGCCGCCTGCCTCTGATACTGCAGCCGCCAGATGGGACTCTGCCACCCATGCCATGCCGCCCTGAATGATCGGCTTCTCCACGCCCAACAGTTCCGTAACTCTTGTCTTCATAACAGACACCTGCCTTCTTACTCTTCGATTCCCTTGGATTTCAGATAATCTGCAACCGCGCCGACGGTTGTAAGTTTCTCAAGTTCCTCAGAGGGAATCTCGATCTCATACTCATCTTCCAGATTGGTCACCAGTTCGAACAGGTCCAGGGAATCTGCTCCCAGATCGTCCTTAAAGGAAGTCTCTGCGGTCAAATCTGCCGCCTCTGTATTCAGCTGCTCTGCTACCATCTCTTTGATCTTCTCCAACATTGTATTGATCTCCTTTTATAATATGCTTTTCATTTAATTACTTTGACACTCAAAGTATATAGTTGCCAACCTGTTTTGTCAATATGTTTTTTCAATTTCACCTGAGGAAACAAAACTGTCGTTACCGTTTTGGCATCTGCCGGTGTTCCGCCTGCCATGGGCAGTCAAAAGATGAACCGTAACAAAACCCTGCCGGCAACACAGCTCTGTCAGCTTCCTTTTAATACCTCACGCAGAAGCTCCAAAAGCTTCGGAACATCGATCGGCTTTGCGATATGCCCGTTCATCCCGGCATCCAGAGCCGCCTTCTTATCCTCATCAAATGCATTGGCTGTCATGGCAATGATCGGAAGTCCTGCAAGCTCCGGATTCTCCAGCGCCCGGATCTGTCTGGCAGCTTCATAGCCGTCCATGATCGGCATCTGAATATCCATCAGGATCAGGTCATACTGGCCGGCCTGCGCATCTCTCATCCGCTCCACCGCAACGGCGCCGTCATCTGCAACATCCACGGTAAATCCTGCTTCCTGCAGAATCTCCACTGCGATCTCCTGATTCAGTTCGTTATCCTCCACCAGAAAAATCTTCTTCCCATGGAAATCGGCCGTCTCATCCGGATCCTCCGCTTCCTCATTCCCGTCTGCAAACGGCGACTTCAGAATCTCCCGAAGCTCTGACAGGAAGATCGGTTTGGAGCAGAACGCAGTAACACCCGCTTCTTTTGCTTCTTTTTCAATGTCCGACCAGTCATAGGCGGTCAGGATGATGATAGGCTTCTCTTCCCCGATGATTCCGCGGATCCGCCTGACAACTTCCAGTCCGTTCATATCCGGCATCAGCCAGTCTATGATATACACCGCATATTCATCATCCTGTTCTGCGGCAAGTTTTACCCGGAGCACGGCTTCTTTGCCGGATGTGGTCCAGTCCGGACGCATGCCGATGGTGGACAGCATCTTGGTCACGCTGGAACAGGTGTTAAAATCATCATCTACCACAAGCGAACGCAGTCCCTGAAGCTCCGGAATCATCTCCTGCCTTACCGGATCCGAGCAGGTCTGAAACTGCAGCGCCACCGTAAAGGTGGTTCCTTTTCCCACTTCGCTGGTCACGGAGATCGTACCGCCCATCATGTCCACAATGTTTCTGGTGATTGCCATGCCGAGCCCGGTCCCCTGGATTCCGCTGACTGTGCTCGTCCTCTCCCGCTCGAAAGGTTCAAAAACATGCTCCAGAAACTCCGGGCTCATGCCGATTCCGGTATCTTTTATCTGAAATTCATAGGATGCATGGCCCTCGGGCGCATTTCCCTTCTGCAGGATACGGACGCTTACGATACCTCCCGGCTTTGTAAACTTCATGGCATTACTCAGGAGGTTCAGAAGCACCTGATTCAGTCTGAGCCTGTCGCACATGATATGTTCATTTACCACATCTGCCGTATCAATATAGAAATCCAGCTGCTTTGACGTAATATCCGCCTGCACGATGGTCTTCAGATCATGCAGGATCTCCGGAAGCGATGTTTCCTTCTCGTTGATCTTTACCTTGCCGCTCTCGATGCGGCTCATATCCAGCACATCATTGATCAGGCTGAGCAGATGATTGCTGGAGGTCGTGATCTTCGCCAGATAATCCTGCACCTGTTCCGTATTGTCGATGTGCGCCGCGGCAAGAGAAGTAAAGCCTATGATCGCATTCATCGGCGTCCGGATATCATGAGACATGTTATTGAGGAATGTCGTCTTTGCCCGGTTGGCATGCTGTGCCGCTGCCAGCGCGTCCTCCAGATCGATCTTCTGCCTCTCCAGCTGCTCTTCCATTTTTTTCTCATCATCGATATCCACAAACAGTCCCACAAAGGTGATGGGAGAACCGTCTTCGCGTCTGGACAGCCGGCCGGCGGCATGGAACCACCTCCATCCGGCGTTTTTTGTGAGCAGATGGTATTCCACATCATAGGTCTTCTCTCCGGAATAATCCCTGACGGTGTCCCAGTATTCTTTGATCACCCGCTCCCGGTCCTCGTCATGCAGCAGATCCGACCATGATTCCAGCCTGTTCGGGAAATCCTGTTCATTTTTATATCCCAGCATGTTTCGGAAAACATCGCTCCATGTACAGGAAGTCATCTCCGCATGCTCATCAAACTCCATGCTCCAGTAGCCGGAACCCATGGCTGCCTGAATATTTTCCATGGCCAGCTGCTGCCTCTCAATCTGGGCATAGGCGGCCCGAATCCGGTTTCCATCCTCCTTTTCCTGCTCCAGAAGGAGCTTTGCGTGCTTGCGCGACTGCTGAATCAGTATGAGGAACACCGCCAGCATTGCCGCTACGGTAATGAGAATCTGAATCAGTCCCCGTCTCATCATACCGGCGCTGACGGAACTGATCTGGGCGCTGATGACATCATCCTGAATCAGTATGGCCAGCATCCAGTCCGTGCCCTCCACCGGAATATAACAGAGTTCTTCCTCCATGCCCCAGCAGTTGAAGGAAATCTTACCGGATCTTCCGCCTGAAAAATCTTCCACCAGCCTTGTATAGTCGGAATTTTCATCCATATCCGCCTCCGCAAGGGCAGAAAGGATATTTTCTTCCGAAGAAAGGCAGCCAAAATCTTCGTCCGTCAGCTTCTCGCCATTTCGGTCATACAGGTTGCAGTATGTATCATTGTCACTGACATGCAGCGTCAGGGAACGGAGCATCTCCTCCATGCTGTACTGGATATAGCATGCCTGCATCGGCACTTTCTCAAAGGTCACATCCGCCACGGGAACTGCGAGAATCACCTGCCAGTTTTCTTCGTCAGGCATGCACAGATGGATCATGCGCTCCGTCATCCCCCTGAACAGATCCGTGAATCTGCCGGATACCGGAATCTCACCATGTCCTGTATACACATGTCCGTTTTCATCCACCAGGCCAAATTCCTCTGCACGGCACAGCTTTTCCACTCTTCCCAGAAAACGGGACAGTGTTTCCTTTGATTCCAGATCGGTATCATCCAGAATATCAAGAGCGCTCTCCATATACGCAAACTGATTCCTCAGTTCTTCCGAGACCACGTGAGCTCTCCGTCCTGCCAGCTCCTCCAGATAAAATTCACTGACCCGGCTGACTGCCTGGTCCGCACCCTCCTGTGCACTGCCGGATATCCAGACTGTAGTGAGAAGAAGCAGTATGGCAACCACGGCTCCGCCCCATATGGCATATGTGACGGTCTGGCTTCTCTGTTTTTTGTTGCTGTTATTGTCTCTGTACGGTAACTGATCCATTTTCCGCCCCCATCATTCTTCCCTTCTCTCACCTGTGTGAACACGTTCACACGGATTTTCGGTTTTACATTCCAGGACTCCTTGGCTGTTTCATAGCTATCTTATCAAATATACAGGAAAAAAGAAATGGGAAAAGCAAAAAATATTATATTACCATTCCAGTACGCATGCCCCCCAGGTCAGTCCTGCCCCGAATCCGGACAGAACCAGCCTGTCTCCGGGATGCAGCCTGCCCTGCTCATCCATCTGTGCCAGAAGGATCGGAAGGCTCGCTGCCGATGTATTGGCGCACTGATCGATATTCATGGGAAACTTGTCCTCCGGCTGCTTCAGGCGTTTTGCCACTGACTGGATAATCCGTTTATTCGCCTGATGCAGGAGAAAACAGGTCACTTCCTCCGGCGAAATCCCGGCCTGCTTAAGCGCCTCTTCGATACACTGCGGCACCGTCTTTATGGCGAATTTAAATACTTCCTGTCCATTCATCTGAAGAAAACCGGCTTCCGCCTGCTCCTGACATATGGGATTATGGTTGGAGCGCCCCATGCAGGAGAGCACCTCCCACCTGCTTCCATCGCTTCCGATTGCCTGCGCAGTCACGCCGCCCTGTTCTGCCGCAGTAAGAACTGCCGCCCCGGCTCCGTCTCCGAAGAGAACGCAGGTGCTCCGGTCCGTCCAGTCCACCAGCTTTGACAAAGTCTCCGCTCCGACCAGCAGAACATTTTTATAAATGCCGCTTTTGATGAATGCATCCGCCGTATGTATGGCATACAGAAAACCGGAACATGCGGCATTGATGTCAAATGCAACCGCATTCACTGCGCCCAGCTCTGCCTGCACCCGGCAGGCTGTGCTTGGAGTCTCCGTATCAGACGTAATCGTCGCCACGATCAGAAGATCGATCTGTTCCGCCTTAAGTCCGGATGCTTTCAGCGCCTTCCCGGCCGCTCCTGCTGCCAGAGACGTGGTAGTCTCCTCCTTCGCCAGATGCCTTTTCCGGATCCCGGTTCGCTCGGTAATCCACTCATCACTGGTCTCCATAATCGTTGACAAATAATCATTATCCGCTTCATATGCCGGAAGTTCCCAGCCGGTTCCGATAATTTTTGCGTTCATTTTCCATCCTCTATTCCGCGATATTATTTTGATCTTCAAAGTATTTCGGGTAAAGTATATACAAGAAGCCAGGGGTTTGTCAAGTCACAGTTTTGCTTTCCGCCAGCCCGCTTTTCATTTTTATTATTGTTTAAATGTCTGCCGGTGTTCAGCCTGTCATGGGGATCTGTTCCTGAAAGACCCATGGAAGGGCGCCGGTCCTCAGGCGCGGTATTTTCGCGCCTTAGTACCGCTGCTGCCTTTGCGGTAAGGAGGGACCCACGAAGCGGGAGGATTTCTGATCGCCTTCACTCAGCAAAGGCGGGATTTGCGATGAGAGGGGACCCACGCAGTGGAGAGAGTCCTGATCGCATGTCTGGAAGGAACAGTTCCCCATGACAGGCGTCCGGGACAGCCAAAGTATGAACCATAACTCATTTATCCAGCACCGTCACGGTCTGATAGGGAATTGTGATCTCCTTCTCCCGGAATCCCTTTACAAGAGCTGCCCGGATATCACTGCACGCCTGAAAGCTGTCATCCAGATTCCGGGTCCACACCGTCGTCTTCAGAATAATGCCGTTGGAAGTATAGGTCTTGATAAACACCTTGTTTTCCTCCGTATTCAGTGTCAGCGCATGCGCGATACAGATCCGCTGCATCTCCTGCATGGCCTGATCGATATCCGCATCATAGGAAATCTCGATCTCTATGAAATTTCCGACATTTTCAATAAAATTGGTATTGGTAATCACGGCGGCATCCATGACGGAATTCGGAACAATGCAGCACTCTCCGTTAAACTGACGGATGATCGTATGCCGGATCGTGATGTCCTTTACAATTCCCTCCGCAATCACGCTGCCGCCCTGAACCACCCGGATCTTTTCATCCACATTGTAAGGCCTTGACACGGACAGGGAAAGTCCGCTGATCACATTCGCCAGCGCCTGCTGCGCCGCAAAAGTAGCGATCGCCACCATCAGAGAACCGCTCTGGAGCAGCGCCTTGCTGATGTCTCTTGTCACCTCAAACTGCTGCAGGAGACTGTAGATAAGAACCACGCTGAACAGAACGTTCACCACGCTCTTCGTAAAGCGCAGATGAACGGAATTGTGTTTCCTTGACATGAACCGGAAGACCAGATTAACCACCCGGACAATCAGAATCTCCGTAATTATGAAAATGCCTATCTTTATATAATCACTCATTTTTCGCTCCTTCTCTGCCTTCTGCCCTGTCATCGCCCGGGCGCCTGAAGCATCCATATTCACTGCGGACGCCGGATATGACACAAAGCTGCAGCGGTATGCAGCCGGCTTTCGGTTGATCGGATCTCCCTGCCAAGCAGCACATATTCATATTCGTAGTCCACCAGCTCCCGGAAATAATCCCGATTGACATTTCCCTGACGGATCAGCGCGCCGACGGAAGGAACCCCAGCCGCCTGCAGTTCTTCCTTAATGGCTTCCGCCATGGCTTTGCCAAGTCCCCGGTGCGAAGCATCCACCCCCATATAGAGCATGACATAGGAACGGGGCCTTGCACGGGTCAGCAGGATGCGCACATAATCCGCAGGCGTAAGCCTTCCATAGACCGTATTCCCATAATCCGGAATACTGATAAAAAATCCCACCGGTTTCCCTTTCTCATATGCCATTTTCACCATGGAATAACGTATCAGGGGTTTCAGGTAACTGTAAAGCGCAGAAAATTCCTCCTGGCTGACCGGTTTATATACCGGAAAATTTCGATAGAGTTCGATCAGCAGCCCGTAGACTTCCTGAAGCGTCCGGTCAAAGGCCGCACTGGAAGGACTCTTGATCTCATAACCTTCCTGAAGCTTCTGATGCAGCCTTGACGAAAATACCGGATCCGCATAGCAGCGCCCGACAATCCGGTAATGATTGGAGTAATAGCGTTCCACAATCTCATATCCCGCCTCCTGCCAAAGCCTTACATAATACTCCCGGTTATAAGGCTCACCGGTATAGGAGCGGTCAAAACAGCTGTTCTTGAAGCGATAGCGAATCCAGAAGGAAGCGTCCACCGGCCCCGTAATCTTCCTGCAGCCATGAGCGGCGGCAACAGACTCTGCCTTTTTAAACAGAAGTTTCACCGCTTCTTTGCAGTCCTCGCTTTCAAAAAAGCCAAGATAGCCTTCCGGATCCTCCGGATAGACCGTCAGAACCGCCCGGCTCACGGCAGTGCCTCTCTCATCCAGAACCAGCAGGGGAAACACCGTGAAATAATGGCTGAGCACATGAGTCCCCTCCAGAATCCTGCGTTCTTCCTCCGGCTGCTGCATGATTTCTTTTTTTGTATAAAGCCTGCCGGGAAGCTCCAGAAATTTACGGACAAGCTCTTTGTCCCCGGAGATTTCAGATACCGTATAACTCATTTGATCCGCCCTCCGGGAACATCCGGTTTTATGCAGATCTGCCGAATCTGCTTATAGTGGGGCAGACACCGGTTGATCTTCTCCATATAAGTCCGCACTTCTTCCTCCGGCAGATCGCTGACAATGGCTGCAGCCGGATGATGGTCCTGTTCATAGACCTTTACCGCCCTGATCTGCGGATTTTTCCGGATCAGCTCCTCCAGTTCGTCCACATAGATGTTTTTCCCGTTAGCGGTCAGAATCATGCGTTTTTTCCTCCCCTTCAGGTACAGATGACCGGTATCGGACAGCCGCCCCAGATCGCCGGTATGATAGGCGCCGTCCTCATCAAATCCCGAACAGCCGCCATTCTGGTCCAGATAACCTCTGGATACGCTCTCTCCCTTTACGACAATCTCGCCGACCCCCTCTTCATCCGGATCCAGAATCCGGACTTCCAGATTTTCAAAGACGACGCCATTCGAAGCAAGATCCGGATCCTGGGGAACTGCAAGCGCAATCACAGAAGAAGTCTCTGTTGTCCCGTACGCCTCCAGAAGGCAGACGCCCTGCCGGATAAAATACTCCTTCACCGCCGGATCCGTAAAGCTTCCGCCGCAGTAGAGAAACCGGATATGGCGCAGTACTTCCAGAAGTTCATCCGTCATGGCGTCGTACAGCCGGTATAAAAACAGCGGCACCATACAGACGACGGTTGGACGCACTTCCAAAAGCCCCGGGATCAGCTGGCTCAGATCCGGGCAGAGGCAGAGCTGCATGCCGGAGATGATCGTATACAGCACATTCGCCACCCCGGTATAGACATGATGAAGCGGCAGAAACACATAGGAAACGTCATGTTCTGTCATGGGAGTCCGCCGGTACAGCGTATCCCAGTTGGCGAACAGGTTTCTCTGGGTGAGCGGAATCGCCTTGGGAAGATCCGTGGTGCCGGAAGTAAACAGGATCATGGCCGTCTGATCCAGATCGTTCCTGCCGGTAAGCAAAACCCGGGACGCCTCTCCTTCACGGATCAGATCAGGAAGCGCATCTTCGATGCAGAACCAGACCGTGTCCGGGTACCGGTCCTTCAGAGGCTCCATGCAGTCCTTCCGGGCGCGGGAATAAAAGACAGCCGATACGGGAATCACCGACATCGTATGCCCCAGATCATATTCCGTCCATGTCGGATCCACCGGCACACAGGTCCCCACATAGCCCATAATCCCAAGATAGAGAAGGATCCATTCCCTGGAATTCTCCGAACACAGCATGAGGTTCTTATGATGCAATCCCTTTTTTAAAAGAGATTTGGAAATGCTTCGGATCTCACCCGCGGCCTCACGAAACGTACAATCCTCCCAGCCTTCTTTCCCCCTGGTCCGGATCCATGGATGATCCGCCCATTTTTCACAGTCCTCTTCCAGATATTCACTGATCGTTTTCATCTGTCTTCCCTCCAGCTTTGATCATTTCTGTTGTCTGCTTCCGTAACAGGCCGGACCGTATTTATCCTGCGGATCTTTTACAGAAGCGTCACGGTTCCGGAATCTCCGTCGACCCGCACCCGGTCCCCGTCCTTCAGATATTCCGTTATATGCGGGATCCCCACAACGGCAGGCTTTCCAAGTTCTCTGGAGATAATGGCGGTATGGGACAGAAGCGAGCCCTTTTCAGAGACGACGGCTTTTGCTCCGGCAATCAGAAAGACCCACCCGGGATCGGTCATTCGGGCGACCAGAACCCGGTCCTTTGTATCCGTCTCCGGCGACGGCTCCCGGACCACCAGCACCTCGCCCTCTGCCACGCCCTGCGAACAGGCGGTACCGGTAAAAATGCCCTGTCCGCTCTCATACTTTTGGTTCTGAACCCTTTTCGGATGCCGGTCCTGCACTTTTCCGGAAAAAACCAGCCGGGACCAGGCAGGAAGGGAACGGAAACCTTCGTACTCCTCTTTCCTTCCGGCAATCATCTCCTGCAGATTCCATGAGGGATCCGCAGACGCTTTTTCAATCTCGTCGCAGCCAAGCCAGAAAATATCATCCGGCTGCCCGATCTGTCCTGTGCCGTACAGGTTGTTTCCCATCTGCAGCACAAGCGTCCGCATCATCCAGTATAAACGACTCCGGTTCAGACGGGACTTTTCCCGGTTGCAGATGCCAAGAGCCGCCCTGCCCGCCAGAAAACGCGAGAGCCGGTCCAGATGTTCTGCCGGGCGCTCCTTTGTGCGCTCCTGCCTGTCTGCAGCGGAAGAAGAAACGGTTTCTGCATACTGAACCATACGCCGGATTAGCAGCACCGGATCCGTCCGGAAAGTCCGGCTCTCCAGCTTCAGCTCTTCCACATTCCGGTCTCCAAACTTCTGAATATAGGTCTGCATCTGACGGACAAATGCCGGATCCGCATGCGCCGTATATCTGTCGTAATCCTCCCTGGTCCGGATCTTCCCAAGTTCCTCCAGCCTGCCCTCCCTGGCAGCCTGCTCCGCCAGCCGGTACAGTTCCTGAACAGGACCCAGGCTCTCCAACTTATGTAAACCTGATATGGCACGGTTCGCCGCCAGCTCAGGTTCCGGAACGCGCCGGGCCTTCAGACGGGATTTCAGAAGCCCGGTAAACAAAAAGGCATACATATCATTAACCAGCGTCATATCCCACCGTTTCACCGTCATATCCTGCAAATCACGGTAATACCCAAGCAACACCTGATTATCCTCCGTATTCGTATCCAATGATTCAAAGCGCCGGATAATCTCTGCAAAATACCTGTCCAGACGCTCCATCTCCCTCGGGCAGGTCAAAAGCAGCCGGAAGAAGGAGACGGCAATCTTCCCTCTGGTGCGCCTGCGGATCTTCTGCTGCCGGGCGGTACTTACCGCCCGCTCCCCCACACCCATCATCTCCTGCCAGATCGGGATGAGTTTTTTGGAAAACGGCAGTAAAAGGAGCACATCGTACCAGCTGCTGATGCGGTAATAGACACGCCCGTTGGCCATATCCACCATATTTCTTAAAACTGCATCCATCCCCCGGACCGTCTCCGGTTCCCCGGTCAGACGGAGCAGCAGATTCTGAAATACCTGATAATAGGCTTCCCGGATAAAGCTCTGTGTCAGCGGAAGCGTAATGCCGGGATAGCTTTCTACGATATTGCTGTTATCCAGAATAATCACCGGTGCATCCTCTTTCAGCGCAGTGACCGGACGCACCTGAAGAATCCAGAGCTTCCCGTCCTTTATGGCATATTCCATATCGCATTCCGTCCGGAACAGTTCCCGCATCTGCCCGGACACAAGGAGCAGTCTCTCGATCTCATCCTCCCGAAGCAGCGGCGATTCTCCGGTCTGTTCATAATAGTAAGCATGATCCGTCCGGTTGTAATAATAGGCAGTTGTATCCGTCCGGTCCTCCACCACCTGATCTCCGGTCCCTGCTCCCACAACGATCACGGACTCATTCAGAATTCCCTGCGGGTTGGCCGTAAATAATACGCCGGATTTGTCCGCTTCCACCATTTCCTGAACGATCACATGCATCCGGATCTTCTTCCCTTCCATATGGTGAAGGCGGCAGTACTCCCGTACCTCATCGGTCCCGGCCCCCTTTAGTACCTTCCGGATGCAGGGAACGATCTCTTCTCTTTTGACCCTGAGAAATGTGCAGAACTGTCCTGCAAAGGAACATTCCGTTCCGTCTTCCGCCGATGCCGAAGAACGCACGGAGAAAAGAGTCGTTCCCGGAAAATAACGTTCCAGATCCTCCATGACCTCCTCTTCCCGGAAGCATTCGTCCACACAGAAAAAAGCCGGAACCGGATACCCGTTCTCAAGGAGGCGAAACAGGTTTCCGGCCTTGGCGCCCGGCGCATGGTCTTTATAATTTTCCAGATGAATGATCATATTACAGCTTCCCCCAGAGCAGAAAGACCGGTATGGTCAGTAGCATCAGCGATTCCTGAATGTAGGTATAGCGCTCCACCTTGTCCACAACCGCAAACCGGGTCGGGTCTTTGATAAACTGCTGAAATTTTACCGTCATCCAGGAAACATTCAGAAACAGCGCCGCAACCGTGAACCTGTTCAGGTTCCACACCAGAAGGAAGTTGGTCACAATGTCCACCCAGGTCAGGATCAGGACAAACTGCACGGGCTTTTTGTATCCGAACAGTCTGGAATAGGTAACGTATTCGGTCTCATCCCCGGGCGCGCGGATCTTTCGCGAGATCTCCCAGATCAGTGCCGGAAAATACAGCGTCCATGCCGCAAGAAAATTGACCCATGTAAGCAAAGGAAGTTCATATTTCAGACAGGTGAAAGAAATGATGTATACATTCATGATCATCTGCACCGGGTTGTGGGTAACAAGCGCCAGCAAAAGGCTCTTCTGTATCTTCTTTTTACTGAAAAACCACAAAGACATCAGTGTCCCGTAAATATACAGAAACAGAAAATATCCGAAGTTATTCATAAAAAAGAGGTTCAGAAGCACGGTCACTGTGATCAGAACCGACACGAAGACCGCCAGATCTTTTTTATGTACCCTGCCGGACGGCAGCGGACGATGGGCAAAAAGCCTGCAGTCCAGCTCATAATCCTTAAAATCGTCCGCAATCCGCAGCCACAGTAAAAAACTGAATACCGTGAATCCGCCGATCAGCTCCTGAAATCCGAGATGGAAGGTACGGATACCGGCATTCAGAAGAATGATAAAATGAATTTCTCCAAAAATGATCAGTCCCAGAGCAAACCGGGGCAGGATCGGATACATTTCCTTAAAATAAATGGACAGCCGCCGAAGCATGTCAGATCTCCTTGCCATATTTTCAGAACCCCCGCAGAGCAGACGCTTCGGAGTTTCCTGTATACTCTGTTTTTTATCAGTATACAATATTTCGTCCAAAAAGAGAAGAGTGATAAGATGGATTGTACTTTTTCAGAAAATGCGTTATGATGGAAACAGAACAGACATTCGTACAAGACAGGAAGGGAAAGGAACATAAAATGGAACAGTTAAGCCTGTTTGATGACCGAAAGACAAACGCGCCTCTGGCAAGCCGTCTGCGCCCGGAGACGCTGGACGAATATGTGGGGCAGAAGCACCTGTTGGGCAGAGGGAAAATTCTTCGCCAGCTCATTGACAGAGACCAGATTTCCTCCATGATCTTCTGGGGGCCGCCCGGCGTGGGCAAAACCACGCTGGCAAGGATCATCGCCGGGCGGACGCAGGCCTCCTTTGTGGAATTCAGCGCAGTGACCAGCGGGATTAAAGAGATCAAAGAAGTTATGGCGCAGGCAGAACAGAACCGGAGAATGGGACTTCGAACCCTTCTGTTTACAGATGAAATCCATCGGTTTAACAAGGCGCAGCAGGATGCTTTTCTGCCTTATGTGGAAAAAGGAAGCATCATTCTGGTGGGCGCGACCACAGAGAATCCATCCTTCGAGATCAACTCCGCTCTGCTGTCCCGGTGTAAGGTATTTGTACTGAAGTCACTGGAAGAAGCGGATCTGTCCGAACTTCTCTCCCATGCGCTCACAAGCCCGAAGGGATTCGGGCAGATGGACATTGTCATCGAAGAAACCCATCTTGCGGCAATCGCCCGCTTTGCCAACGGGGATGCGAGAACGGCGCTGAATACTCTGGAAATGGCGGTGCTGAACGGAGAGATGGACGCATGCGGAAAGATCCATGTAAACGAAGAAGTCCTCTCCCAGTGCATGAACCGCCGTTCCCTGCTCTACGACAAAAACGGAGAAGCGCATTACAACCTGATCTCCGCACTGCACAAGTCCATGCGGAACAGCGATCCGGATGCAGCCGTCTACTGGCTGTGCCGGATGCTGGACGGCGGAGAGGACCCTCTGTATATCGCCAGACGGCTCGTCCGGTTCGCCAGCGAGGACGTGGGAATGGCGGACCCTCAGGCACTGCAGACCGCCGTCAGCGTCTATCAGGCCTGCCATTTTCTCGGAATGCCCGAGTGCGACGTCCATCTGACCCACGCCGTGGTCTGCCTGTCCATGGCGCCCAAATCGAATGCGCTGTATATGGCCTGCGAAAGCTGCAAAAAAGACGTAAGGGAGCTTCCGGCAGAACCGGTCCCCCTCCAAATCTGCAATGCGCCGACCGGGCTTATGAAAGAACTGGACTATGGCCGGGGATATGTATATGCCCATGATACAGAGGAGAAGCTGTCCAGAATGAAATGCCTGCCAGAGAGTCTGGAAGGGCGCAGATATTACCTGCCCACCGAAGAAGGACAGGAAAAGAAGGTAAAAGAACAGCTGGAACGAATCCTTGCATGGAAAAAGGAATAAAACTCCTCCGGCATGCCATACTAATCATACCATGACCGCCGGAAAGGAGTTCCCCATGCCAAATCAGTTAAAAGACCAGAAATCTCCCTATCTTCTGCAGCACGCGGACAATCCCGTCAACTGGTATCCCTGGTGCAGCAGCGCCTTTGAAACCGCCGAAAAAGAGGATAAGCCCATTTTCTTAAGCATCGGCTATTCCACCTGCCACTGGTGCCATGTAATGGCACACGAATCCTTTGAGGATGAAGAGGCAGCGCAGATCCTGAACCGTTCCTTTATCTGCATCAAGGTCGACCGGGAGGAACGGCCGGACGTGGACGCCGTCTACATGTCCGTCTGTCAGGCCATGACCGGCTCCGGAGGCTGGCCGCTGACCATCCTGATGGCTCCGGATCAAAAGCCCTTCTATGCAGGCACCTATCTTCCAAAGCATTCCCGTTACGGGCATCCGGGACTTCTGGAACTGCTGACACAGGTGGAACAGCTGTGGCAGAATCAGCGGGAAAAGCTGTATCATACAGGAGAAGAAGTCCTCTCCTGGCTGCAGGCGCAGGAATCTCAAAAAGAAAACTCCGATGCAGAGCCTTCCCGGGAGCTTCTCCGGCGCGCTGCCTCTGAGTTGTCGAAAAGCTTTGACTCTGTATGGGGCGGATTCGGGCAGGCCCCCAAATTTCCCATGCCCCACAACCTGACCTTTCTGATGCGCCATGCAGTTCTGGAACAGGACAAACGGTCCATGCAGATCGCAGAGCAGACACTGGAATGTATGGCAAAGGGCGGCATCTACGATCAGATCGGCGGCGGTTTTTCCCGTTACTCCACGGACCGGCAGTGGCAGATTCCGCATTTTGAAAAGATGCTCTATGACAATGCGCTCCTGATCCATGCATATGCAGAGGCGTATCAGATCACCCAAAAACCGCTCTGTCTCTCTGTTGTCCGGGAAACCGTCTCCTACGTGCTGCGGGAGCTGACCGATGAAGAAGGCGGATTTTTCTGCGGACAGGATGCGGACAGCGACGGCGTCGAAGGAAAATATTATGCCCTGACTCCAGAAGAGGTCCGTTCTGTTCTGGGCACAAAGGACGCAGAGCAATTCTGCCGTTTTTTCAGCATGACAGACAGGGGAAATTTTGAAGGAAAGAATATTCCGCATCTTCTGAAACAGAAGGAATGGAAGGATGCACGGATGAAGGCGCTGTGTGAAAAACTGTATGATTATCGCCTTTCGCGCACTTCCCTGCATAAGGATGACAAGATTCTGACGGCATGGAACGGCCTGATGATCGCCGCACTGGCAAAAGCATCCCTTCTCTGCCGGGAACCTGCCTGGCTTGAAGCAGCCAGGAGGGCGCAGCGGTTTCTGGAAAATCGCCTGACGGATCATCACGGACGGCTGTATGTCCGGTACCGGGACGGCGAAGCCGCAGGTACCGGAAATCTGGAAGATTACGCCTGTTACGGCTGGGCGCTTCTGGAGCTGTATCAGGCCACATGGAACGCCGATTATCTGGAAAAAGCCGTCCATATTGCCGGGCAGATGGTCCAGTGGTTCTCCGACCGGGAGCGCGGCGGATATTATCTGTATGCCAGCGATGCAGAAGCATTGCTGAGCCGCCCCAGAGAGAGCTGGGACGGCGCGCTCCCCTCCGGCAATTCTGTCGCGGCGCTGGTTTTCTCCCTTCTGTCCGAGCTGACCGCAGAGGAATGCTGGCGCAGGGAGCAGGAGCGTATCCTGCATTATCTTGCGGGAGAAGCAAAGGCATACCCGTCCGGGCACTGTTTCGCCCTGCTTTCCATGTGCCGCGTGCTCTATCCGTCCTCGCAGCTGATCTGTGTATCCGCAAAGCAGAAGGTGCCGGAGGAGCTTACGGATTTTCTCTGCCGAAACTGTCTGCCGGGGCTGACGGTACTGTTCCTGAATCCCGAAAACCGGGAGCAACTTGCCCGCATAGCTCCTTTTACCGCAGATTATCCGCTTCCGGACAGCGGCGCTGCCTTTTATCTGTGTCAGGGAAATACCTGCAGCGCCCGTACCGAAGATTTTCAGAGCCTGACAGCTCCGATGATCTCCTCCGCCGTCCGATAGCAGGCTTTTTGTTCCCCTAAAATACCACTTCTGTCTGGAACACTGCCTTCCTGGGCAGATTCGGGTAATTGTTTCCCTTGCATTCATTCATGTAAGTAATCTCATCCACCACATATATATACACTTTACTTACATCTCTGCCGGAGACGGAATAAATCTCTGCATATTCTGCCTGGGATTCCAGCGGTTTGCCCTCCGCATCACAGACTGCCACCATATAATCCGCTCTCTCCACTCCGTCCGGAACGACCAGATCTGCATACAGCTCATAAGCGGTCTTTGTGACGGTTCCGATCCCGATGCCGTCCTCGTTGGCGGCATTGATTTCTTTCCGGATGGTGCCCGCACGGTTCAGCTTTACATCCAGTGCAAAATTCCAGCTGCCGGACAGATGTTCCCCCTCCGGATCGGCAAAAAGCTCCGTTACATGCAGGGCATAGGAAAATTCATCCGGAAGCTCTGCATTATCGATCTCATTCCATTTTCCTTCCTCTTCAAGGATCCCCATATTCATCAGGTCCACCCGAATGATGCCTGCAAATGTATGGTCATCCACGAATTTTCCTTCTATACAATATGGGGAAGACGTACCTGCCGCCGGATCGCCTTTATAAATGCCCTTCCCGGATGCAGAAAAATCCGCCTCGGATGTGCTGTCCATATACAGACTGCTGTAGGAAACCGCCATCTCTGAATCCTCCGCCTCCTCATAAGAACCATAACGGGCGAAAGTCCGCAGATCTTTGCTGAAGCCCTCCTCGGACTCAATGCCGACGGCCAGATACATGGCCATGCTCTCATAGTTGCATTCTGAAATGGTAAAAGTAATCCCGTTATCTGTCTGTATATACGGACTGTTTACCGTGCCGTCTTCCTCCACGGCATCCGGCGTCACCAGCTGCACGGCGCCGTCCTCAAAATCCCCGGCAAAGCCGGAATCCTCTCCCACCGTCTGAAAGATGTTTCCGATAAACGGCAGCTTTGCCGCCAGCGCCGGATCAGCCACGCATACTGTCACACTCAGCACCAGCGCCGCTGCTGCCGCGGACATGCCCATGATCAGGCCCCGCAGATGATTTTTCCGGCCGGACTCCTTTTTCTTTCTGCTTCCGGTCCGGATTATCTGATATGCATCCTGCATTTTTTCCCGGATGAGTGCTGACTCTGTCAGTTCCATCCCCAATATTCTCTCATATTCCTTTTTTGTATATCCCTGTCTCATATTCCATCTCCTATTAGAGTTCCGCATCTGCCCGAAGAATTCCCCTTTGTCTGGAAGCATTTTCAGACATATCCTTGTCTGAATATCCTTCCGGGCTTTCTTCGGCAGATGCTGTTTCAGAGTTCCGCATCTGCCCGATGCTGTTTTTGAGTTTTGCATCTGCTCAGTTGCCGTTTATACTGCCTGAATCTCTACCCGCAGCTTCTTCTTTCCTCTGTGCAGGCGGCTTTTGACCGTCGCTTCCTTCATATTCAGCATCTGCCCGATCTCTCTGGTCGTGAACTGCTCCCCATAATATAACAGGAAGATCATCCGGCTGTCTTCCGGAAGTGAACGCAGCAGCTCATGAAACTCCACATCCGCTGTTCCTGAAACATCGCCGGCTGTCTCCGGCATTTCCTCCAACCCACAGTTTTTCTTATTCTGATTATAAAGCCGGTTGCAGTTATTCATAAGAATCCGTACCAGCCAGGTACGGAAATATTCCGGCTTCTTCAGTTCCCGGATATGTTCAAATGCGTCCAGAATCGTATCCTGTATCACATCCGCCACGTCTTCTTCTCCCCGGAAATATCCATAAGCAACCTTCTGGAGCGTCATTTTATTCCGTTCGATCAATTCTATAAAGGCATCCGCATCACCCTGTTGCGCCTTTTTCACCAATATACCCATCTCTTTTATCCTCCACCTGGAAGCCCGGCCGGGGTCCCGTCTGTTCTGTTTACACTTATTAGATTATCATAACGCGCAATTCGATGCAGGAATATGAAAAAAATCGAACCCTTTTGTTCTGTCGGAAGATGGCAGATACGACTTCCCTGCCAACATGTACAAAAGAGGGGCCGTTTCTGCTGAAACAGTCCCTCCTGAATCGTATTTACTTTTCAATTTTTGACCGGTCTCTGGGCTTTGGGCGGCAGACTGTCAAAAGCCCAGAGGAACATGTACGGATCCGGAATACCGGCGGGCTGCTCCCGATTAAACTCCCTGACCCGCGCGCGGGGGCTGTCTTCTCCGCGTTCGCAGTACCACAGGAACTCATTCAGGAGAATCTCGCAGCTTTTTCCCGCATTTTCATGAAAATTGGGTCGCATCCGGAACGCCCCCCGCACATCTCCGGGAAATTGCTCCAGATGTGCTTCATCCAAGCGGGAATAGTCAAAGCAGAAGCATTCTGGCGTCTTATCAAACTTCTCCTTTGCCGTCTTTGCCGTCTCATAAGCCTCTTTTGCGTCCTCGAAATCTTTTTTAAGTTTTCTCATGCGCTGCTCTTCTTTGGACGTCTTCGCACTTTCATAAGCGTTTCCTGCATCCTCGAAATCTTTTTTAAGTCTCATGCGGACGCGGCGTTCCAGCTTTTCTCCGGAACTCTTTGCGTTGATGTAAGCGTTTCTTGCGTCCTCAAAATCTTTTTTAAGCTCTTTCATGCGGACGATGCGTTCCAGCTCTTCTCTGGATCTCCTCGCGTTATCATAAATGTTTTTTGCGATTTCATACGCCTTTTTCCGCTCCTCTTCCTCCTGACGATACAGCGCCTCGTATAACCCCTTCCCTGCCAGAAAAAAGACGCAGCCGCTGTACAGGTCCACCGCCAGCGGGATATTAAAGAACGTCTCTTCGTTCCCTTCCATGGCAGTTTGCAGCGCACGGATCTGGTCCAGATCCAGCATGCAGAATCCGGTGTGGTTCAGGCGCCAGCCATTGGGCGCAGCGGCGCCGCCCGGATCCTTTTTACGGATCTCGTAGCCTCTGGAACTGCTGCAGTACGCCTCGAACAGCCTCATGGAAAAGTCCCGCTTCCTCCGGAGACCCGTTTTGAAAGGCTCCGCTTTCGCCTCCTCTCCGTCCTTTGGCTTGACCATGGGATATCCGCTGTCCTGCAGCCAGGTCTTGATCCTGATGTGAAGCGCCATCCGCTCCAGCCTGCTGGTCAGCCAGAGCAGATAGTCTGCCGGCTTTTCGCCTTTTTTGGTTCCGACCCTGCGTTTCAGGCCGCGCAGCCGGTCGGAAATCTCCGTCCCGCCTGCCTCATGCTCCCTGCGCAGTTTTTCCGCCAGATCCGCCAGGTCCCTCTTCAGCTGTGCCGTGGTGAACAGACTCTCACCCTCCGTACCTTTCTTTGTATCGCTCTTTCGCTCCCGGCAGCCCGGCTCAAACGTCTTCTTTTCATCCCGCAGGCCTGCCTGCAGCAGAGTACCCAGACAGTCGCGCTGATCCCACATGCTGGTATCCTTATAATAGATGTCGCGTGCCTCCAGATATTCCACCAGCCACAGGTAATAGTCCCTGTTCTCAACCAGTCCCGCCAGATACCCTGCGTCATTCAGCCAGAGCTCTTCCCAGAAATTCCTTCGGTTCCCCTTCGATGTCTTTTTCAGCAGTTTGTCTGCAGTCCGTCCGGGGTTCTTTTCCAGGACCCTGGCCAGCTTTTCCCTGATCCGGCGCCCGTCCTTTGGCCTCGGAATCCGCCTCAGCGAAAGTCCGGGAAAATGTTCTTCCAGAAGCCCGGATACGCTGTCCGCCCAAAAGTACCGGTACAGGAAGGACTGCTCCCCCTCATTCGTGTATTCGAGAATCAGATCGCGGTAGAAATTGTCACGGATCGTATTCACAGAGCTCTCCATTGCAATCCCCTTCCATAAGTTCTCGCCTGCCGAAGGGGTCCTTCACAGATGCGGCTGTACACATCCAGTGCCTTGTCCGTATCCGCCAGGGGGGCAATCTTACGCTGGGCCAGATACAGATTTACAATGTCTTCCAGATCCTGGAAGAAATCCCTGGGAATCTCCGTTCCCGCCTCTTTAAAAAGCTCCACAAAGCGCCGGCAGGCCGAGCAGTACTCATCCAGACCCTCAAAACGCTGAACCAGCTGCAGCAGATACATGTTTCTTTCCTCCAGCTCTCTCTGCTGCTCGCACTCAGCTTCCCACCATGCGGCGCGGTCCTCTTCATCCAGCTCATCCAGGGGGGTCCAGATATCGTCTTCCTCGAAGTCATAGAAGGCGTCGGCCATGCCGCCGTCATCGTCCTCATAAAAAAGATCCTCATCGTCCATATCCGTCCCGTCCGCTTCCTCCAACTGTTCCGTCTCCTCAGGCTCCACTGCCCGGCTATAGAACTGCCGGTTCCCGGCTCTCAGATGCGGAGGGGTCAGGGCCCAGTCATCATCCAGATTCCTTACGCTCAGTTCCATAAAGGTAAGGTAATGGTTGATGGGAGAATACAGATGGAAGCCGAAGTGTTCGTCATAGCCCCCGTGCGGCTCGTTTTGGCTGGTCCCGTCCGGCCCATCCGTGATGCACCAGCTTCGGGAGAACCGTTTCGCCTGCTCCAGCAGAAAGGCGAAATCTGTCCGCTCCTTTTGCCCGCTGCCCCGGACACAGAAGTAGCCCTCCGGGCACAGGCTGCACCGCATGGTCAGATAGAGATACAGGCCGTACAGCTCCCGCCGCACCTGGAGATAAGACTTTGCCACGCACTTAAAAAACGGCTTCGACCGAAGCTTCTCTTCCCAGAGAGACAGCATTTCCTCCACCAGACCGTGGAGCTTTTCCGGGCAGTACTCCCCCTTCCTGTCCGTGATCTCCCGCCGGTAAGAGTAGTCATAGCCTTTCATGCGGCGCATGAGCTCGTCCGCCGCCTCCTGCAGGCTCTGGAGATTTTTTTCATAGATTTCCAGCTTTTCCTTTGACAGTTCCATAAATGTTCACCGTTCCTTTCCTGAAATATGGATAGCGCGCAGAATTCCCCCACGGCCATCCTGATACAATACTAGCATCAC
>ERZ778497.951-NODE-951-length-21161-cov-5.013740_pt1 | contig 21161 bp, 16 predicted proteins | sample MGYA00509938_ERZ778497 | MGnify/ENA primary metagenome ERZ778497 (study PRJEB29527, sample SAMN07138969) | mouse gut metagenome | material: feces | host: mouse | place: China:Nanjing | collected 2016-01-25 ... | reverse complement strand
ATGCGCTGGTGTGTGTCGCGGCGGCAGCGGCGGCAGGATGCATCTGGTCTCTGGCGGTGGGCATTCTGAAAGTAAAAAGAGGCATTCATGAAGTCCTGTCCTTCATCATGTTCAACTGGATTGCGTTCTATCTGTCCAACTATGTGGTGAACCTGGAAGCGATTCATAAAGGAGATGGTGAGGCGACCAAGGATGTACTTGCTTCTTCCAGACTCCTGTTTCCGGAAGGAATGCGCACAGCACTGGACTGCAGCGCCGCCAACTGGGGGATCGTGCTGGCCGTGCTGGCCGCCGTTCTGATCTATGTCATCATTGAAAAGACGACACTGGGCTACCGGCTGAAAGCGGTGGGCTTCAACAGCAGCGGCGCGCTGTATGCCGGGATCAATGCGGACGGCTCGGTGCTGACCGCTCTCGGGATCTCCGGCGCGCTGGCAGGACTTGGAGGAGCCGTACAGATTCTGGGAATGTCCGGGCGGCTCAGCCAGTTTGCGGGGCAGGAGGGCTTCGGGTTTGAAGGAATCACCGTGGCACTGATCGGGTCTTCCAGTCCCATTGGCTGCATCTTCTCGGGGCTCTTCTACGGAGCCATGAAATACGGCGGTTCCAAGCTGAGCATCGTCAAGGCACCGTCAGAGGTGGTGGACATTATTATGGGATGCGTGATCCTGTTCATTGCTGTCTCTCAGATATTCCGGATTCTGTTCGCGCGTTTCACGAAAAAGAAGGAGGCTTAACGAAATGGATGTTATGATCAAAAATCTGGGACTGCTTATCAACGCAACACTGATCGCGACTCCGCCCCTTCTGCTGGCGGCGCTGGGATCCTGCTTTTCTGAACGAAGCGGTGTAGTCAATATCGGAATCGAAGGCATGATGACGATAGGAGCTTTTACAGGCGCTGTCATGGGGCTGGTTACGGGGAACGGATGGGTCGCTTTTCTGTGCGCAGGACTGGCAGGCGCACTGTTCGGAGCCATCCATGCCGCGGCATGCATCTCCTTTCATGCGGATCAGACTATTGCCGGAACAGCCATCAATTTCCTTGGACCGGGTCTTGCGGTATTTCTGTGCAAGGCCATGTACAACAATTCCTCGGATACGCCCGCCATGGATCCGGGAAGCAAGCTGCCGAAGCTGTTTGAGGGTGTCTTTCCGGCAGGCTCCTTCTGGAGCAATGTGCTGAATGTGTATGCGGTGGCGTATCTGGTGTTCGTTCTTGCCTTCGTGTGCTGGTTCGTATTCTATAAGACAAAGTTCGGCGCGCATCTGCGCGCGGTGGGAGAACATCCGGAAGCCTGCGAGTCTCTGGGAATCGACGTCTACAGGGTGCGTTACAGCTGTGTGATCCTGTCCGGATTTCTGGCGGGCCTTGGAGGAGCGTTTGTGACGCTGGCGACCATCAACCAGTTCCGTCCAAGCGTCATTGTGGGTCAGGGCTTCATTGCCATCGCGGCGGTCATCTTCGGAAAGTTCTCTCCGGAGGGAGCGACGAAGGCGTGCCTGCTGTTCGGGCTGTGCAGCGGGATCAAGACACTGGCGGGGCAGAGCAATACGATCTCACCGAATCTGATCTCCATGATCCCGTACATCGTGACGATCCTGGCGCTGGTGCTGTTCGTGGGAAAAGCCCATACACCGGCCGCCAACGGCAAGATTTTTGTGAAGTCGAAATAACAAACAGTATTTGTCTGAAAGAACAGATACGGAACTGGAATATTATTATGGAACAGGGAAAAATTACGGTAAAAAACATAGCTGCCGCTGTTTTTGGAGTCTTTCTGGTGGGGATCGGAGTGGCGTTTAACAATTGTGCCGGATTCGGGAATGATTCGGTAGGGATCGTCTATGACGGAATTCGGAGTATCGGCGGCATGAATCAGGCACAGCTTGGCGCAGCATCCAATGTGGTAAATCTGTCGCTGCTGATCCTGCTGTTCTTTATCGGAAGACACTATGTGAGCGTTGGCACCTTTGTGTATCTGCTTCCTTACGGTTTCTGTGTGGACGCAGGAAATTTTCTGTATCGGCTGCTGGCCGTTTCGGAGAGCACAGGTGTGCGGGTGGTGTTCAGCGTGATCGGCTGCATGCTGCTTTGTCTGGGAGTGGCGATCTATATCACGGTGGATATCGGCGTGGATCCGTTCACCGGCCTCGTGCTTGTACTGCGGGATCTGCTGAAAAAGGAATACCGGTATGTCAAGATTGGCTTTGATATCACCATGATCGTCATTGGTACAATTCTGGGCGGAAAGCTTGGGCTGGTGACGCTTGTTACCGCTGTCGCAGTAGGGCCGCTGATCCAGTTTTTTCACGGACTTTTGAAAAAATACTGGCTGAAACGGTAGACCGCGTATTCCGGGAGAATGCCGGAAGTCCTTTTGGACACGGGATTCTTCCGATACATGAAAAATGATAATCAGGAGGAGAAAATATGTCCAATATACCAACCGCGCATAACAATGCGAAAAAGGGAGATTTTGCGAAAACTGTTCTGATGCCGGGCGATCCGCTCAGAGCAAAATACATTGCAGAGACTTATCTGGAGCATCCAGAACAGGTGAATGCAGTGAGAAATATGTTCGGCTATACAGGAACTTATCACGGAAAAGAGATCTCAGTCATGGGGGCAGGCATGGGCATGCCATCCATCGGGATCTATTCCTACGAGCTGTTCAATTTCTATGATGTGGACAACATTATCCGCATCGGTTCAGCAGGGGCGCTGCAGGATCATGTCAGACTGATGGATGTGGTTATCGGCATGGGCGCCTGCACGGATTCCAACTATGCATATCAGTACGGGCTTCCGGGAACCTTTGCACCCATTGCAGACTATGAACTGATGAGCCGTGCCATTGAGACGGCGAAGAAGCAGGGGACCGGTGTGGCGGTTGGAAATGTACTGTCCTCGGATGTGTTTTATAACCAGTGTGAGAATGCCAATGACCTGTGGAGGAGCATGGGCGTACTGGCGGTGGAGATGGAGGCGGCGGCGCTGTATATGAATGCGGCGAAGGCAAAGAAAAAAGCGCTCTGTATGCTGACAATCTCAGATCATATTTATACCGGGGAGGCGCTGAGTGCCGAAGACCGCCAGATCGGTTTTGGAAAAATGATGGAAATTGCGCTGGAGCTGGCATAGTGATTTTTGCTCTGTGCCGATTCATGGCGGCAAAATGCCGGCAGAGGTCAGGATTGTAGCTTTCCACCGGATTTCCTGACAGGTCCGGCGGCTGAATGTTCCTGATTTATTTACGAATTTATTTGGAAATCTGCTTGTAATTTTCTTCCTGTTTGGATAAAATAGATCTTAACAGGAAGAAATGACAGGCATTTTTATTTTTAACAATGATGAGGTGAGTGATATGATCGGCGGTATTTCCGGAACAGGTTCTTATATTTTTATGTATCGCTATGAGTTTTCCAATGGCTCTTTTGCGGGCGGGATGCAGGCAGCGGAGAATGCAAAGGCGTCAGCGGTACAGCCCGTGCAGGGCTCGTATGCTGGTGTACAGACAGCAGATCGCCCGATGGGCAAGGCCCAGCCGGCGCCATCTGCAGATGCGGGGCATGCAGAGAGTGCGGTTCCGGATCTGTTTATCCGGAAAGGCGTTGACCCTGCAGAGTATGCGGTGCGGATGCGCATCCAGTATATGGAACCGGAGGGAATGGAGCTTCCGGGAGAGCCGGATGATGTTCAGGGCGCTGAAAAGGCGTCGGCGGAAGGCGAGGAATGCCAGACCTGCGAACAGCGCAGATATCAGGATGGATCGAATGATATGGGAGTGTCCTTCAAGACGCCGACCAGAATTGCCCCGGAGGCTGCGGGAGCCATGGTACGAAGCCATGAGCAGGAACATGTGACACGCGAGCGCGCGAAGGCGGAGCGGGAAGACCGTGAAGTGGTCAGTCAGAGCGTGACGCTGCATACGGACATCTGTCCGGAGTGCGGCAAAGTCTATATTTCCGGCGGTACGACACGGACTACAACGGCATCCAGGCCGGAGCCGGCGGAGAACATGAGCATGGAAGGGACACAGCGGCGTCCGTTTTCAGCAGTGGCGTAAAATACAGAATGATGAACAAAGGGTCAGCAGACGGAAAGCTGGCAGAGTTCACTTCTGTCACGCTGTCGGGAAGGAAGTGGTGTCTGATAAAAGGTGATCTGTCGGAAAAGCTGATGGAAGAGATTCTGGCAGACGAAACGGTATGAAAGGATGAACCGGGCGTAAGAATATCAATAACATAATTGCGGATGGAGCAGGCTGTACCATTCTTTTCACGACGGATGCGTCGGTGGAAGGAGAGCGGTATGGCCTTTTTTATATCTGGAAGAGCAGCGGTGCTTTGAAATTCCGCTGTTTTTTATTTGTTTTCCCATGGATTCTAAAATTTTGTTACATAAATGATTGGTGTTGTTTTAATGTTTTTATATAAATATTTATATAAACGTTTATATCAGAAATGAAACAAAAAGAAAGAAAATATGTTTAAAATCACCAATTTTAAGAAATAAAATATAGAAAATATAAACAAAATAAAAAATATTATAAGAAAAATATTGAAATTTAATATAAAATATTTATAATAATGTTTATACAAAACAGTAACAGACAAATCAAAGCAGCATGCAGGCAGAAATGCAGGAGGATTTCAAATGGCAAACATCAGATTGGGCTTTGCGCCTACAAGAAGAAGTATCTTCAGCGCGCCGGATGCCGTCAAATACAGAGGGCTGACGGCGAAACGGCTGGAAGAGCTGGGAATTGATTTCGTAGATATGACAGATATCAATGAAGAAGGTCTTCTCTATAACGATGAGGACATGTATCGGATCGCGGAAAAATTTAAGAAAGAGAAAGTGGACGGCCTGTTTCTTCCCCATTGTAATTTTGGTACAGAATATGAATGCGCCAGGCTTGCGAAGGAACTGAATGTGCCGGTTCTGCTCTGGGGACCGCTGGACGAGCGGCCGGAACCGGACGGAACGAGGCTTCGGGACACGCAGTGTGGCCTGTTCGCTACCGGAAAGGTGCTCCGGAGATTCCGGATTCCGTTTACCTATATGACCAACTGCAGACTGAACGATCCGGTCTTTGAGAGAGGGATCCGGGATTTCCTGGCGGTCTGCAATGTGGTGAAGACGTTCCGGAACATGCGGATTCTTCAGATCTCCACCAGACCTTTTGATTTCTGGACGACCATGTGCAATGAGGGAGAACTTCTGGAGCGATTCAATATTCAGCTGGCGCCGATTCCCATGCCGGAATTGACGGATGAGCTGAAGAGAGCGAAAGAAGAAGGAGCGGAAGTTGCCAAAGTGGTCCGGTACTGCAGGGAGAAAATGGAGATTCAGATCAAGGATGAGGAGCTTCAGAATGTGGCGGCGCTGAAAGTTGCCATGAAGCGTCTGGTTGAAAAATACGGTTGTCAGGCAGCGGGAATCCAGTGTTGGAACCAGCTCCAGTCGGAGATCGGGATCATGCCCTGTGCGGCCAATGCGCTGATGAACGAAGAAGGGATCCCGGTGGTCTGCGAGACGGATATCCACGGCGCAGTCACAGCGCTTCTGGTGGAAGCGGCAGGAATGGGTGAGACCAGAAGTTTCTTTGCAGACTGGACGATCCGCCATCCGGATGTGGAAAACGGGGAGCTTCTGCAGCACTGCGGCCCATGGCCCATCTCCGTGGCAAAAGAAACGCCGAAGATTACCTGTCCGCTTGCATTCGACCATCCGGGCAGCATCACGGCAGAGGCAAAGCACGGAGATGTGACGCTGGCGAGATTCGACGGCGACAACGGAGAATATTCGCTGCTTCTTGGAAATGCCAGAGGGATTGACGGTCCCAAGGGGATGGGGACTTATCTGTGGGTAGAAGTGGATAATATCAAAAGACTGGAAGCAAAGATCGTGGAAGGCCCGTATATCCATCATTGTGTGGGAATTCATAAAGATGTGGTCCCGGTGCTGTACGAGGCATGTAAATACATGGGAATCAAACCGGATCTGTACGATCCGATTGAGGAAGATATCAAAGCTTATCTGCGCGGCGAATGACTGCGGGAGGAAAGGAAGGAAAGATGGAAAATCTGAAAGCATTGTCCTATGATCTGAGAAAAAATGTCGTAGACATGATCATGGAAGGAAAAGGCGGACATATCGGCGGCGATATGAGCGTTATGGACATTCTGGTGGAGCTGTATTTTGAACAGATGAATATCAGCCCGGAACAAATGGAGGATCCGGACCGTGACCGTTTTGTCATGAGCAAAGGACACTCGGTGGAAGCGCTTTATGCAGTCCTGGCGGCAAAGGGATTCTTTCCCATTGAGCAGGTCATCAGAGAATTTTCGAAATTCGGGTCAAAATTTATCGGTCATCCCAACAACAAGCTCCCGGGAATCGAGATGAACTCCGGTTCTCTGGGCCATGGACTTCCGGTGTGCGTCGGAATGGCGCTGGCGGGCAGGATGGATAAAAAAGCATACCGGGTCTATACGGTCATGGGAGACGGAGAGCTGGCGGAAGGTTCCGTATGGGAAGGCGTGATGGCGGCTCATCAGTATAAGCTGGACAATCTGTGTGCGGTCGTGGACCGAAACCGTCTTCAGATTTCCGGCAATACGGAAGATGTGATGTCTCACGACAGCCAGGAAGAGAGATGGAGTTCCTTTGGATGGCACGTGATATCAATAGACGGGAACAATTATCAGGAACTGAAGGCGGCGTTTGAGGAGGCAAAGACCGTGAAAGGTTCTCCCACCGTGATTATCGCCAATACAGTAAAAGGTTTTGGCTCGCCCATTATGGAAAATAAGGCAAACTGGCACCACAAGGTTCCCGGTGCAGAAGAATACAAACAGATCATGAAAGACCTTGAAACAGGAAAGGAGGCGGCGCTTCATGAATAAGATTCCAAATCGTCAGGCCATCTGCGAAGTGCTGATGGAGAGGGCAAAAGAGGACAAAGATATTGTAGTACTGTGCAGCGATTCCAGAGGAAGTGCGTCCATGACTCCTTTTGCGGAGCGTTTTCCGGAACAGTTTGTGGAAGTGGGAATTGCGGAGCAGAACCTGGTCAGTATCTCCGCAGGACTTGCAAAATGCAAAAAGAAACCTTTTGCGGCGTCGCCGGCCTGCTTCTTATCCACCAGAAGTTATGAGCAGGCAAAGGTGGACTGCGCGTATTCCAATACCAATGTGACGCTGATCGGAATCAGCGGCGGAATCAGCTACGGCGCGCTGGGCATGAGCCATCATTCCGCGCAGGATATTGCGGCCATGTCTGCGATTCCCAATATGAGAGTGTATCTTCCCAGTGACCGCTTCCAGACGGCAAAGCTGATCGAAGCGCTTCTGCAGGATGAAAAACCATCTTATATCCGTGTGGGACGGAATGCGGTGGAAGATATCTACACAGAGGACAACTGTCCTTTTGAGATGGATCGGGCGACTGTGGTATGCGAGGGCAGCGATGCGGCGATCATTGCCTGCGGAGAGATGGTAAAGCCCGCGGTGGATGCGGCGAAGCTTCTGGAAAAGGAAGGGATCAGCGTGAGCGTAGTGGATATGTACTGCGTAAAACCGCTGGACAAAAAGACGATCATCCAGGCAGCGGAGCATGCAAAGCTGGTGGTTACGGCGGAAGAGCACGCGCCCTTCGGCGGTCTTGGCTCCATGGTCAGCCAGGTGGTGGCGCAGGAGTGTCCGAAAAAGGTAGTAAATCTGGCTCTTCCGGATGCGCCGGTCATCACCGGTAATTCCAGAGAAGTGTTTGACCATTATGGATTAAATGCGGAGGGAATTGCAAAGACCATAAAGGAGAATCTGTAACATGGCGGGATATGTGCTGGGGATTGATCAGAGTACGCAGGGAACCAAAGCGCTTCTGTTCGACGAAGCGGGGAAGCTTCTTTGCCGGGCGGATCTTCCCCACCGCCAGATTGTCAACGAAAAAGGCTGGGTGGAGCATGATCCGGAAGAGATTTATCAGAATACCGTCGGCGTGGTGAAGCTTTTGGTGGAACAGTCCGGGATTGACAGACGGGAAATCCGGGTTCTGGGGATCAGCAATCAGAGAGAGACGGCCCTTGTCTGGGACCGGGCGACCGGGCGGCCGGTGTACAACGCCATCGTATGGCAGTGTGCCAGAGGAGCCGCCATCTGTGAAGAGATCAAACAGCAGAAAGACGCGGAGAACATACGTTCCCATACGGGACTGCAATTGTCGCCCTACTTCTCGGCGGCGAAGATCGCATGGGTTCTGCGCCATGTGGAAGGAGCTCAGGAGCGGGCGGACAGAGGGGAACTCTGCTGCGGAACCGTGGACAGTTGGCTGGTCTACCGGCTGACCGGCGGGAAAGAATTCCGGACTGACTATTCCAATGCGTCCCGGACCCAGTTGTTTAATATCCGGACCCTGAACTGGGATCCGGAAGTATGCCGGCTGTTCGGGATCCCGACCTGCTGTCTGGCGCAGGTGACAGATTCGGACGGTTGTTACGGAGAGACGGATTTTGAAGGACTTCTGGATCAGCCCATTCCGATCCGGGGAGTGCTGGGAGATTCGCATGGAGCGCTCTTTGGGCAGGGATGTCTGAAGAGGGGCATGGTAAAGGCGACGTACGGTACCGGCTCTTCGATTATGATGAATATCGGGGAGCAGCCGGTCTTCAGCGATCGGATCGTCACGTCTCTGGCCTGGGGGATGAACGGAAGGGTAGATTATGTGCTGGAAGGCAATATCAATTACACCGGAGCAGTCATCACCTGGCTGAAAGATGATCTGAAACTGATCACATCTCCTTCCGAGACAGAAGAGCTGGCAAAGGAAGCCAATCCCTGTGACACCGCCTATCTGGTCCCGGCATTTTCCGGACTGGGCGCTCCTTACTGGGACAGCGAAGCCAGAGCGGTTCTGTATGGTATGACAAGGACGACGAGGCGGCCGGAGATTGTAAAGGCCGGCCTGGAGAGTATTGTGTACCAGATTACGGACGTGCTCACCGCCATGGAGCAGGCATCCGGGATCGCCATCGAAGAACTGCGGGTGGACGGCGGCCCGACCAGAAACGGTTATCTGATGCAGTTTCAGAGCGATATGGCGCAGATTCCGGTTCAGGTTCCCTCTTCGGAGGAACTGTCCGGAATCGGTGCGGCATATGCGGCGGGGCTGGCAGCCGGGATCTATCAGATGGAAACTCTGTTTGAAGGGCAGGAAAGGACGAAATTCGTTCCGTCCGTGCGCAGGGAGGACAGAGAGCAAAAGTACAGAGGGTGGCGGAAGGCAGTGACAAAAGCGCTTTCATTTGATAAATTATAAACATGATTGGAATGGAGGAATCATTATGGCAAAAAATTATGATCAGTTGTCAAAAGATATTGTAAAATACATAGGCGGAACGGAAAATGTTATTTCCCTGTTCCATTGTGCAACGCGTCTGCGTTTTAAAGTGAAAGATACCGGGGCTGTGGATAAGGAAAACCTTTCTCAGCTTTCAGGGGTAATTAAAGTACTGGACAGCGGCGGTCAGATTCAGGTCGTCATAGGAAACCATGTGGCGGATGTGTGCGAGGCGGTCTTTCAAAATACCGGATTAAAACGGGAAGCAGGAACGGAGGAAGGAGGAGAAAAACAAAATCTTCTGAATATGTTCATGGACACGATTTCCGGCATTTTCGCTCCCATGCTGGGAGCAATGAGCGGAGCCGGTATGCTGAAAGCGCTTCTGATTCTGCTGACGACTTTGAACGTCCTGACGCCCGAGATGGGAACCTATCGGATTCTGCAGGCGGCCGGCGACGGGATATTTACTTTTCTGCCCATTATTCTGGCCGTTACCGCATCAAAGAAGTTCAAGGCAAACACATATGTGGCGATGGGAATTGCGGCGGCTCTGCTCTATCCGAATCTGACGGCGGCATTTTCCGCAGGGGAGGCGCTTACGTTTCTAAAGATTCCGGTGGTGCTTGTAAGCTACACTGCTTCTGTGATTCCGATCATTATCTCGGTATATCTGCTGTCAAAGCTGGAGAAAGCGCTTAATAAAGTGGTGCCGGAGATGGTGAAAAGATTTTTGATTCCGTTGGTAAGCCTGATGGTGATAGTTCCGCTGACGTATCTGGTGGTCGGGCCAATCTCAGATACCGCAGGAAAGCTGCTGGCTTCCGGCTATACAGGACTGGTAGGGTTAAATCCGGTGATCGCAGGAGGTCTCCTTGGCCTGATCTGGCCTGCAGTCGTTATGTTCGGTGTGCACTGGGGATTTGTACCGATCGTCATGAACAACATTGCGACTTATGGCAGAGATACGCTGTTTGTCATTACCGGACCGAACAATATGGCGCAGGCAGGCGCGACGCTGGGCGTATTTTTGAAGACGAAGAATAAAGAAATAAAAGAACTTGCCGGACCTTCCGCACTGTCCGCGGTTCTGGCGGGAATCACGGAGCCGGCTATCTATGGTGTTACCTTAAGATTCAAAAAACCGTTCTTTATCGGCGCTGTTTTCTCAGGCATTGCCGGTGCAATCGTAGCGGCGGCAGGAACCGGAGCTCCCGCATTGCTGGGCACCAGCCTTTTATCGCTTCCGGGTTATATCGGAACCGGTTTTGTAGGCTTCCTGATTGCATGTGCCATCGCTTATTTTGGTTCAGCCATCGTAACGTATCTGTTTGGATACAGTGACGACATGCTTCCTGAGAAAAAGACGGAGACGCCTGCCGCAGCACAGGATGTGACAACTGTGAAGGATGAGACGCTGCAGGCTCCGGTGAACGGCAAAGCCATTCGGTTATCAGAGGTAAAGGATGAGGCGTTTGCAGGAGGCGTACTGGGCCAGGGAGCAGCGATTGTACCGGATAACGGAGAGATCTGTGCACCCTGCGACGGTGTAATAAGTGTGATGTATCCAACCGGTCATGCGATTGGAATTCGCTCCCGGGCAGGAGCTGAGATATTGATCCATATTGGGATGGATACGGTATCTTTGAACGGAGAAGGTTTTGAGGTCAGGGTGAAAGAAGGGCAGAGCATTAAAGCAGGAGAACTTTTGGTCCGGGCGGATCTGGAGAAAATCCAAAAAGCAGGATTTGACATTACGACGCCGGTGATCGTAACCAATACCGATGAGTATCTGGAAGTGAAACAGGAAAAAACAGGTGCGGTGCGTCAGGGGGACAAGCTTTTGACCTGCATCGGGAAATGACCGGATAAACCGGAGACAGAATAGAGGAGGGGCACTCTGAAAAACCTGGCTGTGAGCGTTGTGTGCGGCAGAGTCTTACAGAGTGCCTGACAGAAAAAGCAGGAGGTAAACGATATGGGCAGATTAGAAGTGAACAGGAGTAAAAATGGTTTTTTACTGAATGATAAACCGTTTTTTTATCTGGGAGATACCGTCTGGAGCGCATTTACCAATGTGACCATGGAGGAATGGGAATATTATTTGAAGAGGAGGAAAGAACAGGGCTTTACCGTGCTGCAGATCAATACGATGCCCCAGTGGGACCGCTGTATGTCTGATACCGGCCTGTATCCTTTCGCTACGGAGGATGATGGACAGACGTTTGATTATACCAGATGGAATGACCGCTATTATGAAAATGCGGCATCCATGTGCCGAATGGCAGTGGAGAAAGGGTTTCAGTTGGCATTGGTGGTGCTTTGGCTGAATTATGTGCCGGGAACATGGGGAAGTAAGATTGTGGATCGGAATGTAATGCCGAAGGGATTTGTCCGGGAGTATGCAGAGAAGATTGTGGAAATCTTTGATCAGTTCCAGCCGATTTATGTAATCAGCGGGGATACGGATTTTGATACGCCGGAGGCAGTGGAGCATTATCGGATTGCTTTACGGACAGTTTGTGAGAAAAGTCCGGATTCTCTGAAGACCATGCATATCCGCCGGGGATATGACACGATACCGGAAGAATTTCTGCCGGACATGGACTTTTATATGTTTCAGTCAGGCCATAACCGTGACGGACAGGATATGGCGTACCTGCTGCCGGCAAAAATAGGAGAGAAGTATCCGAAGAAACCGATCATCAATGCAGAACCATGTTATGAACAGATGGGATACAGCAGAAAACTGTATGGAAGATTTCGGACAGAATCCATTAGAAAGGCGGCATGGCACAGCCTGCTTTCCGGAGCCTGCGCGGGAGTGACTTACGGAGCGCACGGAATATGGAACTGGCAGAAAATCAATAAAAAGAAGAATTCCGTTTTAGGAGAAGGCTTTGATACCTCTTTCCCCTGGGAGGAAGCCATTCAGTTTCCGGGGGCCTGGGACTATGGCTGGATTCGACATTTTCTGGAAGTGAGAAAGATCGTCGAACTGCTTCCGGCCAGCGAACTGATTTTGAATGATACGGAAGACATCCGGATGGCGGTTACGCCTGACGATCGTTGTCTGCTCTATGTGCCCTGCAGCACCAGAGTGGTCATAGGTAAAGACTTATCCGGCTGTCAGGTGCAGGCCATTGATCTGGAGACAAAACGGTGCGCCTGGATAGAACATCATACAGGGGAAGGCCGGACTGTGATTGAAATGCACCCGTTCGGCGGCGATGTACTGTTGATGGTGGAGCCTGAATGATTCCCGGAATATATCCGTCAACAAAAAACAACCGTTTCAAAATGCTGTTTGGATGCTCATGGAGCACAAGATGCATTTTGGAACGGTTTTTTATATATGGAAATTCCTGTTCGTCTATTTGTTCAGATCCCGCACCGTATCCCGAATGATAAATTTGGTACAAACCTGAATTTTGACATTGATCAGATCCTTTTTTTTGATCATATCAACCATTCTGCGGACGGCCAGCTGCCCCATCTCGGTATTCGGTACCCGGAGCGTCGTCAGCGCGGGGTTGGAGATTTCTGAAAAAGGAAGATCGTCGAAACCGATGATGGAAATATCTTCCGGTATCCGGTAACCTTTTTCCTGAAATGCTTTCATGGAGCCGAGCGCCATCAGATCATTGTCCGCGAAAAAGGCGGTGGGAAGGCTGCTTCGTTTTTCCAGATACCGGAGCATGTCATGGTAGGCGCCGTTCAGGTTCGGGGTGACGGTAAATACGTTTTTTTCATCAAAATCCAGGCGGAATTTCCGCAGAGCCGACTGATATCCGTAAAATCTGGACCGAAAGCCCCGAATGCGAAAAGAACTGCGGATGTATCCGATCTTCCGGTGTCCCTTTTGATACAGGTATTCAGTTGCCATTCTCGCAGAATCTTCATTATTGATCAGAACGGCATTAAAGTCCATCTGGTCCGTCCAGCCGTCCATAATCAGAACCGGGCATGATGCAATCCGAAAAGGATCCAGATCCTCATCCAGCATTTCTGTGGCAAGGACGACGACGGCGCTGCCGGTTTCGTTAAGCATGGCATGCAGCTGTTTTTTGTAGTCTTCCTTTCTTTGATCCACATTGCAGAGAACCATCTCATATCCATATTTTCGGCATTCTGTCTCGAATCCATTGATCAGCGCCGAGAAAAAAGGAGTATCGTCAATGATCCGTCCGTTTTTCCGGAATATGATCAGTTTTATTTTTCGTATCGCGTTTTCGCTGATATACCCGGTTTCGCGTGCTACCCGAAAGATTTCTTCAGCGGTCTGCTGGTTTACACCCTTCTTGTAATTCAGAGCATTGGAGACGGTAGCGGGGGAAAAACCGGTGATTCTGCTGATATCACGTATGCTTGTTTTCATTCCTGCATCTTCCTTAAAGTGAAATATTGTTTTCGCAGTTGCTTATCCGGACCATACAGCTGTTTCTGCGGCAGGCAATGCTGTATTTCAGGATGGAGACCATGCCGTCGTTTACAAGGCGGGCGGCGTAATCCTTCTCATCAATCGGTGTCAGGGCCTCTTTGCATGCCGCTTCCAGATTGGGGCTTTCAGAACCTTTCCGTTCGATGACAATGCCAGGATCCTCTTCCGGAAGCCAGAAGCAACTGAAACCGTATGAATAGAATCTTTCTGTCCGGATTTCCTGGAAATCTTCGATACCAGGGGGCAGTTTTACAGATGGTTTCGAAGGAAGCAGCCTCCTTCTGGTTTTCCCGGTTTTTATATTGTAACACAGGATGGGATTTTTTGCATTCAAAAATATTGACAGGTGTTTCTGCTCCTTATGGTGGCAGCAGGATCATGCTATGCAATTTGAGTCTTTTTGTTAGAAAAGAAAGCGGGGAACGTAAAAAGCAGGAAATTTCGAAAAGAGTTATGAAACCTGTAAAATACAGGCACTTCTGAGTAGACGTTCGGTGTTTCTCAATGTTATAATAAATCCATATGGGGTTCTTTGCCGGATTTGGCAGAGCGTGAAACCGCAGGGTTCTGATGCAGAAGTATGTGATCAGGAAATCGATAATTGGGAAATAAAAGAGAGGAAGCCGTGCAATTATGAGCAGAAGAAAAGACAAAGCAGAACGGATAAAACGGCGGAGCAGAGCCTTTGTGTTCGTGTCGGGAATGGCAGTTTTCTGCGGGTGCAGTCTGTGGCTGGCCGGATGCCGCAGCAGCGCGGAAGAGAGAAAGCCGGAAACGGAACTGGAATCTGCCCGGGACATACAGGATGGTACGGGACTGGAGGATACACTGGCTGTGGTGAATTTTGACCACGAACTGGACGGATATGAGCCGCTGAAAAAGGAATATAACTTCTATTTTACTTATAAAATGGTCCATCCATGGTGGGATGCGGTGGCTCTGGGGATCGAGGACGCCGCAGAACAGTATGAAGATGCGGGAGTGACCATTAACTATGAATATCTGGCTCCTGAAAGTGTTTCGGCTCAGGATCAGATTCTTCGGCTGGAAGAGGCAGCCGGGAGAAATTTTGATGTGATCGGCGTGGATGTGGCAGATGTGCATGTGGTCACGCCGGTGATTAACCGTCTGATCGAAGAGGGTCAGAAAGTCATGACATTTTCCAGTTCGGATGCAGACAGGGAAGACGGATGCCAAAGGATCGCCTACGTGGGCAATACGCACAATTATGAAGACGGGGCGGAGCTTACAGAGGTGCTTTGCGGAAAACTCGGGTATCGTGGAAAGGTGGCCGTCCTGGTAGGAACCAGAGGAGCTCCCTGTCACGAGGAGCGGGCGCTGGGGGCTCAGGATGTGATTGCGCAGTATATGGATATGGAAATTGTGGAGACTGCATATGATGAGGATTCTGTAGAAAAGGCCTACGAATATACAAAGGAGATTCTGGAGCACCATCGGGAACTGTCGGGAATCATCTGCTGCAACATGAGCAATCCGGTAGGTGCCGCAAGAGCGGTCATTGAAGCAGGGCGTGAGGAAGAGATCGTGATTGTAGGAATGGATCACGACCGGGAAGCGCTTCAGTATCTGAAAGATGGTGTCATCTATGCGCTGGGCGTCCAGGACTGTTATTCGATCGGTTTTGATACCGTTCAGGTGGCGGTCAGGATCGCGGACGGGCAGCTTCCGGGAGAACCGTATCCGGAAAAAACAGAAGAAAGTACAACGGTCATTTACCAGAACGGGGCGGCGGCGATGCTGAGGACTCTGTATGGCGAGATGGACTAGAATTGCAGGAGCAGGAGATGGATCAGTTAAAGGACAGAAACAAAAATATGGATCAGGAGCAGAGACGGCAGACCGTTACGTATACCGTATGGGGCGGTCTGGTCATTGCGGCGGTGCTCCTTTTGACCACGGTCTGGGTATCCGGCAGTGCGAGGACAGGTACGGATCAGGCAGTAGAGAGAGTCAGCGAATTTTATCTGGATGAACTGGCGGGGCGGAGAGCACAGGTGGTTTCCGAAGAACTGAAAAATTATACAGGCTATATGGAACGTGCGCTGGAAATCCTGGAGGATGCCGATCTGGAGTCCCAGGAGACGCTGCGCCGTTTTCTTGGAAAAGTGGAAACACTGTATGACGTGGACAAATTTGCCATGGTGGATGAAAACGGCATCGTTTATTCGGAGAACAGCACGGTCTCGGGGCTCAGCAGGTACAGTTTTCTCTCAGAGGAACTGACGGGGCCTGTGATCCGTACATTAAATCTTTATGGAGCGAAAAAACAGGTGCTTCTTGCAACGCCTGTGGAGGATATTTCCTTTCAGGGAGTTCAAATAAAGGCATGTTTTATCCAGCTTAATATTGCCAGGATGCTGAGTTCGCTGACTCTGCAGACCAGCGGCAGTGAGACTTATTATAATCTTTATTACCGAAACGGAGAGAGTCTGACAGAAGATAACTTTGGATATTTGACGGCAGGAAACAATCTTCTTCTGTCGCTTAAAGATGCAAAGATGGAAAAAGAGTCCGATTATGACCGTTTTGCAGATGATTTTTTAAGTGGCAGACAGGGGCAGATTTCTTTTACGTATGAGGAGATGAAAGAGGGACTCTGCTACATTCCGGTGGAAGGAACCAACTGGATGCTGACGATACTGATCCGGAACAACGTGATCAGCGAACAGATCAGTTCCATCAGCAGCGGCATGATGAGCCGGGGCATTATCCAGATCTTTATTACCGTATTTTCCATGCTGGTGGTTTTCCTGATTCTGATTCATCAGTCGCGTAAAAACGCCATGATCCTTCTGGAACAGGAAAAAGAAGACGGGAACCGGATCAGGGCCGCTTATGTCCAGATTGAGAGAGAGCGGACGGCCATGGAAAATATCCAGGCAGCCATGGGTTCCGGGCTCTGGAGTATGGAATTTAACGAGCGGGCGGAGATGATCTCCTGTACATGGAGCGAGGTTTTCCGGAATATGCTGGGATATACAGAGAAAGAAGATTTCCCCAACAGGCTGGAGTCATGGTCTGATCTGCTGCATGAAGATGACAGGGAAAGGGTCATGAAGGAATACTGGGATACCATAAAGGATTATTCTGGAAAGAAAACCTACAATGTAGAATATCGGCTGCTCACAAAGAATGCCGGATGGAGATGGTTTCATGCTGCCGGCCGGCTGTCCCGGCGTGAGGATGGCTCACCGGTCACTTTTGTGGGACTGTTTATGGATATTGATGATGAGAAAAAGCTGGAAGAGCGGCTGGAGAAGCAGAAGATCGATCTGGAGGATGCGCTGGCAGCGGCGCAGCATGCCAACCGGGCAAAGACCACGTTCCTGAACAATATGTCCCACGATATCCGGACGCCGATGAACGCCATCATAGGTTTTACCTCTCTTGCCGCTGCTCATATGGATAATCAGGAGCAGGTGCAGGATTATCTGGGTAAAATCGCCACGTCCAGCAATCATCTGCTCAGTCTGATCAACGACGTGCTGGATATGAGCCGCATCGAAAGCGGCAAGGTGAAGATCGAAGAAAAAGAAACATCCCTTCCGGAGATCATGCATGATCTGAAGACGATCGTGCAGGCGGATATCACATCCAGGCAGCTGGAATTTTATATCGATACGGCAGATGTGGTGAATGAACATGTGATGTGTGACCGGCTCAGACTGAATCAGGTTCTTTTGAACCTTTTGAGCAATGCCATGAAATTTACAAAACCCGGCGGTATCGTGGGAGTTCGGATTCTGCAGAAAGGAACGGCTTTCGAAGGTCATGCTTCTTATGAATTCCAGGTAAAGGATACCGGAATCGGCATGAGTCAGGAGTTTCTGGAGCATGTGTTTGAACCCTTTGAGAGAGAGCGGACGAGTACGGTCAGCGGTATTCAGGGTACCGGTCTTGGCATGGCGATTACCAAGAACATTGTGGATATGATGGACGGAACGATTACCGTCACCAGTGAGATCGGAAAGGGAACGACATTTACGGTGGCGCTTAAGCTCCGGACCTGTTCCGGTCCGGTAAGGCAGGAGATCATTCCGCAGCTTCAGGGCCTGCGGGCGCTTGTGGTGGACGATGATTTTAATACCTGTTCCAGTGTGACCAAGATGCTGTCCACCATCGGCATGCGGCCGGACTGGACCACATCCGGTAAAGAAGCGGTGCTTCGGGCGCAGCTTGCCGACGAGCAGGATGATGAATATGCCGCTTATATTATTGACTGGCTGATGCCGGATATGAACGGGATCGAGGTTGTGAGAAGGATTCGGGGCATTGTGGGGGAAGAAAAAACCATCATCATTCTGACGGCCTATGACTGGTCCGATATTGAAGAAGAGGCAAGAGAGGCGGGCGTGACTGCTTTTTGTTCCAAGCCGATCTTCCTGTCCGAATTGAGAAAGATTCTGGAATCGCCGTTTACAACATCCGATGAAGAAGAAAATGTTCCGAAGGACAATACATGCTTTGAAGGAAAGAAGATTCTTCTGGTGGAAGACAATGAACTGAATCAGGAGATCACCGTTGAGATTTTGCAGGAAGCCGGATTTGTGGTTGATGTGGCGGACGACGGCACGGTTGCCGTGGAGAAGATACAGCATGCGAAGCCCGGTCAATTCGATCTGATCCTGATGGATATTCAGATGCCGATCCTGAACGGATATGAAGCCACGAAACAGATCCGTGCATTTGATGATCCGGATCTTGCCGGTATTCCGATCCTGGCCATGACCGCCAATGCATTCGAAGAGGACAGGCAGGAGGCGCTGGAGGCTGGTATGAACGGTCACGTTGCCAAGCCTGTCGATGTGCCAAAGCTTCTGGAACTTTTGAGGGAAATATTAAAATAATCGTATTTTTTTCAAAAGAGAGTTTTGTTAAATTCGGATGAAATGGTAAAGCTGCCTGTGGTATACTTGCACTATAAAAATATAAACAGGTAAAAAATGTGACAGAGGAGGAGCAGGATGTTTGCAGATTATCATGTACATACCGGGTTCAGTGACGATTCGGTCTATCCCATGGAAGACGTGATAAAGGACGCCATCCGGATGGGAATGGACGAGATCTGCTTTACCGATCATGTGGACTATGGCGTGAAAGAGGACTGGGACAGCGAAGCAGAGATTGTATACCGGGACGGAGAACCCGTCGCCAATGTGGACTATCCCAGGTATGCAGAGCAGATCCGTCAGATGCAGTGTCTGTATGGAGACCGGATCGCCATCCGAATGGGAATGGAATTTGGCATGCAGATGCATACGATTCCGCAGTTTCAGGCACTGTATGACCGATATCCGTTTGATTTTATCATTCTGTCGGTTCATCAGGTGGAAGACAAAGAGTTCTGGACACAGGATTTTCAAAGGGGCCGCACACAGCGGGAGTATAACGAACGCTACTGGCAGGAAATGCTGAAGCTTGTGAAACATTACCAGAATTACAGTGTGCTCGGGCACATGGATCTGATCGTAAGGTATGATGAGGCGGGGATTTATCCGTTTGAGAAGATCAGGCCCTGCGTGGAACAGATCCTGAAAGAAGTCATAAAGAATGGGAAAGGGATCGAAGTGAATACCTCTTCTGCCCGATACGGCCTTTCAGATACGACACCGTCCAGGGCGATCCTGGAGCTGTACCGGGAGCTGGGCGGCAGAATCCTCACTCTGGGAAGCGACAGCCATAAACCGGAGCATCTGGGAGCCTGTATGAAAGAGACAAAGGAGATGCTGAAGTCTCTGGGATACCGGAAATTCTGTACTTTTGAGAAGATGCAGCCGGTTTTTCACGCTCTGTAAAAAGCAGGAAGAACAGACATATGACATATATTTTGGTAAATTTATGATGGAGGAATTGAAAGATGACAAATAAAGAACGCAGGGACGCACAGATGGCGTATGTTTCAGATGACAGTATCATGGAAGAGCAGAAAATATGCAGAAGGAAGCTGCAGAAGCTGAACTTTATGGACCGTTCAGATTTTGACGGGATAGCAGAAGTTGTGAAGGATCTTTTTGGAAAGTCGGACGGAGCTTTTCTGAATCCGCCGTTTTACTGTGATTATGGAACGAATATCGAGGTGGGAAAGAATTTTTTTGCCAATTATAACTGCACGCTGATTGATGTTGCCAAAATCAGGATCGGCGATAACTGTCAGATGGCTCCCAATGTGGCGATCTATACGGCAGGTCATCCGATTCATCCGATGAGCCGCAATTCTCTGTATGAATATGGAAAGGAAGTAACGATCGGGGATAATGTCTGGATCGGAGGGAATACGGTCATCTGTCCGGGAGTGCATGTTGGTAACAATGTGGTGATCGGCGCCGGCAGTGTGGTGACCCGGGATATCCCGCCCATGACTGTGGCTGCCGGAAATCCCTGCCGAATTCTTCGGCGTGTGACAGAACAGGATCGCGTCAATCTGAAAACACTGAATTTGAAAACCGGTGAGAATGATGTCAAATGAACTTTCGTTTGATTCATTTCCGGACACAGTTGTATCAGAAGTTTGAATTACCGACTGAAAATGCTTTGAGTGAGCCGAGTGTTCCACTTTTGTGACAGAAAAAGCAGTTTCAAGCGGCTTTCCCTTGTCGCCTTTTCTGTTTTCCCCAACAGCCCATGATATACTGAACTTGAAATCAAGCCGATGATCCGGGCTTTCGGCTATTTACGGATCCTTCGGCGGAATTCATGAGCAGCCGCCGGTTTGTCATGAGTTTTCTTGAGTTTTAAAATGTAGTACAGTGTTGCGATTCCATCCAATGACCAACAGCATATCTTAGGATATGACTTTATTACGTTTTATTTTGTTGGGTTAGAGAGGGAATATATGCAAGTCATCAGAAACCTCTTCCGAAAAAACAGATTCCAGGAGGGGGATATTCTTTATTTGCAGCGGCACGAGCGGAAAACGCTGATTCATCTGACCGATGGGCGGGTCATCACCACATATGAGCCGCTGAAAAATGTCATGACGGAACTGAGCTCCGATGTGTTTGAAAGCATCAACAAGGGGATTGTGGTCAATCATGCTTTTGTGGACAGAGATGTGGACGGATATGTGCTGCTGCGGGATGGCAGCGGGTTTTCCAGACGTAAGAAACCGCTGAAGAAAGCAAAGTCCAGCGACGAACTGACGGATGAGGAGCGGTTTGAACAGGGAATCAGACTGCTTGCTTCTCCCAGTATCCGCGTCGAAGCGATGGAGGAAGCGGCATCGCGGGGCTCAAAGCAGTCTGCATGGAATCCGGATGGCACTTTCCGGGCATCCACTGTATTCGAGGATGGCAACGGGCACTGGCTGGAAGTGGAGTTCTCTCCGAAGGAACAGAGAGTCTTTTCGCCTGAAT
>ERZ778497.949-NODE-949-length-21195-cov-4.345790_pt1 | contig 21195 bp, 14 predicted proteins | sample MGYA00509938_ERZ778497 | MGnify/ENA primary metagenome ERZ778497 (study PRJEB29527, sample SAMN07138969) | mouse gut metagenome | material: feces | host: mouse | place: China:Nanjing | collected 2016-01-25 ... | reverse complement strand
TAATAAAATTACTATAAATGACGTGGCGAAAGCGGCGGGAGTCTCCAAGGGGACCGTCGACAGGGTGCTGCACAACAGAGGGGAAGTTTCTGCGAAAAGCAAAGAAAAAGTGCTCCGGGTCATAGAGGATCTTGGATTCAAACCCAATGTATATGCTTCACTTCTTGCATCAAGGAAGACCAGAAAAATAGTATGCCTCATCCCCGAGTTCAATCCAGGTGACTTTTGGGAACTTACGGACAGGGGTATCGCGAAGGGTAGGGAGGAGGCTTCCAAATACAGTGTATCCGTCGTTACCGTAAGCTATGACCAGTATGATGTGGAGTCTTTTATCAGAGCCTGCAGGGCTACACTTGATGAAGACCCTGTGGGAGTGGTGATTGCACCTATGTTCAGCAATGAAACTCTGAAATTTGTCAAAGAATTGTCTGATAGGGGAATATGCTATGTCTATATTGATTCCAAACTTGAAGAAGACGGATATCTTGCATATTTCGGAATGCAGATGTATCAGAGCGGATACCTTTGCGCTGATATTCTTACCGGAGGTATGGATACGGACAGAATAAATATAATACGTATCGCCAGGGACAAGGAAGGACTTTCCGATCCGACCTATATGAGACGTGCCGGATTCAAGGACTATATCATGGAGCATTGTCCCGGGTGTGAAATCAACAATGTGTTTATCGACCCTAAAGACAGTGACAGCATCTATGATACGCTGGACAATATGTTCGCAGTTTCTCCGTCAAAGAATATAGTGATGTTCAATTCACGTATCCATCTGGTGACCGATTATCTGAGACAGAGGAATATTGCGGGCTGCCGTGTTGTCGGGTTTGATGTCCTGGAAAGGAACCTGTCAGCGATGAGGGAAGGATATGTTCAGTTTCTTATTGCCCAGCATTCCGACCAGCAGGCCGTGGATGCCATAAATTCGATAGTGGAGACCGCAATCCTGCGCCGTCCTCTGCAGAAACGTGACAATTTCACCCCGATGGATATACTCAACCGTCTTAACTGCGACTACTATTTCAAATGAAAAGCATAGCTCCGAATCCTACTGCAAGTGCTACGGCGCAGTTGATCAGCTTTGCTTTTAGAAAACTCTTTTTGCTTTCGGCGAGCAGCGGAATGGATGAATGACCGTCCTGTGATATGCAGCTTGCAAGAAGTACAGGAAGTGACACGATGCCGCTTGCATACAGTGTTACGAAAATTATATGCGGACCTGACTCAGGAATTATCCCTATCAGGACTGCAAGCAGAATCATAAGTACCGTATTGTCGCTTATCCATCCGCTTATATCGATATAGTGGAGTCCGATCCCTATCAGGGCCAGCACTCCGAATGTCCATAGGAATATCCCTGGAAGATGTCTTTTGACAATATGCTCCCACAGATGCTCATCTACGAAATGGTCTGAAGAGAAAGCTAATACTCCAAGTACGAATACGCTGAGGCAGGCGAACAGGACATTCATCCAGTCTTCACTGAGAAGGTCTATGCCGATTTCAGAATGATTATGCTGCTCAACGGATTCGATGTGATTACCGTCTTGGTGGCTGTGCCCATGTTCGTGTTCGTGCGCAAGATGTCCTGTCGCAAGAGCTGCTATAAATACGGCGACACCGGCAAACATTACAATTCTTTTCCATCCGAAATGCCTTGCCTTTTCTGTACTGTCTTTTTCGTGTTCGTGGACTTTGTAGCCGTCTTCGCACTGCATCGTGTCCCCGCATCCGCAATGCTCTTCCTTGTCGCACCGTTTCCTGTGCAGAGAGTCGTGTATGAGGTCGGTTGCAATTCCTGCGACTATTGCTGTAATGAACAGGAACGCAAATATCCATATCGCCTGGTCAGGGAGCATAGCCATTATCACGAAAGCTTCATCTCCGGATGATGCTATCATCATAGCTATCAAAGCTCCGAAACTCATCATCCTGTGGGTGTAGAGTGATACGGTCGCAAATCCTCCCATACAGCCGGGGACCGATCCGAGCAATGCCGCGATGACTATCTGTCCAAAACGGCTTTTCCTGAGACCGGAGAAAAATTTTCCGTGTGATTCAATGTTGAAGGACTCTATCATCATCATCATTATCGTGACGAGTCCTGTAATAAGTATGGAGTTGCGCAGAATGTCTATAATAAGGTGTGTCATATCTGAATCGGATTATTCAAGCCATCCGTTTATAAAAAGATTTACTATCGGCCTCAGAGGTGAGTTTGTCGTCAGGGTCACTATCACAAGCGTTTCACCTTTCGGCATTGTCGAGGTATCCAGCTCGACTGTCAATGTCCCTTTCTCTCCTGTCTTCAGTACAGTTGCGCCTGACGCCGATGCCTTTTCTGCATCAATATCTATCTTGTATATCTTGAGTTCGGCCTTGCCGGAGTTGCTGAATTCCCATTGTGCCTTTACCTTTGTACCTTGTCTGATCTTGCCGAATGAGTATGAGCTTGCCTTGAACATCGGTCTTGCGGCATTGTCACGTTCAGCTTTGGTCATTCCTCCGAAGTTCTCTTTTGTAAAGGCATTGACTGTTATGTGCTCCGGTGCCTTTTCTCCGTTCACTACCGGCGTGGCAAAATAACTGTTCTTTCCCCATATTCCTTCGATGCCTGTTACGGAAAAGGTCATTGTCGCTACACCTCCAGCAGGTATCGGATTGGGATTTACGGACAATGACAACCCTTCTGATATGTCTGTGAATTTCACTTCAGCAGGTACGCCTGAGAAGTTGGCGATTCTGGTCTCGTCGCTTTTGACATTTCCTCTTTCAAGATTGCCGCATTTCAGCTCCTTGCTTCTGAATCCTAAATGTCCGTAACGTACAGGATACATTTCCGCCAGGGATTTCTTCTTTTCATGGCTTATTCCTCTCAGACGCAGTATCACCGGTTTCTGTACATCAGATATGTGGACTGTAAGCGTCTTGTCAAAAGGGTAGGGACCTTCGTCGTTGGTGTATGACGCTGAAATCTTTGCCGTCTTTCCAGGGAGTATGGGCTCTCTGCTCCATTTTACGTTAGTGCATCCGCAGGAGGTTGTCACACTGTATATTACGACAGGTTTGCTGCTTGTGTTCGTCATCGTGAATGAACATGACAGTGCTCCGTCGCTGAGGAGTACGTCTCCGAAATCATATACTGTCCTGTCGAATGTGACGGTATTTCCTGCTTTCCCCTGGGATGCGGCACTGATTGAAATGCAGATGCATATCATCAGAATAGCCGTTCTGAATATATGCTGGAATTGTTTCATCGTTTTCTGTCTTTGTACATACAATCTGCAAATATAGTCAAAGTTGAGAGCAGAGTCAAGTTTACTTGGACTATGCCGAGACCAAGACGTATATATGGACACGAAGTGGACAAATATAGTCAAAAATCTGAGAGCAGAGTCAAGTTTACTTGGACTATGCCGAGGCGCAGGCGTATATGTGAACGAAGTTCAAGTATAGCAAAAGCGAGAGCAGAAGCAAAGTTTTACTTTGATTATGCCGAGGCTCTGTTCGGAATAGAAATCATACCAAACATTGAATATTAAAATTATTTGATATAAATTTGCAACGCTTTTGATGAAACAACATTAACAATTTAAAAAGAATAGAAAATGGCTTACAAAATTTCAGAAGATTGCGTAGCGTGCGGAACTTGCATCGGCGAGTGTCCTCAGGGTGCTATTTCAGAGGGCGACATCTACAAGATTGATCCTGCTCTCTGCATTGACTGCGGTACTTGCGCTGATGTCTGCCCTATGGGTGCGATCTCGGCTGAGTAATAACAGTCTCTGTTAAATTAATGAGGGTGGCTAAAAAAGTTTGGCCGCCCTTTTTTCGTGCTCGCTCCGCAATCTCTCCGCTTGCATCGACCTCACGCTCCTGTGACCTCCTGCATAGTCATTCCCAAGCAGGGTTTGCTCCAAACGGAATCGGCTTTCCTGGATAAGGTGGGGTTCTGCAATCTGCTGAATATTAATAAATTACAAAACAGTAGGTCTCGTATGGGATATACTGTTTTGTAACATGTTGATAACAAAGTACTTGCGAGTACCCTCCTGTTGTGTGTAAAATCTAAGCTTGATCCAGTTGCTTATAAACATCCCCATTTTACTGTTTTTGTGGAATAAAGACTCGTCCTGTCGGGAAAGCTCCGTACGGTTATCCACCTGGAATTATAACCGACTGACACTCAATGACAGTCAACTTGAGGTAGACGGCAATAATCTCCACCTTAAGTTACAGAACCTGCTTAGATGTCTGTGGAATCAGGATCAGCAACTGAAGGTAGAAGAAATTGCCCACCACCTTTTGTGAGGGAAAGGCAGGGTGTGGCTTGTCATCTTGTTGAAACACAAATATTTGCAAAATAGCATCCTGCTCGTGTTTTTTGTGTCGTCCTGAAACATTTACAATAAAACATTATTGTGGGCTTATACACGCAGATTCATATTTTGGATGTGTGACATCTGTTCCGACTTTAGAAAGCGGCGGCTTCTGATAAACCGGTCTTTGGCTGTCATTTAATTCTGGGTTATTCTATCTTAATTCCGGGTACGGCTTCCTGCAAGCGGGGCACTGCCACACTCAGCTCAGTCTTGAGCTCCGTGGCGTAGTGCTGAGGGATATTTGGCGGAAACGGCTGTAGACCTGTTGCTTGTATTGGCTGTGTACGTACACAGTGAAAGGCGCTATAGATGGATTTTGCAGCCGCCTTGTATCTTGTTGGCCTTGTTGTATATGTGTTGATTCTGCAGTAAAAAGTAAGATTTTTAACTTTTTTCATCATAAATTGCAATTTGTTTCTATATTTGTGGTTGTACACATAATGATTGACAATGTAAACTGATGGACATGAAGAAATATATCTCCTTTACGGCAGTCTTTGCCTTGTTATGTATTGCTGCTTCCTTGGCTGCGGCTGACGGAAAGCAGCGGAAGAGCAATAAAATCTCAAAATTTGAACTTGGCAAAAGCAAAATCTACCGCAAGGGGTGGATTGACTTCAACAAGAACGGGGTGAAGGATGTGTATGAGGATCCTGACGCAGACATTGATGACAGGATTGAGGACCTTCTCCGGCAGATGACCGTGGAGGAGAAGACCTGCCAGATGGTCACCTTGTATGGATATAGGCGTGTGCTTGCGGATGACCTGCCGACTCCGGAGTGGAAGGACAAACTTTGGAAAGACGGGATCGGAGCTATAGACGAGCATCTGAACGGTTTCTACGGCTGGGGACTTCCTTATGGGGAGAACGAAAACTGCTGGCCGGCATCGCGTCATGCGTGGGCTATGAATGAGGTCCAGCGTTTCTTTGTTGAGCAGACCAGGCTCGGCATTCCGGTGGATTTCACGAATGAGGGCATCAGGGGAGTAGAGGCATTCAAGGCCACGAATTTCCCGACACAGCTTGGAATAGGCCATACGTGGGACAGGGAACTCGTCCGTCAGATAGGATATATAACCGGAAGGGAAGGACGTCTACTGGGATATACCAATGTGTATGCACCGATACTTGATGTCGGGCGCGACCAGAGGTGGGGCAGGTATGAGGAAGTCTATGGAGAGTCTCCTTATCTTGTCGGGGAACTTGGTGTGCAGATGACTCTGGGGCTTCAGACCGACAGCCAGGTGGCGGCTACGGGAAAGCATTTCATAGCATATTCCAATAATAAGGGCGCGCGCGAGGGCATGGCAAGGACCGATCCTCAGATGGGACCGCATGAGGTCGAGAATGTGCATGTCTATCCGTGGCGTGAGGTCATCTCAAGGGCAGGGCTGCTCGGTGTGATGAGTTCATATAATGACTATGACGGTGAGCCTGTCCAGGGCAGTGGGTACTGGCTTACGGAACGCCTCAGGAATGATTTCGGATTCAAGGGGTACGTGGTTTCGGACAGCGATGCCGTAGAATACCTCCATTCGAAGCACAGAGTTGCCGGAAATATGAAGGAATCTGTGCGCCAGGCTGTTATGGCTGGACTTAATGTGCGCTGTACTTTCAGGACTCCTGACACATATGTCCTGCCTTTGAGGGAACTTGTGGAGGATGGCACCGTCCCTATGGATGTAATTGATGACAGGGTACGCGACATCCTGAGGGTCAAGTTCATTGTGGGATTGTTTGATGACCCGTACCAGAGGGATTATGCGGCTGCTGACAGGGACGTAAATTCACCGGCCAACAATGAGGTGGCGCTCAGGGCATCCAAGGAGTCGCTCGTGCTGCTGAAGAACGCTGATTCATCTACGGGATATGGAATGGACGGCAAGGCGCTTCCGCTGAATCTGGAGAAACTGCGCAAGGTGGCTGTGGTCGGACCGAATGCTGACGAGACTTCATATGCCGTGACACATTACGGGCCGGTGGGAGTTGATGTCGTGAGTGTGCTCGATGGCCTTAGGGCACGTCTGGACGGTATCGCTGAGGTTGGCTATGCAAAGGGATGCGAGCTGGTGGACGGGACATGGCCATTGTCCGAGATTATGCCTGTCGCGATGAATGCGGATGAAGAGAGAATGATGGCTGAGGCTGTGGAACTTGTGGAGGCTTCCGATGTGGCTGTGGTTGTTGTCGGAGGAGGGGTGAGGACCTGCGGTGAGAACAAGAGCCGCACGAGTCTTGAACTTCCGGGGCATCAGCAGAAACTTCTGGAGGCCGTGAAGGCGACCGGCAGACCTATGATTGTAGTGCTGATAAACGGACGTCCGCTTTCTGTCAACTGGGCTGACATGTATGCGGATGCGATACTTGAGGCATGGTATCCGGGCTCTCATGGCGGAACGGCCGTGGCGGCTGTGCTCTGCGGTGACTATAACCCGGGAGGCAAGCTGACCGTGACCTTCCCGCGGACTGTCGGGCAGATTCCGTTCAATTTCCCTTATAAGCCTTATTCCCAGGTGGACGGATATGGCAGGCCGGGACTCAAGGGAGACCAGAGCAGGGTGAACGGTGCATTGTACAGTTTCGGCTATGGACTCAGCTATACGGAGTTTGAGTATTCGGATATGCAGCTTTCTTCTGATCAAATCATGCCGGACGGTACGGTTGAAGTCACTTTTAATGTGACGAATGTCGGGAACAGGGACGGTGACGAGGTTGTGCAGCTTTATGTGAATGATGTCCTCAGTTCCATTACTGTCTATGACTTGCAACTGCGTGGCTTTGAAAGGGTGTCGCTTAAGGCAGGTGAGACAAAGACGGTCAAGATGACACTGGATGCACGCCACGACCTCAGTATGCTTGACAGGAATATGGAAAGGGTTGTCGAGCCTGGTGACTTCAATATCATTGTGGCAGCCTCATCCACAGATTTCCGTCTCCAGAAAAAGCTTGTTGTACTTGACAAAGACGGCAGGAATGTCTCTGAACAGGCGGCCGGCTCAGGAAAAGCCCCGTGGCGCAATCTTTCCAAAGGTGATGAGGTTATTGTCAATGCGGCAGGAAAGACCATAGACCGGGTTACGGTGGACTGGAATCCGAGCACTTCGGACTGCAAGTTCGTGATTTCTGTCACAGACGGTGGGGGACAGTTCATTCCTGTGCTCAACGGACGTTCTGCAAATGGAATCGCTACATACCGCTTTGCTCCAGTGAAGGCGAGCGAAGTGAAGGTCTCCATTACTGGAGGAACCGGGTTTATTGACGGAATCTATCTTGACTGATGAATATGCTTGATGATTGCCTGATGCGTCCGGAAGGAGAAAATATGACAGGTATGGACAAAAGTTTCAGCAACTTGTAAGAATCGCCGGCAGTAATAAATTGATATGAAATGAAAAAATGTGACAATATGAATCTGAGACAGGGGAGCCTGGCTGTTTGCATGACTGTTTTCACGGCAACTGCCGCTCTTGCGGCCTGTTCTTCCGGGAATGTTCCACAGGATGGATATTCCCGTGACGCAGTCGTGGATGTCTATGAATATGCTCCGGCAGTTGTCCCGTCCATAAGATATTCAGTCAAGGTGGACGGGATTGAGGCCTTCGTGCTTCCGACCCCAGAGCATGATGTCTGCATCTTCGGATGTGACAAGACTGTCTCAGTTGCTGTAAATCCGATGGGGGGGGGATTTAGAATCTGCTAAAATCCTCCCTGTATCAAAGGATTACAGCTGCAGCTTATCTGATGGAATCGCGACATTGCGGCTTTCTCCCGGGGATGAGGCCGTAGTCGAAATAAACGGATCTGAGGAAAATTCTCTTTTCATCTTTGTCAATCCTCTTGAGACAGACAGGCCTGACCCTTCAGATCCGGATGTGGTATATTTCAAGGCAGGCTCAGTCTCCAGCCGTCCTGACATTGACCTTAAGTCAGGCCAGACCCTGTACATCGAGGGCGGTGCAATCGTAAAAGGAAATATCAAGGCCAATGGCGCGGATAACATCTCCATACGCGGCTGCGGCATCATAGATTCCCGTGGCATAGGTGCACGGGCTGTCCAGCTTGATAATATCAGCGGACTGACAATCGGGGATGTAACTCTTCTCAATGACATCAACTGGTCAACCTTCATTGCAAGATCCTCAGATATTGCGATAGACAATTACAAGGTTGTGGCTGTAGAAAACCCTGACAATCCTACCGGGTGCGAAAATGACGCCCTCGACCTTCTCGGGTGTACGGATGCAAGGGTGAGCGGCTGCTTTGGCTATTGCCATGATGACGTATTCTGCGTCAAGAGCCATAAATGGGCATATTCGGGAGAGGTAAGGAATATCCTTTTCGAAGATTGCACGGCATGGAACTATTTGAGCGGCAACTCTTTTGTGATAGGCGCGGAGACCGGCAAGGATATCTCTGGAGTGACTTGGCGCAACTGCCGCAGTATCCATAGCGGAGGCCGGCCGTCAACTCTGTACCGCAGCGGCCTTGGCATACACCATTGTGCCGGAGGGCATATCTCAGACATCCTTTTTGAAAATATATTCCTTGAGGACTGCAAGGAATACGGAATCTATATAGATATCCGCGAGACTGGCTACCAGATCGGGGACGGGGTGATATGGAGCCCTGGCACAATGGACGGGATAACTCTGCGCAACATCAATCTCCTTCAGCAGGCCAGGTACAGGAATGTATTCTATGGATACGACGCCTCAGAGCATTGCATCCGCAATGTGAAGATAGAAAATCTTGTAATAGACGGGAAACGGGTCACCGGATCTGACATCAGCAGCGTGTTCTGCGCCTTGAAGAACACTGAATATACCATTGAATAGCTTTAAAATCTTTAACAATATGAACCACCAAGTTTTATCACACATTGTTATATGTGCATACATGCTTTTTTATATGTCATGCACATCTTGTACGGACAAACCTTTGTCTGGAACTCCAGAACCGGACGGCGGACACGTGCTTGCGGATGAAATGGAGTACTATGAGTTTGCTCCCCAGATAATGGAGTCCACAAAGTACACCGTCAAGGCAAACGGGACCTACATCTTCGTCTATCCCACCATTGAGCCGCATCTCGCATGGGTAGGTGCCGGAGAAGGAAAGGTGAAATGTGAAATCACTCTCCATGATGCAGAGGCCAGTTCTGTAGTGGTGCATCCTGTCGCAAAGAATTATGAACAGTCTTTCAGTGACGGAAAGCTTACTCTGTATCTCGAGGCGTATGACAGGGTTTCTGTTGAGTTCAACGGTGATATGGACAATCCTCTCTTCCTCTTCGTCAATCCGATAGACAGTGAAAAGCCTTCAAAAGATGACCCTTCCGTATTGTATTTTGAAGGTGGGAAGGTGCATGAGGCCGGTGCGATCACATTGACACCGGAGTGCCGGGAGGTATATCTTGAACCGGGATGCATCGTGAACGGCACCATCTTCGGACGGGATGTCAATGGGGTGAAAATCCATGGCGGAGGATTTCTCAATACATATAACTGTGCACGCAGCGACAATGAATTCTATCAGCCGTTCTCGATTGCTCTTGCGCGTTGCGAAAACTCCGAGGTCAGGGATATAACGAACCTTTCCAACAGCGGAGGCTGGGAGTCGCTGTACACCAACTGCCATAATTCCAATATCATAAATGTAAAGACACTTGGCACCAACAGCGCACCGGGAGTGAAGACCAACAATGATTCTATGGACATAATCGGAGGTATAAATGTGCATGTCTCCAAGTGCTTCCTCTACGGACATGACGACTGCTATTGCCTCAAATCGCAGAAGTTCAAGCTGAAAGGCGATGTGGACGGCATATGGTACGAGGACTGCATCGGCTGGAATGTAGATGCCGGCAACACATTTGAAATCGGGTATGAGACCAATGTGGACATCAGGAATGTGCATTACAGGGACATCTATGCAATACATTCCGGAACCGGCACTTCCGACCTGAGGCGCGCCGGGCTGAGCATCCACAACGGTGCCGCCGGGACAGTTTCCAACGTGACATATGAAAACGCATATCTGGAGGATGTGATGGAGTTTGCCGTATACCTTGCATGCCTGAAGCACAATTACAATATAGGCTATGACGACGAGGGGAATGCCCTGACGTATTCTCCGGGACGCATAGACGGCGTCACATATACCAATGTAAATGTAATGAGTGTGCGTGAAGGGAAAGGGCTGTGCGTAATACAGGGCTATGACGCCTCACACAATGTGTCCAATGTAACATTCAACGGCTTCTCGTATCTGGGACGGCAAGTGACATCGCTCGATGACGCCATCTGGAAGACAAAGAGGAATTATTCAGACATAAACTTCAACTGATATGGGACGCAGTGCATTGACAAAATTGGTTTTCTGTATTTTTGGGGCCCTCCTCTCCCTTGCAGCCTATGCGCAGGGAAACCTTGTGGGCGGGACAGTGACGGACAGTGAAGGCAATCCTCTTCCCGGTGTCGGGGTTGTCTACAACGGTACAAATACCGGGACAGTCACGGACAATGACGGGAGATTTTCAATAAAAGCCATTAAGGGAAAGACTCTCAGCTTCTCGTTCTATGGTATGCAGACTATGGAAATTGTCGTCGGTGACAGCAGTGTCATGGACGTGGTTATGGAAGAGGACCGTCTCCTGCTTGATGATGCCGTGGTAATAGGCTATGGCTCGCTGTCAAGGAGAGACCTTACGGGATCTGTAAGCTCCGTAAAGGCGGATGAACTTGTCAAGACCGGAAGCAGCAATGTCTTCGGTGCGCTCCAGGGCCATGTCGCGGGACTGAATATCACATCCCAGTCAGGAGAGCCGGGCTCGGGATTCAATATCAAGATCAGGGGAAACAATTCCATCAATGCCGGTACGACTCCGCTTTTTGTGATTGACGGTATGCAGATGGACATCTCCTCCGGTGAGGTCGCCACGACTTCCACTACCGGCAGCGGCACACTTGACCCTCTGTCCTTCCTCAATCCCAATGACATTGAGTCAATTGAAGTGCTCAAGGACGCGACTGCCACTGCAATCTACGGTTCAAGAGGCGCCAACGGAGTCGTAATCATCACGACCAAGTCCGGAGCAACTGGAACGGACAAGACAATCGTGAACTTCGATGTCTCTGTCGGGATAGCCAATGTCCCGAAGTATATAGAGATGCTTGATGCACAGGGGTATGTGGACTACAGGTTCAACCGGCGGGACTATGGATGGACTGGCTATGGAACAGATCTGGACGGTGACGGGATTGCTGACGATGCGCCTGCTGATGCTTCGCAATATGAATACCGTGACTGGCAGAAACTGCTTTACAGAACGGCTGTCACACAGAATTACAATCTCTCTGTAAATGCAATTGCGAACAAGAAGACGCAGCTGCTTGCCACACTGGGGTATCTCAACCAGCAGGGACTCATCGTGAACAACGACTATATACGCTATACGGGACGCCTGAAGCTTGACCATCAGATCAGCGGCCGCCTGAAATTCGGTGCAAATGTGACATACGGACGCAATGTCTCCAACGGCGCGGTATCTTCCGGGGGAGGTTCGCTCGGCAACAGCGGACTGATACAGCTGATCTATCTGCGAAGGCCTATAGAAATCTACACAGAATCAGATGCTTCCGAGTATATGAACGGCTACACCCTGCTTGACTGCGTGTCCGGTGAAACATACAGGAAGACCGTATATTCAAGAATCCAGGGGAACGCCTACCTTGACTGGAGCATAATCGACGGCCTTGATTTCAGGGCATCAGCCTCAGGAAACACATCAGGCTCAAAAGGTATGGAATTCTATACCGCTAACAGCCTGTGGGGATATTCCAAGAACGGATATGCCAAAATCAAGTCTGTTGACACCTATGGATACAATGCCTCGATGACACTTACCTACAGGAAGCAGTGGAATGAGGCGCATAACTTTGATGCCATGCTCGGTGCTGAACTCAGTGCCTACAGGATCGAGAGCCTTGCCTTAGGGGCGTATGATTTCATCGACAGCTCTACAGGTGTGTTCGACATTTCAAAAGGACAGGTCCAGGAGTCTCCGGATGAGAATGTGGCTATGAATACCAGGATGTCTGTCTTCGGACGTGTCAACTATAACTACAGGCAGAGGTACTATATCTCGTTCAATATGCGCTCGGACGGCTCATCGAAATTCGTTGCAGGAAGCCGCGTGGGGTATTTCCCGTCTGTGTCGCTTGCCTGGAGACTCTCGGAGGAGCCTTTTATGCGGAATGCGAGAAAATGCCTGGACCAGTTCAAGCTGCGCTTCAGTGCCGGTGCTTCAGGAAATGACAGGATTGCTGACTATGCCGCGCTTGCCCTGATGACTACGAACTATTATGCCGTCAACGGCACTGAAATCATGGGCATGGCACCTTCCTTTTCGGCCAATTCAAAACTCAGGTGGGAGACGACATGGCAATATGATCTCGGGTTGGATCTCAGCCTGTTCTCCAATAGGATAGACCTCTCTGCAGATGTGTACTATAAGGATACGAGGGACATGCTGTACCGTGCGACCCTTCCTGCACAGACGGGATATACTGAGCAGTGGCAGAATCTCGGGCGTGTGGACAACAAGGGAGTGGAGATAAGCCTCAGCACCCACAATGTGCAGACACGTGACTTCGTATGGTCCACAAACATCACGTTCGACCTTTCGCGCAACAGGGTCCTGGACATAGGAGGGATAGAATACACGAGCGTGAACATCTCCAACGGTGTTCTTGCCAATGACATTTCAAGGATTATGACCGGACATCCGATAGGCGTCGGATACGGGTATGTGTGGGACGGCAATTACCAGCTTGATGACTTCATCGCTGTCGACCGCTGGGGAAATGAATTCGAGTGGCCGTCCGACGTGGTGACATCTGACAATATGGACAATTTCAAGTACAGGCTGAAGGACGGTGTCACGTCAATCAATTCGGTTGCCGTCCAGCCCGGAGACCGTAAGTACAAGGACCTTGACGGGGACAATGAGATTACGGCAGAGGACAGGACTGTGATCAGTGATTCAAACCCTAAGTTTACTATGGGTATGGGAAATACATTCACGTACAAGGGGTTTGAATTGTCATTCTTCTTCGAGGGCGTATATGGACGTGACATCATGAATGAGTTCAGGCTGCGGTCAGAGTCGGGTCAGAGCGGCGGTACGCAGTTCAACAATCTCCGCCGTGACTATTGGGACGGCCACTGGACTCCGGAGAATCCGTCAAATGTATATTCACGGCTTCTGAACTCCACAAACACTTGGGTGTCATCATACTACGTGGAGGACGGTTCGTTCCTGCGCCTCAAGACGCTCAATCTTGCCTATACATTTACCGGGAAGAGGCTCGCAAAGGCAAAAATCAGCTCCATAAAGGCATATGTGAATGCCGAGAACCTTTTTGTCATTACGAAGTATAGCGGAATGGACCCTGATGTCAGCACATCAAATCCTCTGTTTACCGGATTCGACAGGATGTCATATCCTAAAGCCCGCTCTTTCACGTTCGGGATAAACCTTTCGTTCTGAACAGCATAAATATCAATGAAATGAAAAAAATCATCAAATATATATTCCTTGCAGTGCTGCTGCCTGAGCTTGCCGTCTCATGCGAGAATGCTGCATTCCTTGACCAGGCCCCGTACTCGCAGACCTCTCCGGAGAATTTCTACAGGACGGAGGCAGATATGAAGATGGCGCTCGTCTCATGCTATGAGATTATAAACGGCCATAAGATTCCGGGATATTCTTTTGTTCAGAGGGGCAGTTACGGGCTTGGTCTCATCTATATGATGAATGCCCCTGCAGATGACATCGTGTCGGTCTCTTCATCTTCCGACGAAGGCCTTGAAATGTTCTGGTGCAACTATACGGAAAGCACAAGGTGCATAAGGGACGCCTGGAAAGTCCTGTATGCAGGTGTGGCGAGATGCAATATCATACTCCATTATATCGACAATGTGGACATGGCTGATGACGCGAAGGTGCAGTATAAGGCGGAGGCGCGCTTTATGAGGGCATTTTTCTATTATCATCTTGCATGGCTGTTCGGCGGCGTTCCTCTTGTGACCTCCTATGATTCCGACGGACAGGAGCCGCGCTCTCCGCTGGAGGATGTCTACGGCTTCATCCTCGCCGACCTGGAGTATGCATGGCGGAATTCAGCCCCGGAGGGTGTCCTGCAGACTTCTTCTGCCGGCAAGTACACGGCAGCGGCTTATGTGGCAAGGATATGCAACTATCTTGCGGCATGCAGGAGAAGCGGTACCGGAGCTTCCCTTGTGGCGGAGCAGCCGCTTAATGACTTCTCTTTCGTGGACGCGGATGCAATGACGGAAATGGCGCTGGAGGCCTGCAGGGATGTGATCGAGCATTCTCAGTATGTGCTTATCGATGATTATGCGAACCTCTTCCGTGAGACGACCAAAGCTCAGCAGTACCGGGAATGTATGCTTCTGGCCGAGAATCCGCTGTCCGGATCGGAGGGCTATTGGCCGAACAGCTTCTATCTGCCGACCCCGGTGAACAGCGGAATAGACAGCCCGAATGTCTATGGCGGCAGGAATGTGCCGACCCCGAGGGCGTTCTACATGTATCATCCGGAAGATCCGCGCCGTGACCATAATTTTACAGGACGTCTTTCTGACGGCAAGAAAAAGGTGATAGTGGACGGCTATACATACTGGGACCCGGCCCCTCCGGTGACTACAGTCAAGATTGCCGTGGATGCTTCCGGAAACCCTGTGCCTGATTCCGAAGAGGGTGTCGCTACAGTGGAGGTCCCGCATCCTCTGTATGACAATCTCAGGACGCAGACATATCTCCCTATTTCCGGAATGCAGCTGTGCGCAGGCAAATTCCGTCTGTGCAGTTTTGATGAGCTTCAGCATACATGGCAGCAACATGCTGTTTCCTATCCTCTGATGAGGCTTGCGGATGTATATCTGATGTACGCGGAGGCCCTCTATTTTTCCGGTGACGAGCCTGGGGCGCGTGTCTGGCTTGACAAGGTGCTGGAGAGGGCTGTGAAGGACAGGGAACTGTTTGAGGAAATAAGGGAATATTATCGCAGGGATGACTTTGTGGAAGAACTTCTTGAAAGCCGGGAAAGGGAGCTGATCTTCGAATTCTCAAGGAAATATGACCTCATAAGGTTCAATATGATAGACGAGAAAATCATGAGCCTTGACGAGGACAGATGTGTGGAAAGAGAAGGAACTGTAGATGACAAATATCTTGTGTATCAGACAGACGGCTATCTGCATATGAGCATACCTGTCATGCGCCAGAACTGGTCGTACCATAAGATCTGGCTCCCGATTTCCGAGGAACAGCGCGGTGTGAACAAGAACCTTGTCCAGAATGCGGGCTGGGGACTGTAGCTGCCTGTGTGTGCTTGCTGACATCACTGGAGAATGGTGTACGTTTATGAAGAGAGAATCTTTAATCAACTTAATATTAATGCAATGAAACGTAACTATCTATCAATTTTTCTGGCTCTGTCTGCCATCGCGGCTTGCGAAAAGGTGCCTGTAGAGCCTGGTACCGTCTACCCGGAGCCTGAGTCCAATGTATCTTATCTGCTGGAGGGCACAGTCGCAACCGAGGGCTTTGCCTGGAAGACCAGTTCCGCTGTGGGATTGTATTCTGCTATGGATGAGATAAAGATAATCAACAAGGAATGCCGGATTGTCGGCTGGGCGAATACGGCTCCGGTAATCGATGAGGAGACGGGCGAAAACACTAATGCTTATACTCCGTCAGAGTACGAGGGCAAGGCTGTAGCGAGGTTTACCACCCCTGCGCTTGACCTTGTGGCAGGGGAGAATAAGTTTGTGGTATATTCCCCGTACAATCCGGACCTTGTGTACAGCAGGGGGATCATCTATGGACTGAATATCGATGACAGGCAGGTGCAGGCCGCACCGAATGTGGCAGCCGACTGCTTTGCCCTCGGCATGGTGACAGGGATTCCGGGGGTGGACGAGACATTCAAGTTTGAACTGAATCCTGTGACAGCTGTAGCGCAGGTCAGCATTTCGTCTACTGAATTTGCAGGCTATGCTCCGAAGAGGGTGTCTATCTATGACGACAACAACACCCCGATGGCAGGTGGCTTCAACCTGAATCCGGAGACAATGGAAATCGTTCCGACAGGAGAACCTCTCAACCGTGTCTCAGTGACAGTCACAAACACATCTCTGCTGTCTGAGGTCAAGACACAGAACATCTATATGAATATTCTTCCCGTGGACATGAGCGGAAAGGAGATATGGGTGATAGTGGAACTGCAGAATGAAGAAGGGCTTACAATCACTGTCCCTACAAAGAAATCCGGATTGGTGTTCAAGGCAGGCCAGACTACCCTCATAGATCTGGGCGGACTCAGCGAGACTATGAATGCGGCAGGGGAGTGGTATGTCGCCACGGAGACCCGCTATCTGCCGGGGCCTGGAGTCGCATACGGAGAGGCCAATACATATTTCATACAATGCAAGAACGGTTCTACCTATACTGGAGCATCCTATACCCCGAATCCGGATATTCCTGACGAGATAAAGATAGACATCAGGGCAAGGGGCAATTTCTACAATGCAGTAGACCCCAAAGGTGCGGAATTCGACTGGGCGAGAACGATGAACGGGACGGTATATACTTGCCGTACAATCGGATATGAGGCGAGCGGTGTGGACCCGGCCAACGGATACGAATTCTCATATGACGGGAACTATACCGTTACAGTAAAGAACGTGAGCGCATACGCGGGATCGCCTATCCTTGTCATGAAAAAGGACGGGAAAATCCTCTGGGCATGGACATTCTGGAATGTGGCTGCAGACGGGACGTCAATCAAACCGGTGACTACTGCCGGATATGATTTCGCACCGATGGATATCGGACAGGCTACCACGCAGTTTGACACATGGGTTGCCAACAAGAACGGCGCAAATCCTGATGTTGTCTACAGGACGACAAATCTATATCAGTGGGGACGCTATATGCCAAACTTCTGGACATCGTATTGGACTGTCACGGGCGGACACGACGGCGCAAATGCAGTGACAAACGAGCAGTGCCTTGCAATCTTGACTAATCCGCTTTCATATACCGATGCCATGGCCAATCCTGTGGGAATGATCTTAGCTGTGACCGACGCCACGGATCAGGCGAACTGGTGCTCCGATGATGTCAAGGACTTTTGGGGAAGCACTACCGGAGACAGGGAGAAGGAAGGCATTAAGTCTATATATGACCCGTGCCCGAAAGGATGGCGTGTGGCTGATACCAAGGCATTGTCTGCCATAGTTGATGCCTGCCCGGCAGTCGGAAGCGGATATTCGTATATTGACACTGCCGGATATCCTGGCATCAGGATAGGGGACAATTCGTTCATCTGCGCCGGATATATAAATGGAAAGACCTCTGACAACGGAAGGCTTGCAAACATGGGAGGGGCGAATACTGGAAATACTTCAGGTGCATCACATGGCCTGCTGTGGAGCAATGTCTGCGGAGCTGTCCAGGGCCAGGCTTTCTATTTCAGGCCTTCAAGCGGAAAGGTGGCACCGAAGATCAACTCATACAACAAGTCTATCTCGGCTCCGGTAAGGTGCCAGGTGGACAGGGACAACAGATAGCATTATGAGAAGACGTGTGTTTTTTCTATCTGTGGCGATATCCATGGCGGCACTGTGCTCATGCCGTGGGATGGAGCCGGATGATGCAGGGAAGGACAAGACGGAAACCGGCCATGGCAAGACAGCCATGGTCCGGTTTGAAAAGTCGGGAAGCACGGAAGTATTCTATGTAGCCCTGCAGGACAGGATAAGCAAGAGCAAGTATTTCGTGTTTTCTGTAAACCATTACAGGAATCATGGCGAGGAACAGTATATGGACCTGTGGCTCCTGAACGGTGCGCAGTTTGAGATGTACGCCAAGGCAGACGGGACTTTTTCCTTAATGACCGGAAATCTTCTGACAAACGGTGAGAATGAGTCTGTGTTCAGGGACTGTTCGGATGAAAGCACGATGGCGGATTTTACAGGAGGATACCATGGTGATGAGCGTATAGACATGGAGGAAGGATGCGGAGTGAAGTTCTACATTGATGATGTGGAGATTGCTCCGGAGATGCTTGCAAGCTCATTCGGCTGGGTGGAATGCGACAAATTCCATTATGTGCAGACCTCGGCAATGTACAAGACTGGTCAGAAGGTAAATGGTGTATTCGTCGCATCTGACCACCGCGTTGTGGCTGACCATGTGAAGACTACCGTGTTCGGGGATTCCGGCTACAATACGGTGAACAGGCTTGTCTTCAGGGAGGAGATGCCGATATACTGGTACTGCGGCATCTGCTGTGTGGGGCATAATCTTGCGGCAAAAGGCTACAATGAGGATTTCAATGTTGAAATTTTCGACAGCTCCGGTGCAAACCGTCTTGATGCCGTGGGCCATAATGAGTTCCATGCATGGAATGACAGCAATGGCGTTGAGGTAAACATTACATCAAGGATGCTGGGCGGAGGCGATGATTCGCAGTGCCGTATGTTCATCTGGGACACGAAGACATACGCCAAATATTACCGGAGGATTCCGGCCAACGGCTCAATGCCCGTCTCTTCCGGAACCGTACTTGAAGCGGAGATGGATGTGAGGATGAATGTCCGGTAGCTGTTTGTCTTTGCCGTGTTTTACATGGCCGTCCAAAGCAGGGCGGCCATTTTTATAAGTGTCATTGTATCGTCATCCCGAGTTTGAACATTGGCATATACATCGCTATCAGGACAAACGCCACTATCACGCCTATTACAAGAATGAGGATAGGTTCGGCTTGAATCATATCATTGATTTTGTCAGACACGCATTCCGTATAATGCCGGTATTTGGAGTCTGAGTCACTATTGAAATAGTCATATGTTCCTTAAGGGGATGTTCCTGAAGCAGTTCCGTACCATAAACATCTTCTACAGGAGAGTTTCCGGAAGCTACACGATATGACCGGTAAAGTCCTGACGTGATATGAAATCTCTTTGTAATATGTATGTCATAATCGGCCTCGAGCTGTAAGCCAAGGCCAAATACACTTGATACCTGCGCCGGATCAAAGCAAGTGGTCTTGTACCCGGCCACACCTACGTCAGCACGGATTGCTACTTGAGCGACGAATTGACAGCTATAATAATTGAAATTAACAGTACTAAGAATACTTTAACTTGTTTCTGATTTGCACAACAACTGGCGATAAAATTTGGGGATAGGTTCAAATTGTTGTAATTTTACGCTCGTCGGGGACGGGTGGTCCTGCCCCTTGGCGCTGGCCGATTCCCGACCGATGAGATTGAATGAGAATAGAGCATGACACAGTTTAATTTACACAACTAAATAGGCCGACTAATACTTATTAGTCGGCCTATTTGATTTACTGTATGTCTCCGGTCTTAGTTTTCTGGAGACATAATCACTTCAATGAAGTTGCCCTGTGCAAGCAATGCCTGGAGAACAGCCTTGATGTTCTCTGCATTGATTTCAGAGATAGCCTCTTCATACAGCTTGTCGTTGTCCTCTTTGTATCTTTCGTATGTCATCAGCTGATCAAGCCAATAGCTGTTGGTAATGCGGGACTCAGGAATTTTCTTTTTGAAATTCTCTATAGTCCTGGTCAGCTGCTCTTCTGTAGGACCTTCGTTCGCAAGTTTGACAAGTCCCTCTATGGCGAGTGCGCTCAGCTTCTCCACCTGCCCGGGGTTTGTCTTGAAATATACCTGTGCGACAACCCTTTCTACCGGCAACCTGCCTGCGCTGATGTTTGCAGAAGCTCCGTATGTGCCTCCCTCTTCCTCTCTGAGAGTGTCAACATAGATCATATCAAGGATATATGAGGCTGCGTCATACATAACTTTGTTCTTTATGCTGAATGGAAGGTACGCGCTCCATACCTGAAGTACGGTATTCATAGGAGTCTGCATTTCTGCAGTGAAATGGTTTTCAATCTCTCCCTTCTGGATTTGCGGAGTATTGTCAAGCCAGGTCCTTGCCTTCTTGCCTTTAGGAAGTGAACCGATATATTTCTCCACCAGAGGTCTGAGTGTCGCGAGGTCTACGTTACCTACGATAAACAGGGTAGCTCCGGCCGCATCTTTGAAAAGTTCACGGTACACTTTCTCGATTGTGGCCAAAGAGGCTTTTTCCACAATTTCATCGGAGATCATTATATTTCTCGGGTTGTCTCCGTAGAATGTGTTTGAATATTCTTTCTGGAATATGAAGTCCGGCTGTTTTTCAAGGTTAGGAAGCACAGCTTTAATCTGTTCCATACCGATTTCAAACTCATCCTGGTCAAATCTCGGATCAACAAAATCAAGATACATCAGCTGGAATGCCGTCTCGATGTCCTTAGGCGAGCTTGCCGCTGTGATGCTGTGCGAAAGTGCGTTTACGGATTTGCGGACATTTACAGATTTGCCTGAAAGCATTTTTGACAGCTGTGTACTGGAGAATTTTGATATTCCGGAATTCCTTTCAAAAAGGCTTATTACATTTTCTTCAAATGAAGGAAGGTCCTCGGTTGATATGAGAGTCTCTCCTCCGTCCATTCTCAATGTGAGGAGAACCTGATCTTTTTTGTACTCGGTAGGAAGTACGATTACTTTGACTCCGTTCTTGAGAATCCACTCTGTAGCACCGTATACGTATGCTGTCTCTTTCTTTATCTTTGAACCTTTGAGAGCTGAAGGGTCAAGCAGCGGCTCATTTACGCTTTCTTCAGCATTGG
>ERZ778497.937-NODE-937-length-21393-cov-4.670588_pt1 | contig 21393 bp, 20 predicted proteins | sample MGYA00509938_ERZ778497 | MGnify/ENA primary metagenome ERZ778497 (study PRJEB29527, sample SAMN07138969) | mouse gut metagenome | material: feces | host: mouse | place: China:Nanjing | collected 2016-01-25 ... | reverse complement strand
GAATTTATTCTGCTTCTGATTGCTGTCATGCGCTGGTTTACAGAAGTCTTTGTGCTGCCGTGTACCGAAGTCTACATTCTTCTGGTGCTTGCCAATCATCTGTCGAAAGAGGAACGGCTGACGCGCTTTTCAGAACTGGCAGAGCTTCTGGTGGAATGGAGCCTGAAGGCGGTGCTGGCGGCCGTGATGGGGTTTCACATGATCCAGGGACTCATATCGCCTGCGGCAGATGCAGCCCGCAATACGGCCGTCAGCCAGGGCCTGGAGATGGTGCCGGGCGTGGGAGATATCAGCAGCTCTGTAACCGATGTGCTTCTGGGATCCGCCATGCTGATCAAAAACGGGATCGGTGCGGCAGCGCTGGTGGTGCTGATCGTGCTCTGCCTGATCCCGCTGACGAAACTGGCGATTATCATGGCGGCTTATTATGTGCTGGCGGCGGTTCTTCAGCCGGTGTCAGACGAACGGATTACGGACTGCCTGAGCGGTATGGGGAATGGAGTAAGGCTTCTGTTCAAGACGGTATTTACCATGCTGGTCCTGTTCCTTCTGACGATTGCTCTGGCGACTGCACTGACAGGTCCGTGACAGGAGGACAATATGCAGGAAATACTGAATATGGTGAGATATGTGGCGGTTTTCTATCTGCTGGAGCAGATGGCGCTGAATCTTCTTCCGGGGAAAATATATGAGCGGTACGTGAAATTTTATCTGGGGCTTCTGCTGGTGCTGCTTCTGCTGCATCCGGTATTTGGAATACTCCGGCTGACGGAGCAGATGGATGCGGCGGCGCTGGTGCAGGAGCTGGAACAGGAGGTGGAGCAGCTTCGATGAATGAAAGATGGGTGAAAATCAAGAAAAAATACTGGCCGCCCAGGAAGGATCAGCTGCTGATCCTGATCCTTGTGGGGCTGCTGCTGGCGGTCATCTCCGTCCCGGTGGAGGACAATAGGGAACCGGAAGAAGTACAGGTTATGGATGCGTCGGCAGAGACAGAACAGTGGGAAGCGGATTATGAGAGCCGGATGGAACAGAGGCTGGAGGAACTTCTGGGAAATGTGGAGGGGGTCGGACAGGTGCGCGTGATGCTGACTTTTCAGGGAACCGGAGAGAAGATTGTGGAAAAGGACAGAAGTTCCGGTTCGGAAGAATCCCGGGAGGAGACGGTCTATGAGGAGCGCGGCAGCAGTGAAAGAGCGCCTTATGTAACTTCTGAGACCAATCCGAAGGTGGACGGCGTGCTGGTGATTGCCGAGGGCGGAGGAAACAGTCATATTCGTCAGGAGATTCTGGAGGCCGCACAGGCATTATTTGGGGTAGACGCACATAAAATTAAAATAATGAAAATGGAGGAAACAAAGTGAAACAGTTAAAACAGTTGAAAAAACCTGTCTTTAAGAAAAACCAGATGATCATCACAGCGCTTGCCGCCATGATCGCAGTCGCCGGGTATCTGAACTATTCAGGAACCAGACTGGACGAATCGCTGTTGAATGCGAACAGCACAGCGGTCGAAGACGTGGAAGACGCAGGCCTGGCAGAAGACATCTCGGCAGAGGACCTTTATGCGGAAACGGGCGAAGATGAATATGCAGACATCGAGAGCCTGGATGGAGACGTGGATTTGGCGGAGGAAAATGTGGGAGAAGCGGTCCTCGCCAGCAGTACGATGGGCGTGGGGCTGGTGTCTGAGGCAAAAGTGACCAGGGAACAGACCAGATCGCGGAATAAAGAGATGCTGATGGAACTTATCAACAGTACGAACATAACAGACGATCAGAAACAGAGTGCCATTGATGAAATGGTACAGATGACAGATGTCGCCGAGAAGGAGCTGGCAGCGGAGACGCTTCTGGTGGCGCAGGGCTTTGATGAGGTAGTGGTGAGCATCAATGATTCCTGTGCGGATGTGGTAGTCAGCAGCACGCAGGTCAGTGATTCCCAAAGGGCGCAGATCGAGGATATCGTAAAGCGCAAGACGGGAATTGAGGCGGCGAACATAACGATCACACCGGTGGTGTCGTCCGAGTAGCCCGGGGCAGCAAAACAGCCATGGTCATATGACCGCTTATGCTGCAGAGCCGGACGCCTGGTGCAGGCAGATATCGGAACAGCAGGGTGGTCAAAACTGCCAGATGAAATCCGGCCGTTATGGGGTTGTCAAAGCGGACGGTATCTTATATAATGCAATTGATAATTATTATCAATTGCATTATATTATGTTGGGAAAGCTGGAGAATAGTTATGAAATTATACGAAGGACAAAAAGGCAGTACGCTTCGGGTCGTGCATATGGAACTTCCGGTGCAGACGGAGAGGCGGCTGGAGGTGCTCGGGATGCTGGAGGGCACGAAAGTTACCGTGGTGAACCGGAAGAAAAAGGGTGCAATGATCATTAAGATTCGGGGGACCCGTTTTGCAGTGGGACAGAGCATTACAGAGCATGTCGAGGTGGAAGCGGTATGAATACAAAAGAACTGACCATCGGGTTTGTGGGGAATCCGAACTGTGGAAAAACGACGCTGTTTAATGCCTATACGGGAGCAAATCTGAAGGTGGCGAACTGGCCGGGCGTAACCGTGGAAAAGAAGGAAGGCGCCATGAGGCTTCATGACGAGACATACCGGCTTGTGGACCTGCCGGGGACATACAGCCTGACTTCCTATACAATGGAAGAGACGGTTACAAGACAGTATATTCTGAGCGACGATGTGGATGTAATTGTGGATGTGGCGGATGCTTCGGCGCTGGAGCGGAATCTGTATCTGACCCTGCAGCTGATGGAGCTTGGAAAGCCGGTGGTGCTGGCGCTGAATATGATGGACATCGTACAGGAGCGGGGGATGGAGATTGATCTTCACCGTCTGCCGGAGATGCTGGGGATTCCCTGTGTTCCGGTGTCTGCCAGGCGTAAGACCGGACTGGAGATTCTGATCCATACGGTAGCGCATCATCAGGACAAAGCGCAGGGAGAGAAAATCATCCATCACCATGATCCGAAGAGCAGCAGCCACAAGGATGCGGGGGAACATCACAAGTACTATGCCATGGTGTATACAGATGAGATGGAGGACAAGATTGACGAGATAGCAGAACGTCTGGAAAAGGCATATCCAAAGATGGAGAATCTCAGATGGCACGCCATCAAGTTTCTGGAAAATGATCAGGAATTAAGAGAAAAGTATCCGGTAGATTTATCAGATATACTGGATCAGGACTATGAAAAAGAAATCATCAATCAGAAATTTGGATTTATTGAAGAGGTGATTGCCGAATGTGTGGCCAACCGGACAAGGAAAGCGGAGTCCACCGACCGGACCGACCGGATTCTGACGCATCCGGTTCTGGGGCTTCCGGTGTTTCTGCTGATCATGGCAGGCGTGTTCTTTCTGACCTTTACTGTGGGAGACTGGCTGAAGGGATACTTTGAAGTGGCGCTGGAATGGCTGACCGATGCGGCTGCCGGCGGGCTTCTGGCCATGGGTACGGCAGAGGTGCTGATCTCTCTGATCACGGAGGGCATTATCGCCGGCGTGGGCGGCATTCTGACCTTTCTGCCCAATATCTTTATCCTGTTTCTGGCGCTGGCTTTCCTGGAAGACAGCGGATATATGGCAAGGGTCGCTTATGTGATGGACGGCATCATGGGCAGGATTGGGCTGTCCGGAAGGGCATTTCTCCCCATGCTTCTGGGGTTTGGGTGTACGGTGCCCGCAGTCATGGCATCCAGGGTGCTGGAGAGCCGGCGGGACCGGATGAAAACGATCCTGATCACGCCGTTTATGTCCTGCAGTGCAAGACTGCCGATCTATGTCATGTTTTCGGAACTGTTTTTTGGAGACCGGGCGATGATGGCAGCCTTTTCCATGTATGTACTCGGTCTTGTGACAGCGATTGGGGCAGCCTTTGTGCTGAAGCTGCTGGACCGGCAGAAAGAGAGCAACCTGCTGCTCATCGAACTTCCGGAGTATAAAACGCCCAATGCACATACAATCTATGTATATGTCTCGGAGAAGGTGAAAGACTATCTGTCCAAAGCGGGAACGACCATTTTCCTGGCATCTGTTTTCATGTGGCTGGTGATGAATTTCGGTCCGTATGGATTTACGGAAGATATGGAGCAGAGCTTCGGTGCTGCCATCGGCAGGCTTCTGGTGCCGGTTTTTGCTCCTGTCGGTCTTGGATACTGGCAGATTATTCTGGCGCTGATCTCCGGGATTGCTGCCAAAGAGGTGGTGGTGTCCAGCTGTTCCGTGCTGTTTGGCATCGGGAACGTGGCAACAGAAGCAGGCATGCAGAACCTGTCCGCCCTGCTTGGCAGCATGGGATTTGGAGCCGTGAATGCGTATGCGCTGATGGTATTCTGCCTGCTCTATGTGCCGTGCATGGCGGCAGTGGCAACCATCAGAAGAGAAACCGGAAGCTGGAAATGGACAGGCGCCATGGCGGTATTTCAGCTGGTAACTGCATGGACCGGTGCATTTATGGTCTATCAGATCGGGTCTTTTCTGTAAGAGGAAGATATTATAAAGTTTTTCTGAAAAACGGATTGCTGATACGGGTACTTGTGATTATAATAAAGACAGGAGCAAAGTAATTCGGAAATCAACAGGTACAGGGTGAGATCGTGAAGAGTAAGAGAAGAAAAGGGCTCGACAGCGGGAGCCTTATGAGCGCTTTGGTGATAGGATTATTCTGTGTTCTTGGCATTGTGGTATTTTCTGTGTCCAGAAGGATCACAACAGAAATGTCGGCTTCTGCCATTTCGAATCTGGGTGAGAGTCTGGATCTGATCCAGGGAACCATAGAGACGATATTTCGGATGGAGGCGGAGCATCAGGAACTGATGGCAGAAGAACTGTCTGCGCTCGAAGCCCCGGAGGAATATGTCCGCGGCTGGGAAGGGAACAGTACCATGGCCAGAATCGCGCTTCTGGAGGAAGGGGCGTCTGACGGAATATCCAGTACAGAAGAGCCGTTCTGGGTGGAAGAACTGGATTTTTCCGGCGAAAAGACGATAGGGGGGCTTTCGATCTCCCGCTCCTATCTGAACCATATGGGGACATGGGCCTATACCATGAAATGTCCGGTCAGAAAAGAAGACGGCACATCTGCGGAGCTTTATGTGGAATATATGTATGACTTTTTCGATGAAGTGCTGCCGGATAATTTTTACAATACCAATGCCACCCTTTATATCATGGATGTGGAAAGCCAGAGGTTTGTACTGAAACCCAAAGGAATGGGGGAACGGGATGCGGGGCATCTGAATCTGGAAGACTTCTGCCGGGCAAATCAGATCGTGGAGACGGATATCCTTTCCATGATCATGGACCATATAGAGGACGGAGCCGATGTCATGTTCTATCACAGGGTACAGGGGAAGGATGCTCTGATCTATATGTGGCCGGTCGGCGACGGAGTGGCCTATCTGATCGGCTATGTGCCGGTGGAGGCCATACAGCGGGAAGGAAGCGCGGTAAATCAGAATATTCTGATCGTCGTATCCGTCATGCTCGGTACCTTTTTCCTCTGCTGCGTCATGTTTTATATGAATGAGACACAGAAGAAGAAGGTGCAGAAGGAGCGTGCCAGGGAACGGGAGCTGCACAACCAGCAGCTGTCAAAGGCGCTTGAGGAGGCACAGATTGCGAACAGTTCCAAGACCGTCTTTCTGTCAAATATGTCTCATGATATCCGGACTCCCATGAATGCCATTCTGGGATTTGCGGCACTGATGGAGAAAAACACGGAAAATTCGGAAAAGGTCAGAGAATATACGAAAAAGATCATGGTATCCGGCCGGCATCTGCTGAGCCTGATCAATGATGTTCTGGATGTGTCCAAGATCGAGAGCGGGAAAATGGCGCTCACCATCGGTGAATTCGATCTTCGGCAGGTGGTGGATTCGGTGGATGCGATCATACGTCCGGCGGCCAAAGACAGAGGGCAGCATTTTGACATTGCTGTATCGGGGATCCGGCATGAACGGCTGATCGGAGATGAAACCAGGCTGAATCAGATCCTGATCAATCTGCTTTCCAATGCAGTCAAATATACACAGGAAGGGGGAACGATACAGTTTCGCATAACCGGTCTGGAACCGTGCCGCGAGCAGTATGAGCGTATCCGGATCGAGGTGGAAGACAACGGATACGGCATGACGCCGGAATATCTGAAGGTCATCTTTGATGCGTTTACCAGAGCGGAGAACAGTACGACCAACAAGGTTCAGGGCACAGGTCTCGGCATGACGATCACGAAAAACATTGTGGAACTCATGAACGGGACTATTGAAGTGTCCAGCGAGCTGAATCATGGAAGCCTTTTTACCGTGACGCTGGAGTTTCAGATTGCAGAGCCGGAGAAGGCAGTACGGGAAGAAGCTTCGGATGCGGTGCCCGACGGGGCGGACGGGATGAAACCGAACAGCCTGGAGGGGCGGCATTTTCTCGTGGCAGAGGACAATGAGATCAATGGAGAGATTCTTCTGGAACTTCTGGAACTGGAAGGGGCATCCTGTGAGATTAAGGTGAATGGACAGCTTGCGGCAGACTGCTTTATCGGATCGGCGCCGGGGAGCTTTGATGCGGTTCTGATGGATGTACAGATGCCGGTTCTGAACGGCTATGAAGCGACAAAGAAGATACGCGGCTCGGGCCATGAAGAAGCCAAAAGCATACCGATTGTCGCCATGACCGCCAATGCCTTTGCCGAAGACGTGCAGGACGCCATGAATGCGGGAATGGATGCACATGTTGCAAAGCCGATTGACATGGATGTACTTAAGGAAACACTGAATCGACTGTTGAAGGAAAGGTTACAGGGGGAGTTATGAAAAAAAGTGTAAGAAGAGCAGCCGTATTTATGCTGGGAGTCCTGATGTGTGCAGTGACAGCCTGCGGGCAGAAGAAGCCGAATGCGGTGAATCTGGCCGATGACCGCGAAACGGAACAGAAGACGGTCTATCTGTTCGGCTCCATGGAGAAATCCAAACCAAATGCGAAGAATACAGCAAGAAGTGCGGCTGACCTGACGATCATGCAGGCAGAGGAAAAACTGGGGCTGGAGGTGGAATACAGAACCTACACAGCGGAAAATTATCAGGAGAAAACCTATGATGATGTGGCGCTGGACCGCGCGAGAAATGCCATGGATGATCTGTATCTGCTGAATCCGGATACCATCAAAACGCTGGGAGTGGAAGGAAAGCTGGCGGATCTGTCCGGCCTGAAAAGCGCGGAAAATTTAAGAGAGGTGGTAAAGACTGCCAATACGATCGGCGGAAAGCTGGTTGCGATTCCTCAGGAGATCGTGGTCTACGGACTGTTTGTCAACAAGGATATGTTTGACCGGTACGGGCTTGCGCTTCCGGAGAAGCCGGAGGAGCTGCTGGAGTGCTGCCGGGTATTTAAAGAGAACGGCATAGAGACACCCATAGGGGCAAACCGCTGGTGGCTGGAGACTTTTGTCCTTGCGCAGGCTTATGCCGACTTATATAACGGAGGAAATACAGAGGCCGAGATTGAGGCGCTTAATAATAATGAAGCCAGATACAGCGACTATATGCGTCCGGGCTTTGAATATCTGAAGAAAATGATGGATCTGGGGTATATTGATGCAGAAGCGGCGTATACCTATGAGGCGATTGAAGGGGAAGGCCCTGATTTTCTGGCGCAGAAGACGCCCATTGTCATGGCGTACTGGGGCGCAGCGAATTCATCGACGGCTTATGGGAATCCGGATTTTCACATGCAGGTGATCGGATTTCCCAGTGCATATGGCCAGATGCCGGTGGTATCCATGACCGGATACGGGATCGCAGCCGGGGCAGAGCATCTGGAAGATGCCATGAATGTACTGGATATCATCACTTCTGATGAAGCGCTCGAATTATATTCCGGAACCAATCAGGTGATTTCTCCGTCCAGAAACGTGGAGGTGGACTGTGTGGAGGCTCTGAAACCGCTTCGGGACCGGTTTAATGAGGGGGTCTATGTACTGGGATCGAATGCCGGTATGGAGCTGGAGCAGTGGGGAAATACCTGCCTGATTGTAAGAGAGCTGCTGCAGGGTGCATCGGTGGATGAATGCATGGCAGAATTTGACAGGCTGCAGGATGAACGGTAAGGATAACCGGCAGACGGCTGCCGCAGAATGTGTTTCATTCGGTCTTTGTGTCCGGGTCCATTTCCGGTGGGCATCGGGTGCAAAAGCGGAAAGAAGCATGTTCTGCGGCAGTTTTCCTGTTTTTTGTAAAAATTTACGGAAAACAGGTTGACAAAACGGACGGAGAGGTATATTATTGTATTAAATAAATAAATAAATAATACAATAACACAATCAGGCGAAAGGAGTGAGCAGATGGAATGGAAACTGGATGACAGTCGACCGATCTGGATACAGCTGCAGGAACAGCTGACAAGGAAGATTCTGTCAGGCTGGTATCGTGTGGGGGAGAAGCTGCCGAGTGTAAGAGAACTGGCAGCGGAAGCGGGAGTGAACCCCAATACGATGCAGCGGGCGCTGGCAGCTCTGGATCATGACGGGCTGACAGTGACGAACCGTACCATGGGGAGAACGGTGACGGAAGACAGCACCATACTGGAAGGCCTGAGAGGAACGCTGGCGGAAAATATTATCAGACAGTTTTATGATTCTGCTGCAGAGCTTGGTTACACAAAGGAGCAGGCTCAGGAGCTGTTAAAAAGGAGAGATGGATAGATGGGTGGAATGTTGATTCAATGCCAGGATGTGTGGAAGAGCTACGGCAGCAGACCGGCGCTGCACGGGCTGAACCTGCAGTTGGAGAGCGGCAAGATTGCGGGGCTTCTGGGTCCGAACGGTTCCGGGAAGACGACGCTGATCAAGATACTGAACGGGCTTCTGACGGCAGATAACGGTATGGTTCTGGTGGACGGGTCAGAGCCGGGCGTCTATACGAAGTCGATCATCAGTTATCTGCCGGATAAGCCGTATTTTGCAGGATGGATGAAGGTCAGTGACCTGTTTGATCTGTTTGAGGATTTTTATATGGATTTTGACCGGGAGAAGGCGGACCATATGTGCAGGGCGCTGCAGATTGATGAAAAGCTTCGGATGAAGACGCTTTCCAAAGGGACGAAAGAAAAGGTGCAGCTGATCCTGGTCATGAGCCGCAGGGCAAAGCTGTATCTTCTGGATGAACCCATTGCCGGCGTGGATCCGGCGGCGAGGGATTATATCCTGTCAACGATTCTGAATAACTATAATCCGGAGGGAACGGTGCTGATTTCCACGCACCTGATCTCGGACGTGGAACGGGTGCTGGATGAGGTGCTGTTTATCCAGAACGGTCAGATCATCCGTCAGGCGCTGGTGGACGATATTCGGGAAAAAGAAGGAAAATCGGTAGATGAACTGTTTCGGGATATGTTTCGGACAGTACCGTTTGGGGGAGGTGAATGGTAATGCTTGGGAAACTGATGAAATACGATATGAAATCCATGTCCAGAGCATTTATTCCCATGTGGATCCTGGCTCCTGTCATTTCGCTGCTGTTAAGCGTTTCCATACGCAGCGCCATTGAATGGACGGATAATCCGCTGCTGAGCGGGATGATAAATGCCGGCAGCAGTATCCTGATGATCATCACGGGACTGCTGTTTGCGGCGGCGCTTGTGGGGCTTCTGATCATGACGATTATGTTTGTGATCCAGAGATTCTGGAACGGGCTTCTGAAAGAAGAAGGCTATCTGATGTTCACGCTTCCGGTGAAGGTGTGGGAGCTGATTGTATCCAAAGCGCTGACAGCGACACTGGTGGCCTGCGTCAGTATTGTGGTGGGAGTCTTTTCCGGCGTGATTCTGGCAGTCTTTTCCACCAGCAACATCGTCTACGCTTTTGCGTATGTGTGGAAAAATCTTCTGAACAGTGTCATAGAGGTCGGGCCGGTATTCTGGATCAATATGCTGCTGCTTATCCTTGTGCTGATTCTGGGGACCACAGGCCGCATCTATCATGTATATGCCGCCATGTCGCTGGGACATCTGTTCGCAACGCACAAGGTGGTGGGCTCCTGTGTTTCCTATATAGGAATCTCGATCATTATGTCCATTCTGAATAATATTATGTCGGCGATTCTGAGCAGCGTGGTGCCGCGCCAGTTCTATTATATGACTTCTTACGGCATGATGGAAGCAATGAGCAGCCTGTATCTTCTGTATATGATGCTGGTGTCGGTGATAGAGATCATCATATTCCATGTGATCACCGAACGGATCCTGTCGAAAAAATTAAATCTTGAATAATGCCGGAACTGTCTGTATACTGATCTGTGACAGGTTTTGCAAACAGATGCCGAAAATGCCGGGTGCCGGGTATGGCGTCCGGCATTTTCGGCAATGAAAAGATGTTATATCATATGAGGGGGACAGATGAGAAAAGAAATCAGGGACAGATTGAATAAAATGAGCGATGCAGACTATGTGAAGTTTTCTGCATCGCTCATTCCTGCTTCCGGAAGAGGAACCATGCTGGGGGTCCGGCTTCCGGCGCTCAGGGATTATGCGAAGGAACTGTCAAAGGGCGACTGGAGACAGGAGCTTTCTTATGAAGAAGATCTTTATTTTGAAGAAACCATGCTGCGGGGAATGATACTGGGATATGCCTGTCGGGATATTGAGGAACTGTTTGCCTGTCTGAAGGATTTTATTCCGCGGGTGCAGAACTGGTCGGTCTGCGACAGTGTGTGCAGCGGACTGAAGCTGGTGGAAAAATATCCGGAAAAGACCTGGGATTTTCTGCAGCCGTATCTGAAGTCGGGAGAGGAATTTCCATGCCGGGTGGGGCTGATCATGCTGCTGAACCATTTTGTAAAGCTGGGAGAAGACAAGAAGAAAATCACCCGGAAAAGATCGGTCACGATGGCAGACCTGCAGGGGCAGGAGGAAACGGGAGGCTATCTGGAACCGATCCTGCAGGCGCTGGACCGGGAATTTACAGAAGGATATTATGCACAGATGGCTGCGGCCTGGCTGCTTGCAGAACTGTTTGTGACTTATCCTGTACGGACCTTACGGGGACTTCGGGAACTTCATCTGGATGCTTTTACCAGAAAAAAGGCAGTGCAGAAGATCCGGGAGTCCCGAATTCCGGATAAAGAAGTGAAAGCATATCTGAGAGAAATGTATCCGGGCAGGTGAAGCATTGCCGGTCTGGAACCTGTTTCAGATACGGAAGTCGGATTGCAGAAATGAGGAGGCAGGGAAATGGAATACAGCGTGTATGAGCTTTTGTTTTTTATGATTTGCCATGCATTTCTTGGATGGTGCATGGAAGTGGTATATATGGCGGTGCGTACGGGAAGATTCTGTAACCGTGGTTTTTTCAATATGCCGCTGAGCCTGTCTTATGGTATATCCATGGATCTTCTGATTCTGGTAATACCGTCTCTGGAAGGTGCCTGTGTGCTTCAGTTTGTTGCGTTTGTGGTGATCGTCTCTGCCGGAGCCCAGCTGGCAGATGAGATGTCGGTCCGGGTTACCGGAAAGAGGCTCTGGAAAAATGAAGCGCATTCCATCTATGCCGGCCGAAAGCTGGGGATCCTCTATACTCTGATCATGAGTGCGGCAGCACTGGCTGTTCTGCTGCTGGTCCAGCCGGTCCTGTACATATGCTGCCAGATGCTGCCGGAATTTCTGATGAAGATGCTGGTTCTTGTGACGCTGGCGCTTCTGGCAGCAGACCTTCTGGTGATGGTCTATACCATGAGAAAACGTCCGCTTCGGTATGGAATGCAGAATCTGTCGGATGAACTTCAGGAGAAAAAGCGGACGATCGGGGGCTGGATTGCCGCACGCGTCTGGCAGCGTCTGACAAAAGCCTATCCGGATCTGAAGCCGGCGGATGAAGAAGAACAGATTCGATATGTATTTGCCAGAGGACTCTGCCTGGAATCATATGGATATTTTTCATCAGCGCTCTGGGCGGAGACCTGATTGAGACTGTTTATGTAAAACTGACTGCGGACATCTGGATGAGCCGATCCAGCGTTCTTTACGGGACCTTCAGCATTGTATGGGGCGTGGGAGCGGCGCTTTTGACAGTGCTGCTTCATGGTCTTTCCGATAAGGAGGACCGTTATATTTTCCTGGGCGGATTTTTCCTGGGAGGTACTTATGAATATCTGTGCAGTGTTTTTACGGAGGTCTTCTTTGGGACTGTTTTCTGGGATTACAGTGATATGCCGTTCAATATCGGCGGAAGGACAAATCTGCTTTTCTGTATTTTCTGGGGAATTCTGGCGCTTGTGTGGGTGAAGATCTGCTATCCGCCCATCAGCAGGTGGATTGAGAAAATTCCGCCTGTGACAGGAAAGATACTGACCTGGGTGTGTGTGGCGCTGATGCTTTGTGATATTCTGATTTCTGCGATGGCCATGATCCGCTATGTGGAACGTAAAGAAGGAATACCGGCAGAAAACCGGATTGAACAGTTTGTGGACAGCCGGTATACGGATGAGATGATCGAGTGGGTATGGCCGAATCTGGAGACCCGGTAGGTTGCTGCCTGGCTGCATCATTCGAAAGGATTGTAAAATTGATTTTTCTGAAATATAATGAATGCATATAAACGGCACTCAATTCCTGCACGCACAGAGTTTTGATCCCTGTGCCGTTTATCATACTTTTCCGGCAATTTTTAAATACCGGATATACAGACTGACGGATGCAGAAAAATGAATATACCATAAAAAATATTTAAGATTTATTAAGAATTGTATCCGTAAATTTATGTTATACTGGGAGTGATATACAGGGATAGTGCGCCCTGATTTTCGGAAAGATAGCACAGGAGGATATTTGTGGGAGAGACACGGGAACCGGTCATACAGGTAAAAAACCTCTATAAGATATTCCGGGTGGGAAATGAGAAGGTTCGTGCATTAAACGGCGTGGATATGACCATTTATAAAGGAGAGTTCTGTGCCATTGTCGGAACCTCCGGCTCCGGTAAATCGACAATGCTGAACATGCTGGCGGGACTGGAAAAACCTACGAAGGGCGAGGTGATCATCAGCGGACAGCATCTGGAAAAAATGAACGAGAATCAGCTTGTGAAGTTCCGCAGGGAACGGGTTGGATTTATCTTCCAGTCCTTCAACCTGCTGGGGACGATGAATGCCATAGAGAATGTGGCGCTGCCTCTTACTTTCCGGGGAGTGGACAAGAAGACCCGGGAGGCAAAGGCGGTAAAAATGCTGAAGCTGGTGGGGCTGCCAAAGCACATGAAGCACCGGCCGAATGAGATGTCCGGCGGACAGCAGCAGAGGGTAGGCGTGGCAAGGGCGCTGGTGCTGGATCCGGAGATCATCTTTGCCGATGAGCCGACGGGAAATCTGGACTCAAACACTTCGGCGGAGGTATTGAAACTGATGCGGAAAGTGGTGCAGGAACAGAACCAGACCATGGTTATGGTTACACATGATAATCATCTGGCGGGATTTGCAGACCGGATCTTCCATATTATTGACGGGAAGATCGTAAAGGTGGAGAACCGCAGCGAATATAAGGAGGAAGAAGAATGAAAAGACGGACTGTGAAAGGAATTGTGGCGGCGCTGTGCCTGACACTGCTGGTGCCTGCAGCGGCTGCGGTGATACCGGGGGCGGAGATGGTGGTGTCGGCGACAGAGAAGCCGGACCAGGAGGAAGACGGTAAAGAAACGGAAGAACAGCAGACTGGAAAAGATAAAAATACAGATACAAATGGAGCAGATGGTGGTTCGGGAAATACAGGAAATACAGGAAACACAGGTACGAATACACAACCGGAAAAAACAGATCAGGAGCTGCTGGAAGAAGCCAGGGAAAGAGCCATGGATACACTGAAGGATTATCAGCGGCTGATCGATCCGGACGGGAAAGAAACCACAAGGCTGAATGATATCATTACAAAAGCAATGAATCAGATTAATGCCATGTCTACATCAGAAGGAGTAGAGAATTATATAACAAAAGCCAGAGGCGATATGGACAGAATCATGAATCCGCCTGCGGACGACGATGATGACGAAGAAGAACCCGATCCGGTCGTCACACCCGACCACCTTTTAATGGTCGGCGGAAGCTGGGTGACTCCGGTGGCGGATGCGGGAGAGGCGGTCAGCATTGTACTTCCGGTGGTAAACATGGGAAAAACCATGGTGACGGATGCGGTGGTGACTCCGGCTCTCAGTACGGATACGTCGTCCTGGCCTTTTGAAATTACCAGTTCCAATTATTCCCAGACAATCACGGATCTGCCTGGAACAGATACCGGAATGTCCGATATGGACAGAAGACGTGAGCTTACCTGGAACCTGAAGACCAGAAGCGATGTGGGGAATGGCTATCAGAAGCTTTCCTTCAATGTGATCTACCGCGATTCGGCGGGCAACAGTCAGAGCACGACGCTGGATACTTATATCCAGCTGAAAGGCACCGCAGGTGTAGGCGCAGACGGGAAGGCATCCGTGCCCCGGGTGATCGTTACCGGATTTGAGACGAATCCGGAGGTGGTACATGCAGGAGAAAGCTTTGTACTGACGCTGCATCTGAAGAACACTTCTACAGCGACCAGTGTCAACAATATGATTTTTGAGATTGTGGCGGCAGTGGAAGGAAAAGACGAGGACACTACATACGCTGCATTTCTTCCCACGGCCGGTTCCAGCACCATCTTTGTGGACCGGATGGAGAAGAATGGGACAAAGGATATTCAGATCGAGCTGGAAGCCAAATCCGATCTGACGCAGAAACCCTATGCAGTGGATGTAAACATGAGCTATGAGGATGAGCATGTAAATGAGTATACGAGCAAGAGCAGTGTATCGATTCCCGTCAGGCAGGCGGCGCGTGTGGATGCAAGCGAACCGGAGGTGATGCCCTCGAGCATTGAGGTTGGAAGCGAATCCAACATCATGTTCAATATCTACAATATGGGGAAGACCAAACTCTATAATGTTCAGGTGAAGACAGACAGTGAGTATCTGAGCGGCGGGGACGCTTTTATCGGAAATCTGGATTCCGGCGCCACGGGCTCTGTAGATATCTATGTAACCGGACAGTCCGCAACCATGGATGACGGAACTGTGAAACTTCTGATCTCCTATGAGGACGAGACCGGGGAATCCACGGTGATTGAGAAGGAAATATCCTTATTTGTTACAGAAAGCATGATGGAAGAATTTCCGGCGGATGATTCCATGATGGGCGGAGACATGATGGGGGAGGAACCGTCAGGAGGCAAAACCGGAACCTATGCGGCAGTGATTATTGGTGTGATTCTGCTTGCTGTGATCCTCGGAATTGTGATCTGTATGAAGAGAAAGAAGAAAAAAGAACAGATGCGTCTGGAAGAGGATCTGATGGATCTGGATGACGACCATGAATCAAAATTATAACAGAAGGAGCAGAGGATGAGATATCTTGACTTGCTCAGAATGAGCGCGTCCAATCTGCTGCGCCGGAAACTTCGAACGGCGCTGACGGTCCTGGGCGTTATCATCGGAACGGCTTCGATCGTTGTCATGGTCTCTCTGGGTCTGGGCCTTCGGAAGAGCTCTCTGGACCAGATCGAAGAGTACGGTGGACTGACCACGATCAATGTGAATAATTACAGCTGGTCCAATGATTCCGGCGATGATAAGGAAGCAGAGCGGATTGATGACCAGGTGGTGGAGAAGATGGCGCAGATTCCTCATGTGGAACTGGCATCGCCGATTCTGGAGATCAATGTCCTGGCAAAGCAGGGGGCTTATGAGGGTTGGCTCTGGATCCGGGGAATGAGCCAGGAAGCGCTGCAGAATATGGATATTGACGTGGGAGAGGGAACGCTTCCGCCGGATGACGGCACCCTGCAGCTGTTCTATGGAAACCAGGTGATTACAAATTTCTATAAGGCAAAAACCAATGAATATTACTGGGAGACGGGAGAAGTGCCGGACGTGGATCTGATGAATGATCCGCTGTTTCTGATCTTTGACACAGACGCCTACTGGCAGGCAGGAAGTACGGACAGCAACGGTCAGACGATTGCAGCGCCCAAGAAATATATCATACCTACCGCCGGTATTATGGCGGGAGATCTGGAAACCTACAGCCAGAACTGTGATTCTGTATTTGCAGATATTGATGCGCTGAAGAATCAGCTGAAAAAGGTCTTTAAGAACAAGGTGATCCCCGGACAGCCGACGACAAAAAGCGGTAAACCCTACAAGGATATTTATTACGAGGAGGTCTACATCCGGGTGGACAGTATGGACCATGTGCAGGAGGTTCAGCAGGCAATCCAGGACATGGGATATAATGCCAACAGCAATGCAGAGTGGATGGAACAGACCCAGAATCAGATGGCGATGATCCAGATGGTGCTGGGCGGTATCGGAGCCGTGTCCCTGTTCGTGGCGGCGATCGGCATTGCCAATACGATGATGATGTCCATTTATGAACGTACCAAAGAGATCGGAGTCATCAAGGTGCTGGGATGCGATATGCGCAATATCCGTTCCATGTTCCTTCTGGAGGCCGGGTTTATTGGTTTCTTTGGAGGACTGATCGGACTGATTCTGAGTGAGATTATATCTGTGATTATCAATTCGGTTGCCGGTAAAGCCTCCGGAGGTTATTATGGACAGCTGTCCTTTATTCCGCTGTGGCTGATTCTGGTATCGCTCATATTTGCGGTACTGGTGGGCATGCTGGCCGGTTTCTTCCCGGCGCTTCGTGCCATGAAGCTGAGTCCGCTGGCGGCGATCAGAAACGAGTAGCAGAAAAGTGAACGGGGCTGCTGTAAGACACATCCCCGGCCGTGCGCTCAGCGCTGTTGAGCACACAGCCGGGACCGGGTTTTGCAGCAGCTCCTGTCTGACCGCAGGGGCCGTGCTCAGAAGCCAAGATCCTCGTTGACGAGAAGGATCTTGATGCGGCCCGGAATGCCGCTTCTTCTCGTGATGACGGTCTGGCTGCAGATGCAGTCGGAAGAAAAGCAGTTTTTGCAGACGCCGGTTTTGGCGCAGGGTGTGTTTTTGTTCAGACGCGTCGTATTGGGCGGCGCCGCTTTGGTGCGGATGCGTGCAATGCCGGCTTCCACACTGTTTACGACCTTGTTCATTCCCGCAATAATGATGACGTTCTGCGGCCCGGAGCAGAGACAGGCCACACGGTTTCCGAAGCCGTCAATATTGACCAGCTCCCCGTCCATGGTGATGGCGTTGGTGCTCATCAGATAATAATCTGCCATGACGGTTCTGGCATAGATCTCTCTTTTTTCCTGTTCCGTGGCGGCCGAAGCCCGGTCGATCAGGGTATAACTGTGCTTTTTCAGTGCATCCATAAGCCCGCATTCGCTGATGCTCATGGAGCCTCCCCAGGAGATGACGGAGCCTTCCGGCATAAGTTCCAGTGCTTTTTTGACGGCGTCTTCGCAGGTTTCGCAGAAGTAGCCCTCCATGTTTCTGGCTGGAAGTTTGCTGAGGATCGTGGCAGCGGCGTTGGCGTTGGACTGTTTTACAAATGACATGTGCAGTTCCTCCTTGTGTTTGTTGTCCGCAGAAATGGATCAGGCGCGGACGTCCGTTAGAAACAGTATAGCAGATTCCGGAGGAATGCACCATACAAATTGAAAGGGCAGAGCAGAGGAGAATTTTGAATGAAGAAATATGTGATCACTTTGGCAGCTTTATCTGGAATCATCTGCCTGTGTCTGTTTGCGGGAAGCGGATTTTCAAAGCGGACAGACGTTGTTCTGTTCGGTTATACCGTATCGGCAGACGGATCCGCAATGATGCTGGAAACATCGGTGGCAGGTTCCATGGGATATATCAGAGATATTGTAACAAAACAGCAGGATCATGCCGTATACTGTTCGTTTTATACGGCGTTCGGCGGATGCAACAGCAGAATCGGCGCAAGAAACCGTTTTGAAATTGAACTGGAGGATTCCTGCACGGAAATCTATTTTGACCGGGGGAGCGAGGAAGCTGCGCTGGTATTGCAAAAAGACGAGACAACGGGGAGATGGGTACAAAGATAAGCAGACAGGTTTGTACAGCTGTGAAGGGGGAAACGGCGCAGGCCGGAAAACAGATCAGGAAAGGAAAGGACAGGACATGGCAGAAAAGAGACTGATAACACGGGAAGAAGCAGCATGGGAGGACACTTGGGCGATCGAGGATCTGTACAGGGATGACAGGGAATGGGAAGAAGATTTCAGGAAACTGGAACAGGATATCCGAAAACTTTCTCAGTATCAGGGACGTCTTGGAGAGTGCGCAGAGCTGCTTCTGGAGGCGCAGAGAACCTGTGAGGAACTGAACAGGCTGGCGGAGAAGGTCTATGTCTATGCCGGGCAGAGACTTCATGAGAATACAGACAACAGTACTTATCAGAATCTGTCGAACCGGGCGCAGGGGCTTCTGGTGAAACTTTCGGAAGCACAGGCATATATGGAGCCGGAGCTTCTCGGACTTCCGGATAAAACGATCGAAAAATTTCTGGAAGAGAAGGAAGAACTTCTGGTATATCGCCACTATTTTGAAAATATGATAAGACAGAAAGAACATGTCCTTGACCGGGAGCGGGAGGAACTGCTGGCGGCAGTCGGAGAGCTTGCAGAAGGGCCGAAGGATATCTTTTCCATGTTCAATCACGCAGATCTTCGTTTTCCGGAGATAGAAGGAGAAGACAAAGAGCCGACGGAGATAACACATGGCAGATTTCTGACTTTTCTGCAGAGCCGGAACCGGAGAGTCAGGCGTGACGCTTTTCATGCACTTTACGGGATGTATGGGAAATACCGCAATACGCTGGCAGCGGTTTACCGCGCCAATGTAAAGCAGGAGGTATTTCATGCAAAGGTCCGCAGATATGGTTCGGATCTGGAGGCGGCGCTGGACCGCAGCCATATTCCGGTATCGGTTTATGATAATCTGATGGATGCAGTACACAAAGCTCTTCCGCAGATGCACCGGTATGTGGAGCTGAGAAAAAAGCTTCTGGGCCTGGAGGAACTGCACATGTACGATCTGTATGTGCCGATGGTGGAGGACGACGGACAGAGCATCTCCTTTGAGAGAGCAAAGGAAATGGTGCTGGAGGGCCTGCGCCCCATGGGAGAGGAGTATCTTGGGCTTTTGAAGGAAGGATTTTCTTCCCGGTGGATCGATGTGTATGAAAATCAGGGCAAGAAAAGCGGAGCCTATTCCTGGGGCGCCTATGGGACGCATCCGTATGTGCTTCTGAATTATCAGGAAAACCTGAACAGTGTATTTACTCTGGCGCACGAGATGGGGCACGCTCTGCATTCCTGGTATTCGGATGCGAACCAGCCGTACATTTATGCGGGCTATCAGATCTTTGTGGCAGAGGTGGCGTCGACCTGCAATGAGGCGCTGCTGATTCATCATCTGATTGAGACAACAGAGGAACCCGGGCAGAAGGCATATCTGATCAATTATTTTCTGGAGCAGTTCCGTACGACGCTGTTCCGCCAGACCATGTTTGCGGAATTTGAAAAGATTACTCATGGGATGGAAGAGCGGGGAGAAACATTGACGGCGGACAGACTCTGCGGGATCTATTATGGTTTGAACCAGGAATATTTCGGGAAAAATATGTGTGTTGATAAAGAGATTGAACTGGAATGGGCAAGGATCCCGCACTTTTATACGCCGTTTTATGTGTATCAGTATGCGACCGGATTTTCGGCGGCGATCGCATTGTCAAAGAGGATCCTGGAAGAGGGAGAACCGGCAGTGGAGGAGTATAAGAGTTTTCTGAAGGGAGGAAGTTCCAGGTATCCGCTGGATCTGCTTCGGATGGCTGGCGTGGACATGGAACAGAAGAGACCGGTGGAAGACGCACTTTGCGTATTTAAGCAATATCTGGATGAAATGGAGAGACTGGCAGGCAATGACAAGGTATGAAGCAATTTTCAGGAGAAAATCGGTTCGGAAGTACAGAGATGATGCCGTGGAGGAGCATATTCTGGAGAAAATCAGGGGCTTTGGAAAGGAAGCCCTGGGAATGCGTCCGGAAATCCGCATGAAGTGGGAGATTTACCGGGCATCGGATCATAAGGTCAAAGGGATGTTTCAGGTAAAAGCCCCCTATTATGCGGCACTTTATGCGGAGGACTGCGAGGACTGCCAGATCCAGGCGGGCTGTCTGATGGAGCAGGTGGTTCTGTATCTGCATACGCAGGGAATCGGAAGCTGCTATCAGGGCGGCGCCCGTCTGAAAGAAGAAGGGGAAGCAGAGGGCATGAAGCTGATGATGATTCTTGCGTTCGGCTGCCCGGCGGAACCTCTGGAGCGCACCCGGACGGAATTTAAGAGGGCAGAATTCAGAAAGCTGGTAAAAGCCAATGTGCCTCCGGGAAAAGCACAGAAAAAGCTGCTGGAATCTGCCCGGCTGGCGCCTTCGTCACTCAATCAGCAGCCCTGGAGGTTTGTTGTTACGGAAAACAGAATTCATCTTTTTACCAGAAGACCCGGAAAGATGGGGTATCAGAGACAGTATGGAAAAAATATGTTCCATATCGGTATTGTGCTTTCACACATGCTGCTTGCGGCAGAGGAATACTGGTTTGATCTGGAATACCGGAAACTGGACAGCATTATGGAGAAGGCGATACAGAATTATCTCTATGCAGGCAGTCTGATTATTTCGGCGGACTGACAGAGCGGTTTGGCAGCAGAGAAAGTGTGTATGATTTCTGCAGGCTTCTGGTGTTCCGGGTTATACATTGACACAAAAATCAGCGAAACGCTTGCATAGTGCAAGCAAAAGCGTTATGCTATATAGCGAAAGGATGTGGTTTAGATGGCAAGAACTTCAAATGTTTTCGCACGTGTGGAACCGGAGATCAAAGAGCAGGCAGAACAGGTGCTTGATCAGCTTGGGATACCGATGTCAAGCGCGGTCGGTATGTTTCTAAGGCAGGTCGTACTTCAGCAGGGCATCCCGTTTGAGATAAAGCTGCAGAAGAAGGCGCCCCCTGCATACGACTCCCTTACAAAAGACCAGTTTGATGCAGAGATAGGAAAAGGCATGGAGGATGTACGGGAAGGCAGGGTGTATTCTGCAGATGCAGTGGAAGAAGAAATGAGACGGGATTACGGGATATGAGCTGGAATATCGTATATACGGACAGGGCAAAGCGGGATAAGCTGCAGACGTTACGGCAAGTTTCATCGCTTGTAAGTATAAACGGAGGGCATCTGCAGACAATGGCGGGTGCCTGCCTTATTTTACAGGAAAGATCATCAGTCGGAAAGACAAAAAAGCGGAAACGTTAAAAAATTAACGTTTCCGTATACTTTTGAGAGAGCACGAGACGGGATTCGAACCCGCGACCCTCGCCTTGGCAAGGC
>ERZ778497.930-NODE-930-length-21530-cov-4.683260_pt1 | contig 21530 bp, 14 predicted proteins | sample MGYA00509938_ERZ778497 | MGnify/ENA primary metagenome ERZ778497 (study PRJEB29527, sample SAMN07138969) | mouse gut metagenome | material: feces | host: mouse | place: China:Nanjing | collected 2016-01-25 ... | reverse complement strand
AGATAAGCGAGAGCGCCGGATATACAGAAAGAAAGGTACAAAAGCTCTGTATGGTTCAGATAGGAGCCATAGTAATCAAGCGCCAGCGGCTGGATGGAGAACGCAATCTCAAATTCTATCAGAAACCGGGAGCGCGTCACATCTGTGTGAGTAGGGATATTGTTAAAATAGTGCACTGGCAGCTCCAGATATCTAAGGTATTGTAGCAAGGTGATATAAAACTCTTCATTGTCCGAAAAACGAATATGATATGTGTCATATATTGCGGAAATATAAGTATCAGCCAACCGGATGATACCATTGGAAAAATAATCGGGAGCGGTCTGGAAGTTTAACAGTTCTGTATCCAGAAGTTTGCTGCAGGACACATGGAGATAGATATCCTCACGCTCTAAAGGTGAAAAATGGCAGGAGAGCTTTTCTTCCAGAGAATCAAGCAATTCGTCAACCGCCTTAACAGCCGCCGGATCTTTATAGGTTTTTGTCAGCGGCTCTGTCAGATGGCAGCCTTTAGAGATGCGGTAATACATAATTACAATGCTCATATCCAAAATTACCATGTTGACGTCCTCAATATGGATGGAATATTTTGTCAGGAAATAGTGAATCTCGTTCATAACCAGATTGACAATCTTTTCATCAAAATATTGATAGCGGTAGTAAGTATTGCCTTTGGAATTGTAATTCCAGTTTTCCGAAAACAGTCGGTTTAGGATGGCCCGCCGTTTCCGTTCGTCTTTTTCAAGGAAGATCGCGTTTCTGTTCCGGAAGAATTTGATGTGGGGTTCCGGAAGGATATATTGCTTTCTCAGAGCAATCAGGTCGTGCTCCAGAGTTGTGCGGCTTACAAACATCTCATCTTCCAGATCATAGAGATCAAGAGGTTCGTCATAAAGGCATAACTGAAACACGATATGTCTTACCCGCTCGTCTCTTGAAAGGAAAGAGTTGCTTGCCTGACTTAATTGTTTCAATGAAGCGGGATCTTTTGCTTCAAGGAGATAACCGATGCTTCGTTTGGAACTGATCTGGATTCCGTATTTCTTCAAGGCTTCGTTGAGCTCCGTAATATCGTTGCGGATGGTACGGGAAGAGACATGAAGATGTCCGGCCAGTTGTTCTCCTGTCGTATAGTCCTTCTGAGATTGAAGATAATGGAGCAGCTCCCGCTGCCTGAGTGACAGTGATAAAGATTCCATATTCATATTCATTCTCCTCTCAATTTCAGTTTTGTTTTTTCCTATTCAAAAATGACCTTTCGACACTGGCATCATTCTATAAAGAAAATGATAACGGGTAGAAATGGAAAATGTCAAGCTGCCAGTGTCAGAGATATTTCCTCATCAAAGTGGAAAAAGGCTGTTTGATAAGAAAAGGTGCACATAATAGAATGGTGTTAGAAATTAAAGGAGGTATACATTATGAAATACGAGAAAATCAGAAAACAGGTATTAGAGGCTATTTTGGACGCGGTAGATCAGGGACTGATCAAAGGAACATCCGGAAATATTGCGTTGAGGGATGATGAAGATGACGTTGTAGCAATCACGCCAAGCGGTATCCCATATAAAGGAATGACTCTTGAAGATATTGCGATTGTCGATCTGAACGGAAAATGGCTGGAAGGCAATTACAAACCGTCGTCTGAGGTACCGATGCACACAGCAGTACTCCGCGCAAGACCGGATGTAAAAGCTACGGTACATACACATGCGATGTTCGCGACCGTTATGGCAATGGGAAACGATGCACAGTTAAAACCGATTACTCCTCCGCAGTGTGAATTTGTTCCGGTAGGAATCGTACCATTTACAATGCCGGGCAGCGACGAAGTTGCGGATAAAGTCGTAGAAGCCCTTGGAAAAGACGGAAGAGCTGTTCTTATAAAGAATCACGGAATGTTCTGCTGCGGAAAGAATATGAAAGCGGCTATGGCAGCGACAGAGTATACAGAGGAAATGGCAATAACAACGCTGTACGCAAAACTTCTCGGCACGTATGAGCCGATGCCGGAGGAAGGCGTTCAGAAGATGAAAGAACTTATTGCAGCAGATCAGGCAGTGTAAGTAAGAGGAGGATATGAAAGTGGCAAGTGAGTTTTTTGCAAACAGTGATGTGTTCTTTGGCAAAGATGCGATAAAGGAACTGCCGGGAATGCTAAAGTCCTATCAGGCAAAGAATGTTATGGTGCTGCACGGGGGAAGTGTGAAGCGGGCAGGCATTGCGGATATCGTATTAGAAGAAGCCAAAAAAGCGGGAGTAGAGCTTACTGTTTTTGACGGTGTGATTCCAGATCCGACTAATGAGATCGTAGAAAAAACTGCGGAGCTTGCCCGGAAGGAAAAAATAGATGTATTTGTCGCAGTCGGCGGAGGAAGCTGTATTGATCTTGCAAAAGCGGTGAATGTCCTGATGACGAATCCGGAACCTGTCAGACAGTATGGAGGGATCGGAATGGTAAAGAAACCGGTGCTTCCGCTGATTGCGATACCGACTACAGCCGGAACATCCAGCGAGGTTACCAATGTGGTAGCCCTGAATGATACGGAAGCTGTATGTAAGTACGTGATCATCGACAATAAGCTCACGCCGGATAAGGTGATTGCGGATCCTGAATTTACGAGAACAATGCCTCCTTCTGTAACAGCTGCAACCGGAATGGATGCCATCACACATGCGGTAGAGAGTTATATTTCCAATATGGCAACGCCGCTTACAGAATATCATTCCTTAAAAGGGTTTCAGATTTTCTATGAAAATCTGCCTAAAGCAGTAGCGGATGGAGCGGATATGGTGGCAAGAGAACAGATGATGCTAGGATGTATTATCGCCGGGTTTGGATTCTCTAACGCGAATCTGGGACTCGTCCATGGGATTGCACATACATTAAGCGCACATTTTCATCTGGCACACGGCGCAGCTAATGCAGCGGTTCTCCCTTATGTCATGGAGTATAATGCGCAGAGCTGCCCAAAGAAAATGGTTGAACTTGCGCAGGCCGTGAACCTTCCGTTATCCGGGGATATAGATGAAGATAAACTGCTTTTGCCGAAAGCGCTCCTTAGTCTGACAAAAGCGCTAAAGATTAAGACATTGTCGGAGCATGGAATAGAAGAAAAGAATCTGGGTATTCTGGCAGAGGATGTATTGAAGGAGCCTGTACTTGGGTTTAATCCCAGACAGGGAGTAGCCAAAGAGGATGTTCTTTCGATTTTACGAAAAGCAATGTAAACACACGAAGCCAAGGGGCAGGGACTTTTGCTCTCTGGCAGCAAAGGAGTAAATTATGGGAAATAAATGTAATGCTGGGAAAAAATTATATCCTCACCTGTTCTCGTCCCTTAGGGTAGGGAATATTCGGATGAAAAACCGTATCATCTGCGCGCCCACGAGTCCAAGTATGATTGACCTTAATGGACATTTTACACCGGAGATGATAGCGTATCTGGAAGAGAAGGCAAAGGGCGGCGCAGGAGTTGTCACATACGGAGAGGCAATCGTGCACTCTTCAACAGGAAAATCGCATAATAAGCAGCTTCAGCTTGATGCTTTTGGCGTCAGGCAGGGAATGTGCGAGGCGGCAAGAGCGATCCATAACGCCGGGGCATATGCAAATATCCAGTTGTCACACGGCGGGATGTACGGCGGGCTTGCCAGTGTCGGCGGAGATGTGGATACCTGCAAAGAAGCGTACGGACCGAGTGATATGTCCATGCCGGCAGGCGAAGTAAAGGAGATGCCGGCAGAGATGATCTATGAGATCATCAGGTCTTATGGAAAGGCAGCGAAGCTTTGTAAGGAAACGGGATTTGACATGGTACAGGTGCATGCGGCGCATGGCTGGTTGTTTTCGCAGTTTTTATCGCCTGTATGGAACAGACGTACAGATGAATTCGGCGGTTCGCTGGAAAACCGCGCACGATTTTTTATAATGGCTCTTGAGGAGGTAAGAAAAGCGGTCGGACCGCAGTTCCCGATTGAAGCCAGAATATCAGGGGATGATCTGACAGATAAGGGGCTGGGGCTTGAGGATTGTATCCGGGTTGCGCAGATGATAGACGACAAGGTGGATTTGATCAATGTATCCTGTGGGAATCATGAAGATCCGGATATGTTCTGCAGGACGCACCCGTCGGCATTCTATCCCCGCGGAGTGAATGTATATCTGGCGGCAGAGATTAAAAAGCATGTTAAGACGCCGGTTGCCTGCGTAGGTTCCCTTAATGATCCGGCACAGATGGAAAAAATCATCGCAAGCGGTCAGGCCGATGCGGTAGAGCTTGGACGCGCAAGTCTGGCGGATCCATACCTTCCGTCAAAGGCGTTGGCGGGCTGCGCGGATGACATCACGCCGTGTCTTAGATGTTACGAGTGCTTTGGCGCAACCGGCGAGCTGGAGATGGTGAAGTGCGCAGTCAATCCTACGATGGGCGAACAGCTCTCTGCAAAGTATCCGAAAAAAGAACCGGAGTACTCGAAAAAGGTGCTTGTTATAGGAGGCGGGCCTGCAGGGATGGAAGCGGCCATTACGGCGGCTGAAAGAGGACATGACGTAACGCTTGTGGAGAAGACCGATAAGCTTGGCGGCAATCTCCATCCAGCAGGGGCGGCGTATTTTAAAGAGGATATAAAGAAACTGATCGGTGTGCTGGAGAGAAGGACAGCGCGCGTGGGAGTAAAGGTTGTCCTGAATACAGAGGCGACGCCGGATTATGTGAAAGATTTTGCTCCGGATACATTGTTTGTCGCAATTGGTTCCAATGAATTATGTCCTCCGATCAAGGGGATGGATCAGGATCATGTCGTGATGGCGATTGACGCAGAACTCCATCCTGAAAAACTGGGGAAGAGGGTTGCGATCATGGGAGGCGGTCTGGTAGGCGCGGAAGGCGCGGTAGGTTTTGCTCATGAAGGGAAAGAGTGTACGATCATCGAGATGAAGTCTTCTATTGCGGAAGAAGTAAATTCTTTTTATCGGGGAGGCCTTTTGCCGGAAGTAGAGAAATCGGCAGAATGTCTTGTAAATACAACTGTTAAAGAGATTCTTCCCGCCGGCGTTCTGTGTGAGAGGGACGGCAGGGAGTTTCTTGTAGAGGCAGACACTGTTGTATGCGCTCTTGGATTCAGAGCGCCTTATGATAAGGTGGATGAGCTTGCCAATCTGGCAGAGGAAACTTATATCATCGGAGACTGCAAAAAGGTCGGAAAGATATATGATGCTATGAATACTGCATACTACAGCGCGCTTTTAGTATAAGGAAGGAGAGAAAAGATATTATGAAGAAAAAATTAGTTTTGTGCACACAGCTTCCGGAGAAAAGGATGGAGGAGATCAAGGAGTACTGCGATATTACTATAGCCGGTGAGTTAAAGCATGGAAAAGGAAATGTTACGGAAGAGATGGTGCGCGAAGAGTGCAGAGGCTATGAGATTGTCGTACTGGGCGATGAGAATGCTGGAGCAGATACATTGAACGACTGGATCGGATCAGGCATGAAATTTATCGGCGTCGCAAAGGGGACTCCGGTGACTGTGGACAATGAAACACTTAAGAAGTCAGAAATCAAGCTGTCCTATACGCCGGGAAGAAACCGGGTGGCAGTAGCGGAGTTTAATATCGGACTTATGCTTGCCGTAGCAAGAAAGCTTACGCTGTCGGCGACAGGTCTAAAGAAGGGAGAACATCTGGGAGAGGCGGCAGAGAATATCTACGATGTGCCGGATGTAAAGAACGTTATCTGGGGGCCATTAGATGAAAATCATCCATATACAGACTATGGAATCGGCTTTGAATTATATGGAAAGAAGCTTGGAATCGCAGGATACGGAGCGATTGGCCGTGAGGTTGCTGTGAGGGCGAAAGCTTTTGGCATGGAGATCCTTGCGTATGATCCGTTTATGCCGGCCGAAAAAATCGAGGCAGACGGTGCAAGAGCAGTAGATCTTGATACGATGTTATCCGAGAGCGATATGGTAAGTCTGCATCTTCCGGTTATTGAATCGACAAAGGGTATTGTGAACAAAGACTGGTTTTCTAAGATGAAGCCGACGGCGGTCCTTGTCAATACCGCGAGAGCGGCCGTTATCGACCAGAAAGATTTTGTAGAAGCTCTTCAGAATGGAACCATCGGCGGTGCAGCGATTGATGTGTACTGGAAAGAACCGGTTCCGGCTAATCATCCGCTTCTTTCTATGAGAAATGTTGTATGCACGCCGCATATGGCAGGACTTACGACAGACGTAGATAACTGGTCAGGAGAGATGATGTCTCAGGAAGTATTGGCTTACCTGAAAGGCGAAGAAAGAAAATATATCTGGAAAAGATAAGAAAATACATATATGAGGAGGAATAGAAAATGGAAAATGGAAAAAATAAAAAAGTCATAGCAGCCGGACTTTTGGTTATGTCGCTGACGATGGCATGTAACAGTGCATTAGCGCCGATTCTTGCGGAAGTAGGTAAATTTTTCCCGGATGCAGGCGACTCGGCAATCCAGATTGTCCTGACACTGATTAATTTAACAACGCTTCCGGCCATGATTCTGGAACCGATGTTAGAGCCAAAGATCACAAAAAGAGATATTGCAGTCATCGGTACGGCGCTTATGCTGATTGGAGGTTTAATGCCGCAGGTTTTAAACAGCCAGCTTTGGATGCTGTATGCCGCCAGTGTTGTAATCGGCGTGGGACTTTCTTTTGTAGTTGTAACAAGTTCTTCTCTGATCTCCGATTATTTTACCGGTCTTGATAAATCAAGAGTTATGGGATTCCAGTCGATCTTCGTCAGTATCGGAGGAACGATCATTGCAAAAGGTTCCGGACTTCTGACGGCTATGGCGGGATGGAAGAGAGGGTATCTGGTATTTCTTATTGCGCTGCCGATCATTATCATCATTCTTCTGACTGTTCCAAAGGGAGAGACGACCCCGCAGGCAGAAAAAGGAGAAAAATCAGGAATATCCGGCAGTATGGTGTACTTTGGGGCGCTTTGTCTGATCACAGGTATCTTTGTGGCTACGTTTAACACAAACATCGCAATGTATATCGACCGAAAGGGAATCGGAGATGCGAGCACGGCAGGAACAGTAGCGTCTATTATGCAGGTTATCGGTATCGTAGGCGGATTGATACTGGGATTTGTAGTAAAGACTTTCAAGCGCTTTACGATCGGGGCATCCATACTTGTGATGGCGGCAGGTACAGCGCTGGTCGGACTGACTACAAGCTTCCCGACGATCTGCGTCGGAGCGGTATTGGTAGGAATTGGTTTTGCCATTCGTAATCCGGGGGCAGTTACGTTTGGAGCAAATATGGTTCCGGCGGCACAGGCTTCTTTAGCGATAGCAATCATATCTGCTACATATAATGTGGGCAACTTTATTTCCGCATATGTTGTCAATCCACTGGCCAATATGCTTGGAGAGGATATTGCGAACCGGTTTATCGTATCGGCAGCGGCGCTGGCAGTGATCGGAATCGTGGCGTGTATCAAGGCTCCGACAACCGATGCGCAGGCATTAGATTCACAAAATTAATTATGTGAATGTTCAAATCAGAAAAGGAAAAGATCAGGCAGAAATGCCGGGTTTTTTCCTTTTTTTGGCAGACTGTAATTTGATTATAACATTAAAAAAACAGTCAGGAACAGTAAACCTGTCCCGACTGTATATCCAGCAAAAGAGGAGGGTGAAACGTTCTTTCAAGTTATGGCAGTTAGTCCCACGGATGAAGAACAACTTTGATGGCTTCGCCGGTTTTGGTTAACTGTATCCCTTCATTTATCTTATCTAATGGGAGAACATGCGTAACAAACTTTTCTGTCGGGAAGGACGGAGAGATCGCCAGTTGGAAAGCCCTCTTTGACTGGCTGTAGGAAGCGCCGAAATGTCCTTTGATCCAGATATTATTATAGTGGATCAGGTTGCAGTCAAGTTCTGTCATAGAGCCCTTTGGAACACCGCCGAAAAATACGACAAGCCCGCCCTTTTTCACCATATGGATGCTCTGAGTCTGCGTTGCGTTGACGGGGGTGGCGGAGATGACTTTGTCTGCGCCTTTTCCTCCTGTCAGTTCCCGAATTTTCTGAATCGGATCTTCCTTAGAACTATTAACGGTAATGTCTACGCCGAACTGCTTAGCCATTTCCAGACGTGATTCATTGATATCGATCATGATTACTTTTTGTGCGCCCCGGATTTTGGCAAGCTGCGACATAAAGCAGCCGATCGGTCCGGCGCCGATGATAACCAGTGTGTCTGGATATCCGACTTTTACATTTTCCAGACAGGCAAATACAGATGTAAGTGGTTCTCCGAGACTTGCCGCATCAAAAGATACATCGTCCGGGATATCATAGATCCCGCCCCGGCGGATCTTTTCGCCGGATACTGCTACATATTGGGCGAATCCGCCGGTTCCAGCAAGCTTTGCGACAGCCGTATTTGAACAGTTTTCGCTGTGTCCACTGATACATTCATCGCACTCCATACAGTAAGTACCCGGAAACAGGAAAAGTCTGTCGCCCACTTTATAGCGCGTTTCCTCCGGTCCGGTCTCATCTACATATCCTACGATTTCATGTCCGTATATAAAAGGATAGTCTCCTTTTCTGGAATCGGTGGTAAGATTGCGGATGTCAGAACCGCATAAGCCTACGGACATGATCTTAAGAATCAGCCCGTCCTTCGGGCAATCCGGCTTTCTTGTCTCTTCTACACGGATATCATTTGGTCCATACATTAATGCTGCTTTCATAATTTAGTGTTGCTCCTTTCTTTGTTTGAATTATGAATATAGTATAATAAGAGAGAGACCAAATTATCAAACACGATATTGCCACATAGAAACGGAAGCGAATAGTCTGTCAGGTGAAAGATTCCACATGAATCAGGAAAATATAAAGTTGAGGGAAAGTTATGATTTTATTATCGTAGATGGTAAGAAAAAGATTTGTGGAGGATGATACAGATGGCAAAAATTGAAAATTATTTATTGGGGATGGACTGCGGAACTACCAACATTAAGGCAATCATTCTTGGCGAAGACGGAACAGTTGCGGCAGAGGCAAGCAGGCCCAGCAGATTCTTAACACCGGGTCCCAATATGCAGGAGCAGGACGCGAATGAGTGGTGGAGCAACACTGTAGACATCTTTCGGTCTCTTTGCGCGCAGGCGGGTGCAGATGTGGTAAAAAGGATCCGGGGGATATCGATCAGTTCACATACTGTCACTATGCTTCCCGTAGACGCACAGGGGAATCCTCTGAGAACGGCGATGACCTATCAGGACAACCGTTCTGCAGGGGAACTGCACTATATTGTAGATACGATCGGATACGACCGATTTGTCCAGATTGTGGGAGGACAGCCGGCAGTGGCATTTCTTCCAAACAAGATTTTGTGGTTTAAGAAAAATCAGCCGGAATTATTTGCGAAAACCGCGTATTTTCTGCAGGCAAGCTCATTTATCAACTACAAGCTTACCGATGTGATGACATCTGATATAGATCAGGCTTCCCGAACCCAGTGCCTTGACATGAGTACAATGCAGTGGTCGGATGAGATTGGAAAAGTAATCGGTGTGGATCTTGGGGAAAAGCTGCCGCCTCTTAAGCTGGTAGACGAGATCATCGGATTTGTGACGGAAAAAGCAGCAAAAGAGACTGGATTAGTCGCTGGAATCCCGGTTGTCGCAGGCTGTTCTGATGCAATGGCTTCTATGCATGCAACGGGTATGAGCCGTTTGGGAGAGGCGGGAGAATCATCGGGAACGACCTCTCTGGTGTTCGTAGGAAGTGACAAGAAGAGCGCGCCGGATATTCCTGTAGTGACAAAACCCTGCGCGATTGACGGTATGCCGTGGATTTTTGACGCGCCGATACAGACCAGCGGCGCCGCGTTAAAGTGGTTTATTGAGACTATGGCGGCAGAAGAGCGCGCATACGCAGAAGCGCATGACAAGAATATATATACTTATCTGAATGAACTGGCGCTGGAATCCAAAGCAGGATCGAACGGCCTGTTTTTCTTCCCGTATCTTCTTGGTGAGCGTGCTCCCTTGTGGAATGAATATGCAAGAGGAATGTTTATCGGAATGGGTATGGATATGAAGCGGAGCGATCTGGTACGGTCTGTGTTCGAGGGAACCGCTTACGCGTTGCGGCATGTTATGGAGACGGTAAAGGAATCGGGCGCGAAGGCAAAGATCCTGCGGATATGCGGCGGCGGAGCAAAGAGCAGGACATGGTGTCAGATCAAAGCTTCCATGCTTAAGATGCCGGTGTACATTCTGGATGAAAAATCAGGCGATGTGCCAGTGGGAGACGCTTTGATCGTGGGGCATAAAGTCGGAGTATTTGAGGATCTGTCCAAGGCGGCAGAACGCATCGTGAAGGTGAACTCAATCGTACAGCCGGTGGATGAGTGGGTGGAGACTTATGATAAATTATATCCGTATTATGTTGAGATGTATCGGCATCTTGATGGAGATCTGAAAAAGCTGAGACAGACGGTTGAAGAGTTATAGAATGATATAGGCAGAATAAAGCGGAGAAGTCTTATTGCTGCAGGCTTCTCCGTTTATGGCTTTTATTCAAAAACGTCCGTTTATTAAATCATCCAGTGTGATATTATAAAAAAAATCATGGGTGAGTGCGTTATATTTTTTTCACAATGGAAGAGTCGTGCAGGTTCCTTTTCTGGGGCAGTTTTTGGCGTTCGGCTCCAGACATGCAACCGGAGCGAGAGAACCTTCTGTTATTTCTATAATCTCTCCTACCGTATATTCTTCCGGCTTCCGAATAAGCATATATCCGCCGCCTTTTCCGCGGAGTCCTTGTAAGATATTTCCTTTGACAAGCAGCTTTAATATGATTTCCAGATATTTCTCGGATATTTCCTGACGGTTTGCGATTTCCCTTAATGGAACATAGCCCTCTTCCTGATGCTGAATGAGGTCAACCATTACCCTGAGAGCGTAACGCCCTTTTGTTGAAATCATAGAAATACACCTCCCGTTCTTTTCTATCATTATAGCTTTGGCGTAGATTTTTTTCAATAAAAACATTTAATCCTATTGACTTGATAGGTAAATAATGGTATTATCCATTCAACGAAAAGGAAAGAAGGAATTTAATATGGCAGGTTATTACAAAGGCGCAATGGGATTGATAGGCAATACTCCTTTGGTTGAGGTGACAAATATTGAAAAGGAGCTTGGCCTGAAGGCGACGATTTTAGTGAAGCTGGAATATTTTAATCCGGCAGGCAGCGTAAAAGACAGGGTTGCGAAAGCGATGATTGAAGATGCAGAGGAGAAAGGATTATTAAAGAAAGGATCCGCCATCATTGAGCCTACATCCGGAAATACGGGAATTGGTCTGGCAGCTATCGCGGCAGTAAAAGGATATAAGATTATCCTTACAATGCCCGAAACGATGAGTGTGGAACGGAGAAATATTTTAAAGGCTTATGGCGCTGAGATTGTCCTGACAGATGGAGCGAAAGGAATGAAAGGTGCGATTGAGAAAGCCGATGAGCTTGCAAAAGAGATCCCTGACAGCTTTATTCCGGGACAATTTGTGAATCCGGCGAATCCGGCGATTCATAAAGCGACGACAGGACCGGAGATTTGGAAGGATACAGATGGAAAAGTCGATATCTTTATTGCAGGTGTAGGAACAGGCGGTACGGTTACGGGAACAGGCAAATATCTGAAAGAACAGAACCCGGACGTTAAGGTGGTGGCGCTGGAACCGGCATCGTCTCCTGTATTATCAGAGGGAAAAGCAGGAGCTCATAAGATTCAGGGAATCGGCGCCGGGTTTGTTCCGGATGTCCTTGATACATCTATATACGATGAGGTATTTAAGGCTGAAAATGATGCTGCGTTTGCGGCGGCAAAGCTTCTTGCCAAAAAAGAAGGTATTTTGGTTGGAATTTCTTCCGGGGCAGCGCTGCATGGGGCTATCGAGCTTGCAAAGCGTCCGGAAAATGAAGGCAAGATCATCGTGGCTCTTCTTCCGGATACAGGGGACAGATACTATTCCACGCCATTATTTACAGAGTAAAGCAGACAAAGGACAGTGAATTTTACATCATTATGAAGAGATACAGTGATAAAGTACAAAAAATCGTATACGGCGGCGACTATAATCCAGAGCAGTGGCCGGAGGATATCTGGAAAGAGGATATGCGCCTGTTTAAAGAGGCGGGTATTGACATCGTGACGCTGAATGTTTTTAGCTGGGCGGCGCTCCAGCCTTCGGAGGACGAATATGACTTTGCGCGTCTTGACAAGATTATGGATCTGGTGCGGGAGAATGACCTTAAAGTATGTCTTGCAACGTCCACCGGAGCTCATCCGGCATGGATGGCAAAGCGCCACCCGGATATTCTGCGGGTGGATTTTGAGGGAAGAAAGCGCAAATTCGGCGCACGGCATAACTCCTGCCCGAACAGCCCGACTTATCAGAAATATTCGGTAAGGCTTGCTAAAAAGCTTGCACAGAGGTATAAGGACTATGAAAATATCGTAGTATGGCATATTTCCAATGAATACGGCGGAGAGTGCTACTGCGAGAATTGTGAGCAGGCGTTCAGAAGATGGCTCAAGGAGAAGCACAAGACTCTTGAAGAATTGAACCGCGTATGGAATACGTCTTTCTGGGGGCATACCTTCTATGATTGGGATGAGATTGTGCTGCCGAATGCACTGAGCGAGCATTTTGAGTATGATCGGAGTACGTTTCAGGGAATTACCTTGGATTACAGGCGGTTTAATTCGGACAGTATCCTGAATTGTTATCGTATGGAGTATGAGGCGGTTAAGGAGATCACGCCGGAGATTCCGGTGACGACGAATCTGATGGGCTTCTATCCGGCGCTGGATTATCAGAAGTGGGGCAGATATATGGATGTGATCTCATGGGATAACTATCCGGAAGTTGATGCGACGCCTGCTAAGATAGCTATGCAGCATGACCTTATGAGAGGAGTAGGCGGCGGCAAGCCGTTTCTTTTAATGGAGCAGACACCGGGGGTTACGAACTGGCACGATTACTGTGCGCTGAAGCGACCGGGAGTTATGCGGCTTCTGAGCTATCAGGCAGTAGCCCATGGTGCGGATTCGGTGATGTTTTTTCAAATGCGCCGAAGTATCGGAGCATGTGAGAAGTATCACAGTGCAGTCATTGATCATGTAGGAAACGGCGATACTCGCGTATTTCGGGAGACAGCTAAGCTTGGGAAGGAGCTTCAAAGGCTTGGAGATTTTGTGCTGGGTGCGGTTACGGAGGCAAAAGCCGCAATCTATTTTGACTGGGATAACTGGTGGGCGCTTACCTGCACGGCGGGACCAACGGTAGATTTGGACTATAAAGCGCAGATACTGGATTATTATCAGGCATTGCATACACAGAATATTCCGGTTGATTTGGTGGGAGCAGAGGATGATCTGAGCAAATATAAACTTTTGATTGCGCCTCTGCTTTATATGACGAAGACAGGGTATGATGAAAAGATCCGTAAGTTTGTACGGGAAGGAGGAATCTTTGTAACTACCTTCTTCAGTGGGATTGTGGATGAGCATGACTTAGTTATCACAGGGGGCTATCCGGGAAAGCTTCGGGATATTTTAGGAATCTGGGCGGAGGAGATTGACGCGCTCCCAGAGGATAAGGAAAATTGTTTTGACTATAATGGCAGCAGATATCCGGCAAGGCTTTTATGCGATCTCATTCATTCTGAAGGAGCGAGGGCGCTTGGAACTTACCAGAAAGATTTTTATGCAGGGATGCCAGCAGTGACAGTAAATGAATTCGGGAAAGGAAAAGCATATTATGTGGCAACCCGCTCTGACGCTGCTTTCTACCGTCTGTTTTTGCAGGACGTATGTGAAGAGTGCAGCATCACACCTCTTCTTGGGGATGTAGAAGGGGTGGAAGTTACGGTGCGTGAAAATGAAAATGGAAGATTTCTCTTCCTGCTGAATCATAACGATGCATTTGCGGAAGTATACATTGAAGAAACCTGCTCAGATTTGTTGACAGACGAGACGTTTTTTGAAGGAACAAGAATAAAGATGGAACCAAAGGGTGTAAAAATATTAAAGATAAGCCGATAAAAGGCACAGAAAGATTCCTCGCGGCAATCGAGACTTTTGTATGTCGGACTGCCGTGGGGATTTTATCTTATCTGGCATATTTGCTGTGGGCGATTTCTTCTGTAAAGAGCTGGCTTTTGTTTTCAGTGTAAACATTCCGGTATGTCGCAACTTCCAGAGTGTCAGAGGTAGAACTGTCCAGTGTCTCTGTCTCGATTCTTACAACCGCATCATCAGTCTTGGTGCCGCGGATCGTAACCGTCAGGTATTCATCTGTATAAGTAACATCAAGTATGATGGGGTAGATGGAATTATTAGCGATTCGAAAATCCAGTTCGTTCCATGCAACGGCGGCGTCTAATCCGGCAGCAATATAACTGGAAACATAATCATGTTCCCATCTTTCCACAATCTCAATATTTGCGAAAAGTGCAGCGGCGAATATGGTTGAAGACACCTGACAGATACCGCCGCCGTAGGCCTTTACCGGTTTCCCGTTCAAAGTAGCTCCGGCTGGTTTAAAGCCGGTTTTTGCGCTTTGTTCTCCAACTGCACCATTAAAAGAAAGTTCATCCCCGCTTAACAGGATTTTGCCATTACATTTTTCGGCAGCCAGTCTGACATTGGTCCGTCGGTTTGAACTTCCAGATACCTTTGTTGTGTAGGAACTCAGATTATCTACAAATAAACGGTCTCTTAAGTTTTGAGCGCTGATTTCTGGTTGTGTATAGATGAGATCGATTTTAACTGTTTCCCCCTCTTCGGATTCGGCAAGTATCTTTTTTGCATTTTCTTTGTCAAAATCAACTCCTGTAACCGCTTCTGTAACCGCATAGTTATTATTGCGGTCCAGCGTGGAATTTATCGGTTTTGTACAGATTTCCTGATATATTCGTTCTAAATTTTCAATATCATCTGAGATAGTGGGACAAGAGATTACATGTTCAAAATCTTTTGTCTGGATAGCAGTGATAAGCTTTTTCCTTAATTTATCTTCATCAGGTCTTTGGGCAGCTCCGATGGTAAGGAGCAGCTTTTCGTTCTCGATCGTATAAGTGTCTTTGGCTGCCGTGAAGGCATTGAGAAGACCACTGGCTTTGATTTGCGCATGGAGCAGTTCCGAGTCTTCTGTGACAGGCGGATGTTTGACATGGTTTCCTGCAAGCAGAGCTTTGATCCTTGCGAATCCTCTGGTAAAAAATCCGGAATGTCCTTCTTTATAAGCTTCTTTTGCTGCCGTTTTGAAATCTAAGGTCAGTGCATCGCTGACATCAATTGTATAATTGTTATCTTTGAATGAAACAGTGAATTTAGAAGATTGACGCCGGATATCTGCGTCGGCCTTCAGCGTTTTTGTTGCTTTGGCAAGTGTCATGCCGCTGATATCGACGTCATTTATTACAGTGTTTGGCAGCATATGACTGGCATCTGTTGTTGCGCACAGAGCAGTATATCCGCCGGCGGATAGTAATCCAATTGTGAGAAATATAGCAAAACGCTTCATTAAAAAGGCACCTGTCTTTCTTCGGACTCTTTTGTTTGTTTTTATTGTATCATTATATCCTTAAAAATTGTATTTTTCAATCACATACTATATCCTATTGAAAAAATGGGTTTATATTGGGAAAATGGATAAAATTGTTGTGAATTTAAAAAACGTTATCGACATATTTCTCAATATGTGTTAATCTACAGAGTGGAGAGATATAAATTGAAAGGGGAGAAAAACTTGAAGAACATTAAGATGAAAATTTTTGTTGTTGTCATTGTTTGCATGTTGGTTATTGCAATTGCTCCCGCATTCCTTTTTGGAGAACTTAAAGTTGAGTCATTGACGCTGACGGTGGGAGATGATGCAGAGATTGCATTGACGAATCCGGTATTGCAGATGATAGCGGAATATGAGACGGTAGACGGCAACATTATCGCTGCTGAAAAGGGCGGAAGAGTCGAGGCATATGAACCCGGAGAGACAGAAGTGGAGGTAAAGGTTCCTTTCCGTACGATGACATGCAAGGTGTCGGTTCTTGGATTTGAGCAGGCTGAACTTACGCTCCTTACGGGACAGACAAGAGAGATGGGAATCGCGGGCGCTTCAGAGGAGGCAGAGTTTTACTCCAGCGACAGGGAAATTGTTGATATCGTAGACGGTGAATTGGTTGCGCTTAAGGACGGGATTGTCGATATCGTATGTAACGATAAGGGACGTCAGGTATCACAGTCTGTCTATGTGGCCGGGATTACGTCGGAGAGACCGTATCTGTTCGCAGGAAATGAGATGCAGTTGTCAACGAATGAAAGTCTGATCGGAAAAGTGAAGGGCTGGGAAAGTTCAGATTCTCTGGTAGCTGCTGTGGATGAAACGGGAGTCGTGACAGGCGTTGCGGCGGGAACGGCAGAGGTGTCCTGTCGGACAGAGGATAATCAGTCAATGAAGACAACAGTAAATATCGTTGCCATGAAAGAACAGGATATCTATCTGCAGGCAGGCGATGTTTATTCGTCCCCACTCGCAGCCGGAGAAGGATTTGATGCCGAAGGCATTGAATGGAGAAGTGATGACAAGGATGTTGTCCGTGTAGACGAATCAGGTAATATGAGAGCTGTCAACGGAGGAGAGACACAGGTTACTTGTTCGATTGAAGGGCAGAAGCTTACTGGGAAAGTGCATGTCATGTCACTTCCTGAACGTGCGTATACAGCCGTAGGAATGGATTCGAAGCTGCAGCTTGCTAATGGAGGAAACAGCAGTGTTGTGTGGAAGAGCAGTGACGAATCAAAGGTGAAAGTGGTCGACGGAATGTTAAAAGGTGTTGGCGCTGGAACTGCAAAGGTTACAGCAACAGCGAATAATAAAACCTTATCCTGTGATGTGTCGGTGATCCAATTGAGTAATGATTCTGTGAAAATGAAAGAGGAATCCGAGGCGAAGACAATTAAAGTAGCAGGAGCAGAAGGTCAGGAGATCAGTTGGGCATCTGCGGATAATTCGATTGCTCAGGTTAGTCAGACAGGAGAGATTACTCCGATCAGTGAAGGAAAGACAATGGTTTACTGTAGTATTGGCCCTTCTACGATGTCTATTCCTGTAACGATCGAAGAAAAAGATGTTCAGCAGACACAACAAGCCGCCGCGCAGTCGGGAGAACAGTCGACGGAGATACCCGACACGGAAAAGACGGATGACGAGACAGTTAATTCGGATACACAGACACCGCAAAGTGACGAAACGGTACAGACAGCTGCGGCAGGAGAGAGGACCGAAACACCTGTTGCGGCAGATGAGTCAAAAGCTTCAGAGAATAAGAAAGAGTCCGGCAATAAAAAGCAAGCCGAGGAGAATAAGACTGATACGAAAAAAGAGACCACTGATACGAAAAAAGAGACCACTGTTCAAAATAAAGAGCCTGAAAAAGTTGAGAATACAGGGAATCAGTTAACGGGACCGGAAGCCTTGATAGCATGCGGCAACTATTATAACAGTGTACTTGAAAAAGCAGTTGCAAACGGAGAAAAGTGGGTATATTCCAACAGTAATAAATATGTTCGGCAGGGCGGTACTTTTGAGGAGATGCTCAAAAGGAAAATACGCGGAGGAAACTGCGGCTCCATTGCAAACTGGGCATTCCGTGATATGGGAGTCATTAGTAGTAACCATGGATTCTATGGTGACAGCAGCGGAAAAATCCGGCATTACCATACTGGCAAAAAGACTGTGAAAGAAGAATTTGACAAAAATTGTACAATCATAAAAGGAAATAAGAAATCTTTTGGAACACTTATGAAAGAAGGAAAGATTAAAGCAGGGGATGTTATTATCGGTAAGAGTCATACATATGTTTACCGTGGTAATGGAACCGTATTTGCCAGCGGACATGATGCGAAATGGCATAAAGATAAATCTGTCAAAACTGACGATCCTAATAAGGCAGTGTTTGAAACATGGGTAAGGAAATATAAGGGCACCTACGATGAACGGTTCAAGGTTCATTATATAATCAGAATGAAAGACAGTTTTGTTCCAAAGTATTACCGTGATGAGGATGGAAATCTGGTAAAAAATCAATAAGTGTAATGTTACTGTTCATTCTCACACCATTCGCAAAGGCGCTTACAGCGCTATCTCGCTGCTTCGCAGCTGACTTTGTTCATAACCGGTGTTCTCTTCGTCAGCATAAATGGAGAAATCAAAAAGGAACTCGCCATATGGCGAGTTCTTTGTTATAATGTAAAACAAGAAAAATATACAGAATGCAAAATATGGTGATATATTTAGGAGTGTAGCAATTGTGAAAGCAGTTATATTTGATCTTGATAATACATTGGCAAAGATCGGTCAGGGAATGGCACAAAACGATTTGATGCTTTTGCGTCAATTAGAAAAACAGGGTGTTATGACGGCTATTTGTTCGGGTAAGACGGCCGACTATCTGTGCGGCTTTGCAAGACAGACAGGGCTGAAAAGACCTGTTCTGTTAGGAGAAAATGGTGCAATTATCCAAGTAGGTGCAGAACTTCCTCCAAAACAGTTTTACAGCCTGCCATATTCCGAAAAAGCAAAGCATACGATTGCCTTTTTAAGAAATGAATTAAACAGGATTCTTCCACATATATGGTATCAGCCGAATATGGTGGGTTTGACACCATTCCCATCTAAGCCTGAGGAGTTTGATATGATAGCCGAATGTCTGGAGAGCAACAAAGCATATATGGAAGACGTTACGGTTTACCGCCATGTGGACTGCTTTGATATCATGCCGGGGAGTATTGATAAAAGACAGGGTGTAAAATTTATGGGAGAAGTATTAAATGTTTCTCCGAAGGATATGATTGCTGTCGGAGACGGGATTAATGATTATTCGATGTTTGAATATGCTGGAGTTGCGATTGGGATTCATGTGAAAGAATCTGGCAGAGTAGATAAAAATTTTAATACAATTACAGAAGCTTTGGAATACATATCAGTTTATATTTCAGGGTGATCGCATCTGGAGGAAAGCATAAATTATCGGACAGAAATATTGCGTGGAAAGTATAAATAGAGTATAATGATACGAGATTTCGATTAGGTTCATATAAATGCAGGAGAAAGAAAATGAGCGAAACAGAGAAAAAGATAAACAGCAGTTTATTTGGCGGATATAATAAAAAAAGTACCGAAGCCTATATCGAGGAATTGCAAACAATGATTATGAAGCTACAGAAAGATTTGGCATCGGTGACGGAAGTGAATGAGAAGTATGCACAAAAACTTAAGGAAGCAGAATCATATTATAAGGCTTTGTGGGAGCGGAGTAAAGAGCAGGAAGCACTTATAGAACGGCAGAAGAGTGAGATTCGGACGAATGAGAATGTTATCAAAGCGCAGAAGGAGACGATACGTTCAAGAGGGGATGCTGCCAGAAAGCAGGAAGAGGCTTTGAGAGAGAACAAGGAGACAATACGCCTTCAGCAGGAGGATATTTTTAACCTTGAGAAAGATCTGCAGGATGGAGCAGAACGGCTTTATAAACTGGAAGAGCAATTAAAGGAAAAGGAACAGATCATCCAAGAGGGCGAAGACACAATAGCAAGGTTGAAGGATAAGCTGGAAAAACAGAAGTGGCTATATGAACAATTTTTTGAAAATAAGGAAAAAATTCCGATTTCAAAGATTGAGCAGTTTGTACAGGAGAGTATGAAGAGGATAGTAAAACGGAAACGGTGAAGGAAGGGTGTAGGCAGACATGAAATTACAAAAAGTAGCAGTAGTTCTTGGAATTAGTGTATGTCTGATTGCAACACAGATGCAGGCGACATTCGGTATCGGTGAAACGGGGCAAGGAGAAGATTCGGAATTAACTCGGGAAGAGGAATTGGAAGAAGTAGATACAAAAAAGATAGAACAGCCGGTAATAGCAGAAGAACCGGCGGTACCGGAACAGCCAGTCATAACAGAAGAACCGACCGGGACAGAACAGTCGGTAATAGCAGATGAACCACAGCAGCCCATAATAGCAGAAGAACCGGTGGAACCGGAACGGCCGGTAATAACGGAAGAATCAACAAAGACAGAAGAGCCGAAAGAACCGGCGGCAGAAGGACCAGAGGAGCCAACGGCAGCAGAAAAGCCGACAGAAGAAGAGATTACTAAAGAAGATAATATATTTGAAATCGAAATACCGAAAGATGAGAGTGACTCGGGGGAAGATGTTCCGAAAAGCGAGGATGGTGCTGGGGACGAAGAAACACCGAAGGAAGAGGATGGTACAGGCGCTGGGGAGGTTCCGAAGGAAGAGGATGGTTCCGGTGTTGAAGAGGTTCCGAAGGAAGAGGATGGTTCTGGCATGGAAGAACTTCCGAAAGATGAGAACGGCTCGGGTGCTGAGGAGGTTCCGAAGGAAGAGGATGATCCCGGTGCTGAGGAGGTTCCGAAGGAAGAGGGTGATCCCGGTGCTGAGGAGGTTCCGAAGGAAGAGGATGGTTCTGGCATGGAAGAATTCCCGAAAGATGAGAACGGCTCGGGTGACGAGGAGGTTCCGAAGGAAGAGGATGATCCTGGTGATGAGGAGATTCCGAAGGAAGAGGATGGTTCTGGCATGGAAGAACTCCCGAAAGATGAAAACGGTTCGGGTGACGAGGAGGTCCCGAAAGAAGATTTGAAAAAAGATAAAGAAGATGATGTCAGCGGGACAAAAGATCATGTGAGGGACGATCGGCCAAAGTCGAAAACTGAGGAGCAGATAACAAAAGGTGCTGAAGCTTCCGGAAAGACATCGAAACGCAACAATATATTCAGTAGTTTTACACCATCGTCTGAGTTTATTGATAATAGAGAAAAGGTAAAATACAATGTGGATGTGCCGGTTGAAGGACTGCCGGGCTTTGTAACGCAGGAGATGCTTGTGGGAGCATTGAAGTGTCAGGATGAGACGGGATATCCGGCCTCGGTTACAATTGCACAGATTATTCAGGAATCCGGATTTGGAAAATACGGACCGGATGGAGATAAAGGACAAGGTTTATCTTATTTGGCATATCAGTATAATAATCTGTTTGGAATTAAAGGTTCCGGAACAGCTGGAAGTGTGGCAATGAATACAGGAGAGCAGCATCTTGACGGTTCGAGATACAATATTACGGCTGGTTTCCGGGTGTATAATACATACACGGAATGTATTGAGGATAGAACAGGTCTTCTGGACCGGGTATATAAAGATTTGACCTTTGGCGTGAAGGATGCGAATACGTTTGCGATGAAGATTGGGCAGAGGTGGGCGACCAGTTTAAACTACGGACAGAATTTAATTCGGCAGATGGAGCGGTACGATCTGTACCGCTTGGATGAGATGACATTAGATGAGTTTAGCGGTCTGATAGGTATGTTTGCTAATCCGTGTCCAGGCGCAAGATTGACCAGCAGCTTTGGTTTCAGGGAGGCGCCTCTTGCG
>ERZ778497.929-NODE-929-length-21535-cov-5.354376_pt1 | contig 21535 bp, 23 predicted proteins | sample MGYA00509938_ERZ778497 | MGnify/ENA primary metagenome ERZ778497 (study PRJEB29527, sample SAMN07138969) | mouse gut metagenome | material: feces | host: mouse | place: China:Nanjing | collected 2016-01-25 ... | reverse complement strand
TGCAATCGCTGCTGCCGATTGAGATCCGCTGAAAAACCACGTTACCGTCTGCTTATTTCCAGCAGCGCCGTAAATAAGGCGGGAACGCCCCCATAAGCGCGAACTTAACTAAGCAGTCCTGGTAAAACTGCTGCATGAAACGCATCATTTTGGTTTATCCGTCTCCGTTATTTTTTTGAGAGATAACGGGCATATTTTTTATCTGCCAAGTCTACAAAATGACTCCACGACAAGCGAAGGACATCCGTTACCTGTATAAATGAGATTTCACATTCTTTGTAGGCTGAATATGAAATTCCATATTTTTCCGCAGGAAAACATTCTGCCTGGAATGACTGCCGCTCCGCTATCGTCCATATCATAAGCCATAGCAGGGGTTCTGTTTCGGCATAGGTGCTGCTGCCTGCTTTTATGGTATGATTTGAATAAATTTTTATTAACAACGGGGAAGTTTGAATGAAGTTTGAACAGATCAAACAAGTGCTTGAGTTGGGCAAGATGGAGGATTTTGGTTGATATGCATAAAATTCATATATTTTATAGCTGAATTTTGCTCTTTTTGTCAAATGACGGAAGGGGAAGCTGAACGGTTCGCTGTTCGTCCGTTCCAGCAGCGGAGTCATTCCCGCAGAGCAAGAACGTCAGCTCGTTGAGTATATGGCGTCCGGCACGGAGATTCAGCGGAAGAGGAAAAACAGCGCATTACTCAGATTTAAAATAGGGATTCTCATAATCCGGACAGAGGTTTGCCTCGCTCCACGCCATCATGGACTGGAGTACGGGCAGAAAGCTCTCACCCAGTTCCGTCAGGGAGTATTCCACCTTCGGCGGGATCTCTTTATAGATCTCCCGGTGGAGAAAGCCGTCGCTTTCCAGCTCGCGCAGCTGCCGGGTCAGTGTGGACTGGGTGATTCCCTCAAGACGGCGCAGCAGTTCTCCGAATCTCTGGACTCTGTAAAATGCCACGTACCACAGGATCAGGATCTTCCATTTCCCGCCGATCACAGATTGCAGCCGGCTCATGGGGACGCAGCGGGCGATCGTTTCCTGTTTGCTGAATTTATTCTCGGACATATCCATTCACCTCTTTCCCACAGTATATTTTAAGAACTGAAAAAAATCAAGATGTGGTTCCGGACAGACCGTCAGTACGAAAAATGATACTATTTTCCAAAAAAGACAGTACTTGTTTCCGCAGCAGAAAAGAGATATGTTAGATGCAGAAGCTGCAGCGGAACTTTCAGAACAGCGTCTGCCTGCACCTTGGGAGCGGCAGAAGCGGGATTTTTACAGGAGGATCAATCATGCATTATACAGGAACCATATGGAGACCGCCCTATGAGGCGTCGTCTCTGCTTCTGGAGGCAACGGCGGGCTGCACACATCACAGATGTAAATTCTGCACACTTTATGCGGATCTGCCCTTTCCGTTCCGGATGGCCCGGCTTTCGGACATGGAAGAGGATCTGAAGGAGGCAGAAGAACTGTATCATCACCGGATGGGGCGCAGGATGTCCCGGGTTTTTCTGACAGGAGCGAATCCCTTTGTACTCAAATATGAGAAGCTGATGAAGATTGCAGAGCGGATCCGGGCTTATTTTCCGGAGGTGAAGACCATCGGCTCTTTTGCGAGAGTGACGGATATCACAGGAAAGACCGATGAAGAGCTGGCGGCTCTTGGCAGGGTCGGATACGACGGGCTGACCATCGGCATGGAAACGGCGGATGAAACAGCGCTTGCATTTATGGATAAAGGCTACCGGGCTTCTGACATCCTGGAACAGTGCAGCCGGCTGGATGGGGCGGGCATTCATTACAGTTTCTTCTATCTGGCGGGTATATCCGGTGCAGGGCGTGCAGAAGCGGGAGCGAAAGCAACGGCGGATGTGTGCAACCGGCTTCACCCGATGCTGATCGGTGCAAATATGCTGACCGTTTACCCGGATTCCAGACTGTATCAGGAGATCCGGCAGGGAAACTGGAGAGAAGAAAGTGAGACGGAGAAATATCGGGAGATCCGCACGCTGGTGGAATGCCTGAAGATTCCGGTGGTTTTTGCCGCTATGGGAGCTTCCAATGCATTTCAGATGCAGGGTAAGCTGCCGCAGGACAGAGAGAAGCTGCTGGCTTTCCTCGACGATATCATGGAAAATACAGATGAGCGGGAACTGCGCAGGTATCGCGAAAGCGTTCATCATTTATAAGGGAGGCGGCGGATCATGCATTTTACAGGGAGAACCTGGAGGCCGCCTTATGAGGCACATTCCGTCATCATTCAGGCAACCTCCGGATGCACATATGGAAAATGCCGCTTTTGCAGTCTGTATCAGGGCGAATGTTTTCGAATGTCTCCCCTGAGAGAATTTGAAGAAGACCTGGAAGAGATCAAGTTTTATCAGCCTTATGCAAGACGGATTTTCTGGACCGGAGCGGATCCGTTTGCCATGAGCTATGAAAACCTGAAGCTTCGTGCGCTGACCGTGAGGGATTATCTGATCAAATGTCAGGCGATGGCCATGTTTGCCAGCATACGAAATATCAGGGACAAGGAGGCGTGGCAGTTAAAAAAGCTTCGGGCCATGGGAATCCATGGGCTGACCATCGGAACGGAAAGCGGGGATGATGATACGCTTTTGCTGGCGGGCAAGAATTATACGGCTGCCGACATCCTGGAGCAGTGCCGGAAGCTTCAGGAGGCAGGGATTGAATATTATCTGGTCTATATGACCGGGCTGGCAGGCAGGGGCAATGGATACCGGAATGCGGTGAACAGCGCCAGACTGTTCAGCCGGTTAAATCCATATTTTATCTCCGTCAGTTCTCTGACGCTGTTCCCCGGCACAGAGCTGTACCGTATGGAGCAGGAGGGGAAATTTGTGCCCGCCGGGGAGAAGGAACGTCTGCAGGAACTGCAGGTTTTTATCCGGAATCTGCAGGTACGGACGCATCTGTTTGCCAATACGGGCTCCAATTATTATCCGGTCACGGCATATCTTCCGAAGGAGCGGGAAGCCGTGATCCGGGAACTGCAGTATGTGATTGATACGGGAAGCGAGGAGGAGATGGCAGCGTACAGAAGAAATCTGAAATCCCTTTGACGGCAGCAAAATTTCTTCGCATGTCCAAAACGGTAAGACAGGACAAAAATATGACCGGAGCGTGAAAATTTCCCGGAACATTCCTGTGGAATACCGCAAGAATGATGAAAAGGCATTCCGGAAATTCCCCCGGATAAAAAGCGGCTGTAATGAATGTATAGCCGCTTTTTTGAATGGAGGCAGAAAGACGGTTCTCAGTCGGCAATTTCGGATTTTAAAGAATTTACAATGGCTGCAATACCATAATTACCGTTCCTGCCGGAGCGGGAAGGTGGGGTTTTAAGCCGGGACGGAAAAACCGGCTGACCAATTGACAGAACAGAAAAACAGGCTTTGTCTGCTCTGTTCGGACGTCTGACGTCCGTCAGAGGCAGACAAAGCCTGTTTTTTGTCCGCATCAATTCACACGGCGTTGCTGTACACACAGGCAGAGACGCATTTTTCAGCCTCTTTTTTCCTGTTGGCTGCCGCAAAAAAGGCGGCACATGCATACGGATTTTCCATGGATTAAAGCTTGTCAGAGATCTCTGCCAGAGCCTTGATAATCGTCACATAACGGTCGTATTGATAGGAACCCTGCTTTTTGACCGATGCGATAATATTTCCAATGACTGCGTCACTGCCGGGCAGCTCGTCCTGAAGAAGATAGTCCGTACTCAGGTTCAGCACTTCACATACCGTTACCAGAGTTTCCAGGGACATTTTTCGGCTTCCTCTTTCGATGTGCCCCAGAAAGGAAACGGACAGATTACATCTTTCTGCCAGTTCTGACTGGGACAACCCCGCGTCCAGCCGGGCATTTCGGATGCGCCCTCCCATGGCAGTATAATCAATATTTTTCATACATTTCACCCCTTTTTATATTAAGATAAAAAGTTCATTGCAAATATTGACTGATAGAATTATAATATGACTATTAGAAGCAGGAACTTGAATACAGAAAGGACAAAAGAGAAGGGGTCGGGAATGTGGATCGGGGCAGTCATACTTATCATATATGTCATTGCCGGAAAACTGGGTCTGAAGATCAGGGAATGGCTGGAAATTCTACTGGCCGGGATGTGTCTGTTCTTTCTTTTCCATATATAAAAAGTTAAGGTGGATTTTTGGACCTTTTGCGATTATAATGGGAGATAACGGTCCGGTGCAGTGCGGGACTGGAAAAGCTTTTGGAAGAGGAAGAAAGCATATGTATGAATATGACAGCAGGGTGCGCCTGACAGAAGTGGGACAGGACCGAAGAATGACGTTAACGGCAATCCTGAATGCTTTTCAGGACTGCAGTACTTTTCATTCGGAAGATCTGGGCGTGGGAATGGAATATCTGGAGAAGAGGAACCGGATGTGGGTTCTGCGTTCCTGGAAGATGATGATATACCGTTATCCAGAGATGGCAGAGCATATCCGGATCGGGACATGGCCTTATCAATTCGGAAAACTGGGCGGCCAGAGAAATTTTCGGCTGATGGATGCGAAGGGAAGGATGGCTGCATGCGCGGATACCGAGTGGGTTTTCATGGACACAAAAAAGCAGCGCCCGACCCGTGTGGATGAGGAGACCGGTTCTGCATACGGACTGGAGCCGGCGCTTTCCATGGAAGGGGAATCCGGGAAGATCCGGCTTCCGGATACTCTGGCGGAGAAGGAACCCTTTGCCATTCATGTCCGGCATCTGGATGTGAACCATCATGTAAATAACGGGCAGTATGTGCAGCTTGCGCAGGAGTATCTGCCGGAGGGCTTTGTGATTTACCAGATGCGGGCAGAATACAGAAAGTCTGCCGTCCTTCAGGATATGGTCTGTCCGCAGGTGGGATACCAAAACGGCGTCTGTACGGTTTTTCTGGGAGATACAGACGGAAAGCCGTATGCAGTGGTAGAATTTAGATGCAGAGAATGAAGAAAGAATAAATGACAGAAACAGAAACACAGGTTCCGGGCAATGACAGATGTGCATTGCTGCATGAAATGGGGGAGAATCAGATGGAGTTGGGAAAGACACAGGTACTGGTAATTACGAAGAGAGTGGACTTTGGAGTCTATCTGGCAGAAGCAGAGCGTCCGGAGCAGCGGGTGCTGCTTCCTGGCAGACAGGTGCCGGAAGGAGCGCAGATCGGAGATGAGATAGAGGTATTTCTCTATAAAGATTCGCAGGACCGTCTGATCGCTACGACGGCGCAGCCGAAGCTTACACTGGGCGGCGTGGCAAGGCTTACGGTCAAGGAAGTGACAAAGATCGGGGCATTTCTGGACTGGGGGCTGGAAAAGGATCTGTTCCTGCCCTTCCGGCAGCAGACGAAAAAGGTCCGTGCCGGAGAGGAGTGTCTGGCAGGACTCTATACGGACAAGAGCGGGAGGCTGTGCGCCACCATGAATGTATATGAATATCTGCGGACGGACAGCCCGTACCAGAAGGAAGACCATGTATCCGGGACGGTTTATCAGATCAGTGAGAATTTTGGGGCGTTTGTGGCAGTGGATGACTGCTATTCCGGACTGATCCCGGGGCGGGAATTTTTTGGACAGGTATCGGTCGGGGACCGGGTCGAGGCGAGAGTGACGGCGGTGAAGCCGGACGGCAAGCTGGATCTCAGCATCAGGGAAAAAGGGTATGTGCAGATGAACGCAGATGCGGAGCGGGTGATGAAGGCGATCGAGGAATTTGACGGGGTCCTTCCGTTTACGGATAAGGCCTCTCCGGAGGTCATCAAGCGGGAGCTGTCTTTAAGCAAGAATGCATTCAAGCGTGCAGTCGGGCACCTTCTGAAGGAAGGGCGTATCGAAATTACGGAAAAAAGTATCCGGAAACTATAGACTTTTATCAGGGTAAAAAAATATTTTGATTATCAAAGTATTTGAAAATGACGAAAACCGGTTACAGGATGAAGTTTTTTGCCGGCAAGGTGAACAAAGCGGGAGCAGGGGTATGGAAAGTCCCGGAAAATCAGGGAAAAAAGCACTTGCAATCTTTGGAAAGCTTGAGTATAATAGGTGTCGTAAAGAAGGAAAGGAGATTAAAAACATGAAAGTACAGAACATTAAAGACGTAAACAAATTTTTTGAAGTGGTAGACAACTGTGCAGGTAAAGTGGAATTAGTAACGGGTGAAGGAGACAGACTGAATCTGAAGTCCAAGCTTTGTCAGTATGTGTCTCTTGCAAATATTTTCTCCAACGGTGAGATTCCGGAACTGGAGATCATCGCTTATGAGAAAGAGGATATTGATAAGCTGTTATCCTTTATGATCAACGGCTGATCTGGCATGAACAAAACGGTATCCAAGGCGTCCGGTGGCGGGCGCCTTTTTTGCGCAGTCTTTTCTTTCAAATTTGTGGATTATGGGGTATAATGTCTGTAGATATCAGGGACTGCGGTTCTGCGATGAACCGAACGTCTGCGGGAAGGCACGGATACCGGCAGGTATCTGAATGGCAATCCGCGCTGCATCAGGGAAGGATGCAGGGGGCGCGGGCATGATATACTGGAAAAACAGCTGGGGGTAAGAAAAGGATGAATTTTACACATCTGCATGTACATACAGAATACAGTCTGCTGGACGGCTCCAACAAGATCAGTGAATATGTGTCGCGGGTGAAGGAACTGGGAATGGACAGTGCAGCGATTACAGACCATGGAGTCATGTACGGGGTGATCGACTTTTATAAGGAAGCAAAAGCGCAGGGGATCCGGCCGATTCTCGGCTGTGAGGTCTATGTGGCGCCCAATTCCCGTTTTGACAAGGAGACCGCAGGCGGAGAGGACCGGTATTATCATCTGGTGCTGCTGGCGGAGAACAAGGAAGGTTATCAGAACCTGATGAAGATCGTATCCATCGGGTTTACAGAAGGGTTCTATTATCGGCCGCGGGTGGATAAAGAGACGCTCAGGCGGTATCATAAGGGGATCATTGCCCTGAGCGCCTGCCTGGCAGGAGAGGTTCAGCGGGATATCGTGAAGGGTCAGTATGAGAAGGCGTGCCGGACCGCAGAAGCGTATGAGGAGATCTTTGGAAAAGGAAATTTCTTTCTGGAGATGCAGGACCATGGGATTCCGGAACAGAAGCAGGTGAATCAGTCGCTGATGCGCATGAGCCGGGAACTGGGGATGGAGCTTGTGGTGACCAATGATATTCATTATACTTATGAAGATGATGTGAAGCCCCATGATATCCTTCTGTGCCTGCAGACCGGCAAGCGTCTGGCAGACGAAGACCGGATGCGCTATGAGGGCGGCCAGTATTATGTAAAATCTCCGGAGGAGATGGCAGAACTTTTCCCATATGCGCTGCAGGCCATTGAGAATACGCACCGGATTGCCATGCGGTGCAATGTGGAGATTGAATTCGGTGTGACAAAGCTTCCGAAATATGATGTGCCGGACGGATGCACTTCCTGGGAATATCTGAATGAACTGTGCATGAACGGGTTGGGAGAGCGTTATCCGGACGATGACGGAACCCTGAAGGAGCAGCTGGTATACGAGCTCTCTGTGATTCAGAAGATGGGATATGTGGACTATTTTCTGATCGTGTGGGATTTTATCAAATATGCCAGAGACCATGGGATTGCGGTTGGCCCCGGAAGAGGTTCGGCAGCAGGGAGCCTGGTGTCCTATACGCTTGGGATCACCAACATTGATCCGGCGAAATACCAGCTTCTGTTTGAGCGGTTCCTGAATCCGGAGCGGGTGTCCATGCCGGATATCGATATTGATTTCTGTGTGGACCGGCGGCAGGAGGTCATCGACTATGTGGTGCAAAAATACGGCAAGGACCGGGTGGCACAGATCGTAACCTTTGGTACGCTGGCTGCCAGAGGTGTCCTGCGGGATGTGGGAAGAGTGATGGATCTGCCTTATGCATTCGTGGATTCCATTGCCAAGATGGTGCCGCAGGAGCTGAACATTACACTGGATAAGGCGCTGGATGCCAATCCGGAGTTCCGGACCCTCTATGAGACCAATGAACAGGTGAAAGAGCTTGTGGACATGTCCCGGAGACTGGAGGGCCTTCCGCGGCATACGTCCATGCATGCGGCGGGCGTTGTGATCAGTCAGAAGGATGTGGTGGAGTATGTCCCGCTGTCCAGAGCGCAGGACGGTTCTCTCACGACCCAGTTTACCATGACGACTCTGGAGAAACTGGGGCTTTTGAAGATGGATTTTCTGGGCCTTCGCAACCTGACGGTGATCCAGAATACCATCCGGCTGATCGAGAAGGGCAGAGGGATCCGGATCGATATGGACCATGTGGACTATGATGACAAAGCAGTATATGCATCACTTGGGACCGGCCGGACAGACGGCGTCTTCCAGCTGGAGAGTACCGGGATGAAGAGCTTCATAAAGGAGCTGAAGCCTCAGAGCCTGGAGGATGTGATCGCCGGCATCTCCCTGTACCGTCCGGGCCCCATGGACTTTATTCCGCAGTACATCCGGGGAAAGAACCATCCGGAGACGATCACCTACGACTGTCCGGAGCTGGAGCCGATTCTGGAGCCGACCTACGGCTGTATCGTCTATCAGGAACAGGTCATGCAGATTGTGCAGAAGCTGGCGGGCTATACCCTGGGGCGGAGCGATCTGGTGCGCCGTGCCATGTCCAAGAAAAAAGCCGCCGTCATGCAGAAGGAACGGCAGAACTTCGTCTATGGAAATGAGGAGGAGCATGTTCCAGGATGCATTGCCTGCGGGATTCCGGAAGCAACGGCCAATAAGATCTATGATGAGATGATCGATTTTGCCAAATATGCATTTAACAAATCCCATGCGGCCGCCTATGCAGTGGTTGCCTATCAGACCGCATGGCTGAAATACTATTATCCGGTCGAATTTATGGCGGCTCTTATGACCTCCGTGATATACAATTCTTCAAAGGTGTCTGAATATGTCGTGACCTGCAGACAGATGGGAATCGGCATTCTGGCTCCGGACATCAATGAGAGCGAAGGAGTCTTTTCCGTATCCGGCAGTTCCATACGCTATGGCTTAAACGCGATCAAAAGTGTGGGAAAGCCTGTGATTGACAGCCTGGTAAAAGAAAGAGAAGAGCATGGGCCTTTTCTGGATCTCAGTGATTTCATAGAGCGGGCATCCGGAAAGGATATGAATAAACGCACTATTGAGAACCTGATTAAATCCGGCGCTTTCGACTGCTTTCCGGCGAACCGGCGTCAGATGATGATGGTCTACGGACCGATTGCGGATCAGGCTGCTCAGAAGAAAAAGAAAGAATTTGCCGGACAGATGAGCCTGTTTGACTTTGTACCGGAGGAAGAGAAGGCGGCGTTTCGAATCCGGATTCCGGATGTGCCTGAATATCAGAAGGAGGATCTGCTTGCCTTTGAAAAGGAAGTGCTGGGCTTTTATATCAGCGGGCATCCTCTGGAAGAATATGAAGAGCAGTGGAGAAGAGGAATCACGCATGTGACCACGGATTTTCTTCCGTCAGAGGAAGGGGAAGAGACAAGGATCCGGGATAATGAAAAAGCAGTGATCGGCGGCATGATTATCAGCAAGACGGTCAAGACAACCAGAACGAATAAAATGATGGCATTTATCACCATAGAGGATCTGGTGGGAACCGTGGAGGTTCTGGTCTTTCCGAGAGACTATGAGAAAAATACAGGGCTTTTGAATGTGGACAGCAAGGTGTTCATAAGCGGGCGTATTTCTGCCGGGGAGGACCAGGCAGGCAAGCTGATCCTGGAGCGGATTACGCCCTTTGAAACCGTGAAAAAGGAGCTGTGGATCCAGTTTTCGGATATGCAGGAATATGAGAAACGGGAGCAGGAGCTGTATCATGTGCTCATGGACAGCGAAGGGGAAGACCGGGTGATCGTCTATGTGAAAAAAGAGAACAGGAAAAAGATGCTTCCTGCCAGCCGCAACATCCAGGTGAATGCGGAGCTTCTTCAGAAACTGTATGAAATATTTGGCGAGAAAAATGTAAAAGCTGTTGAGAAGCGTATTGAAAATACAGTGAAAATGCATTAAAATAAAGCTAACAATTTTTGCGGAGGGAAGGACCATGGCAAAAGAAATTAATACAATCGGAGTTTTGACAAGCGGCGGTGATGCGCCGGGCATGAATGCGGCGATCCGTGCGGTAGTGCGGAAGGCATGCGCCAATGGCAAGAAGGTAATGGGTATCCGCAGAGGCTACCAGGGACTTCTGGAAGAAGATATCGTGGAAATGGGACGGGAATCGGTCAGTGATACACTGGATAAAGGAGGAACGATTCTGTTTACCGCCCGCTGTTCAGAATTTCGGACAGAAGAGGGACAGAAGAAGGGTGCGGAGATCTGCAAACGGTACGGGATTGACGGCCTGGTAGTCATCGGCGGAGACGGTTCTTTTGCAGGAGCTCAGAAGCTGGCGGCACAGGGAATCAATACGGTGGGCGTTCCGGGAACGATCGACCTGGATATTGCATGTACCGATTACAGCATTGGCTTTGATACGGCAGTGAATACAGCCATGGACGCCATTGACAAGGTCCGCGATACATCTACGTCCCATGAACGCTGCAGTATCATCGAGGTAATGGGAAGGGATGCAGGATACATTGCGCTGTGGAGCGGTATTGCCAACGGGGCGGAAGACATCATCATCCCGGAAAAATACGATTATGATGAGCAGAAGATCATCAATAACATCATCCGGAACCGGAAGATGGGCAAGAAGCATTATATCATTATCAATGCAGAGGGAATCGGACATTCCACTTCCATGGCGCGGAGAATCGAAGCGGCCACCGGTATGGAGACCCGCGCCACGATTCTGGGCTACATGCAGCGGGGCGGCAATCCCACCTGCCGGGACCGTGTGTATGCGACTATGATGGGAAGTCTTGCGGTGGACCTGCTCTGCGAAGGCAGGAGCAACCGGGTAGTGGGTTATAAAAACGGGCAATTCGTAGATTTTGACATCGATGAAGCCCTGGCCATGAAAAAAGAAATCTCTCCGTATATGCTGGAAGTTGCCAGAGACATGTCAAAGTAATGATTACGAGCACATCAAATCCGCAGGTGAAAAACCTGCAGCAGCTTCTGAAAAAGGCAAAGCTTCGAAATGAGCAGGATGTTTTTCTGGCAGAAGGCCTGAAGATGTTTCAGGAAGCTCCGAAAGAACGGATTCAGAAGGTATATATTTCCAGGACTCTGTACGGGGAAAAGGGAACGGATTTTCTGCGCGGCATGGAAGCGGAGGTGCTGTCAGACCATGTATTTGCGGCAGTCAGTGATACAAAGACTCCGCAGGGGATCCTGTGCGTTCTGAAGCAGTATCACCATACGCTGGACAACATGATGAAAAAGGACGCGCCCCATCTGCTTCTTCTGGAGGACCTGCAGGATCCGGGAAACCTGGGGACGATCATGCGGACAGCCGAAGGAGCGGGGGTTGACGGAGTGATCCTGAACCGGACTTCTGTCGATCTGTACAATCCCAAAGTCATCCGGGCAACCATGGGTTCTGTCTACCGGATGCCGTTTCTCTATGTGGAGGAACTGGCAGAAGTACTTCCGCTTCTGAAGCAGAGAGGGATCCGTACCTATGCGGCGCATCTGAAAGGAAAGAACTGTTACGATCAGGAAGACTACCGGACAGGCTGTGCTTTTCTGATCGGCAATGAAGGGAACGGCTTAAGCGGGGAATTGAGCCGCAGGGCGGACACATGGGTCCGCATTCCCATGCATGGAAAACTGGAATCGCTGAATGCAGCAGTGGCTGCATCCATCTTGATGTACGAGGTCTGCCGGCAGCGCCGGTAGGCCTTTCACTGTTCCTTCCTGCTTCGGACGCCTGTTATGGATCTGTATTCCTTCCGGACAGGCGTTCAGGACTCTCCCCACTGCGCGGGGCCTTCATCACAAATCCCGCCTGCACTTAATGAAGGGCGATAAGGAATCCTCCCATTGCATGGCTCCCTCCCTTACCGCAAAGGCAGCAGCGGCCTTAAGGGCGCAAAATATGCGCTTTTAGGATCGGCGCCCTTCCATGGGGCTTCCGGAAATATATATCCATAGCAGGCTGAATGCTGGCAGGTGTTGGAAAAATATCCCCTCTGATGCATTTATGATGCAAAATTGTAATCAAATATTGACAAATGGCGTAACATCTGCTAAAATTCCCGTAACATATGTAATAATTTTGTAATATGTAGGAGGGAATACAGATGTGGAAAAAAGGAATGGCCATGCTTCTTTTTACAGCAATGTGGCTGTGCCTGACCGGATTTGCAGGTCTGGGAGCCGAGGGAGAGGATACGTTAAACGCATTGATGAGCCAGCTTACCGCAGAGGATGTGGATGAGCTGATGGCAGAAGACCGATGGGAAGGCAAGGTCATGGCCAAGGTGGATGATTCCGTCAGCGTCCGTGCAGATGCTTCCACAGATGCGGCTGTGATCGGCAAGATGTTTAAAGGAAATGCCGGCGATATTATAGAACAGGCAGACGGCTGGACTCTGATCCAGTCCGGAGATGTGACCGGATGGGTCAGCAATGATTATCTGGCATTCGGACAGGAAGCAGAAGAACGGGCGGAAGAAGATGTGAAAAAAGTCGCAACCATTACGGCTCAGACGCTGAAGGTGAGAGATGCGGCTACTACAGATGCCCCTGTCATTGACCTGATCGGAATGGGAGAGACGATCGAAGTCGGAGAGGAAGAAGACGGCTGGCTGGAGATCGTTTATTCAGACGGCGATGTGAACTATATTTCCGCAGAGTATGTGGAAGTGGATTATGATTATGGAGAAGCGAAGACCACCGAAGCCATAAAGGCGGAAGAGGAAGCGAAGAAGGCGGCAGAGGAGAAAGCGAAGAGAACAGCGAATCTTGGAGCAGTCGCAGCGTCCGGAGATGAAGTGGTTCTTCTGGCGGCGCTGATCCAGGCAGAAGCGGGAAATCAGCCCTATGAAGGACAGCTTGCAGTCGGCGCGGTGGTTATGAACCGTGTCAGAAGCGGAGCTTATCCCAATACGATTCAGGGTGTTATCTCTGCACCGGGACAGTTTGGTCCGGCAGCGACCGGCAGGGTGGCGGCGATCATGGCATCCGGTCCGAGAGCAAGCTGTATGCAGGCAGCTCAGGCAGCGATCAATGGAGAGACTACCGTAGGAAGCCTTACGCATTTTCGCCGTGCCGGAGGCATCGATGGAATCGTTATCGGAAATCATGTATTCTATTGACGGATCCGGTGATGCCGCCGCATGGGCGGCCATCACAGGAAAGTAATAAAATTGTTTACAGAAGGGGATGTTGCAAAATGCATCTCTGTCTGTATGCTTACTGCTTGTATGGAATGGAACGGACAGAAGACCAGTTTCCGGTCCGCTCCGGTTTGTACAGCGCTATTGAGCATACAGGCAGGATCACATTCTGCAACATCCCCTTTTTGTTCTTTTGGAGATTCGGCGGGATACATGAGGAAATATTCATAAGAAAGGAAAAGGCGGTGCAGAGTATGAACGGTAAAATTCTGCCGGCAGACGATGGGCGAGCGACGGAATGACTGCACAGCCCCCATCGGAGTGAGCGCCTGTACGGATGCGAAAAAATAGTAAAATAATCGTTTCCTGTCTGAAATGACGGATCTGTGAATTGTCAACTGCATCAAAGTGGTGTATAATGGTTACAACTATTTAAGGAATGGAGGTATCACATCATGATGTCAATGGATCCGGCAATCTTATGGCTGGGACTGGTCATTTTACTTCTGGTCATTGAGATAGCGACCATGGGCCTGACGACGATCTGGTTTGCGGGCGGCGCCATGGTGGCATTTCTCTCCACCTTTTTTGGTGCAGGCGTAGCAATGCAGAGGACCATTTTTCTGGGACTGTCACTGGTTCTTCTGGTCGTAACCCGTCCCATGGCAGTACGCTATATGCGCAGCGGCCATGTGAAGACCAATGCAGAAAGCCTGATCGGGCGGATGGCAGTTGTGACTGCGGATATCAATAACCTCGCTCAGAGCGGGGAGGTTATCATATCTGATGTAAGCTGGACTGCCCGAAGCAGAGAAGACGGTTGCGTAATACCGGCAGGAAGTAAGGTGAGGATCTGTGCCATAGAGGGTGTGAAGCTGATTGTAGAAGAAATGAAACAGGAACTGTAAATAAAACAGCATCAGAGCGGAAATGCTTCCGGAGAAAGAGGCATTTTGGGGCGGATGCGGAACTTTAAAAAACAGCATCAGGACGAAAATGCCCGGAAGGATTCTGTGTCATGGCTATGGCACAGGATGCTTCCAGAGAAAGAGGCATTTTTGGGCGGATGCGGAACTTTAATAGGAGGAGAAAAATGCCTGTATTAGTAGCTGTATTAGTATTAGTGATTTTGATCATTTTAGCATCATGCATCAAGATCGTGCCTCAGGCGACGGCACTCGTCATGGAGCGTCTGGGCGCTTACAACGGAACCTGGGGTGTGGGGATTCACTTTAAGGCCCCCTTTATCGACCGGGTGGCAAAAAGAGTCACCCTGAAGGAGCAGGTGGTGGATTTTGCACCGCAGCCGGTGATCACGAAGGATAATGTTACCATGAGAATTGATACGGTTGTATTTTTCCAGATCACAGATCCGAAGCTTTTTGCATATGGTGTGGAGAATCCGATTATGGCAATCGAGAATCTGACCGCAACGACACTGCGTAATATCATCGGAGATCTGGAGTTGGACCAGACTTTGACCTCCCGCGAGACGATCAACACCAAGATGCGTGCGTCGCTGGATGTGGCGACGGACCCCTGGGGAATCAAGGTAAACCGTGTAGAGCTTAAGAATATCATCCCTCCGGCGGCGATTCAGGACGCCATGGAGAAGCAGATGAAGGCGGAGCGTGAGCGCCGCGAGGCCATCTTAAAGGCAGAGGGTGAGAAGAAATCCACGATTCTGGTGGCAGAGGGCCATAAAGAATCTGCGATTCTGGATGCAGAGGCTGAGAAGCAGGCGGCGATCCTGAGAGCGGAAGCGGAGAAGGAGAAGATGATCAAGGAGGCAGAAGGTCAGGCCGAGGCGATTCTGAAGGTGCAGCAGGCCAATGCAGACGGACTTCGTTTCCTGAAAGAAGTCGGTGTGGACGAAGCGGTGATTCAGCTTAAGAGTCTGGAAGCATTTATAAAGGCTGCAGACGGGCAGGCGACGAAGATCATTATTCCATCTGAGATTCAGAAGGTTGCAGGTCTGGTGACAGCGGCAGCAGAGCTTGCAAAGGACTGACAGATGGTATAAAATACAGAGTATCCGGGCTGACGTTTTCTGGCGCCAGCCCCATTTTTCATGGAGGAAGTATTCGATATGGATTTAAAAGGAAGAGATTTTTTAAAACTGCTCGATTTTACGCCGGAGGAGATCCGGTATCTTCTGGATCTGGCGGCGGAGCTGAAGGAGAAGAAGAAAAAAGGGATACCTGCAGATACGCTGCGGGGGAAAAATGTGGCGCTGATTTTTGAAAAGACAAGCACCCGGACCAGATGTTCCTTTGAGGTGGCGGCGCATGATCTGGGGATGGGATCGACTTATCTGGAACCCGGCGGTTCTCAGATCGGCAAAAAAGAAAGCATTGCAGACACTGCCCGGGTGCTTGCCGGCATGTATGAAGGAATTGAATACCGCGGCTTTGGACAGGAGATCGTGGAAGAGCTTGCAAAGCATGCCAAAGTCCCTGTCTGGAACGGACTGACCAACGAATTCCACCCGACTCAGATTCTGGCGGATCTTCTGACGATCCGGGAGCATTTTGGAACCTTGAAGGTGAAAGTGGTGTATATGGGAGATGCCCGTTACAATATGGGGAATTCCTGGATGGTAGGCTGTGCAAAGATGGGGATGGATTTTACCGCCTGCGCGCCGAAAAAGTACTGGCCTTCCGGGGAGCTGGTAAAGCAGTGTGAGGAGATTGCAGCCGCGACCGGAGCGAAAATCACACTGGAAGAGGATGTGAAAAAGGCAACGCAGGGCGCGGATGTCATCTATACGGACGTATGGGTATCCATGGGCGAACCGGATGCGATCTGGGAAGAACGGATCCGGGATCTGTTTCCTTATCAGGTAAACCGTGCCGTAATGGAAAATGCCGGCCCGCAGGCAGTCTTTATGCACTGTCTTCCTGCTTTCCATGATCGGAATACAAAGATCGGTAAAGAGATCAGTGAAAAATTCGGCATTGACGCCATGGAAGTGACCGATGAAGTATTTGAATCCGGACAGTCGGTGGTATTTGAAGAGGCGGAGAACCGCGTGCATACCATCAAGGCAGTGATGGCAGCGACTCTGGGGGCATAGTGAAGGGCATACCATGAGATTTCTGGAAAAAAACTACAGGCTGTTTTCCATTTGGCTGAGCCTTCTGATTCTGACGCTTGCTTTTGTAACTGGCTCCGACAGGCCGGTCAGAGCAGTCTGCGTAACGGCCGCATTTTTTGCAGGTACGCTTCTGTATCTTCTGGGCGGTATCAGGGAGTGGATGAGAAACCGCGTGACAGCCGCGCTGATCGAGATGCTTCTGGCAGTCTGCATGCTGACCGGCGGGCTTCTGTCACTGCTGCGTCTGGGAGGTATTCTATGAAGAAGGATCTGCTGAAGATTTTAAGAGAGAGCAAAGATTATCTGTCGGGCCAGCAGCTCTGTGAGTATTTTGGTGTCTCCCGGACTGCCGTGTGGAAGGTGGTCCGTCAGCTGAAAGAGGACGGTTATGAGATCGAAGCAGTGAAGAATAAAGGGTACCGGATCCGGGAAGTTCCGGATATCATGACGGCTGCAGAGCTGGGAAGCAGGCTTCATACGAAGTGGATGGGAAGGAACTGCATCTGTCTGGAGACGGTAGATTCCACAAATACGCATGCAAAGCGGCTGGCAGAGGAAGGCGCGCCTGCGGGAACTCTTGTGGCGGCGGAAGAGCAGACCGGAGGAAAGGGCAGACGGGGCCGGGGCTGGACTGCTTCCAGGGGTGTGAATATTATGATGACGCTGCTTTTGCGTCCCAGAATCAGGCCGGAGCATGCTTCCAGGCTGACGCTTCTGATGGCGATGGCAGTTGCAGAGGGGATCCGGAAGGTGACAGGCCTTTCTGCCGGAATCAAATGGCCGAATGATGTGGTGGTTCATGGAAAAAAAGTGTGCGGCATCCTGACGGAGATGAGTACGGAGATCGACTATATCAATCATGTGGTGGTCGGCGCAGGCATCAATGTCAATCAGGAGGAGTTTCCGGAAGAGATCCGGACCTTGGCAGGCTCACTCTGCGTGGAACTTGGGAGGAAAGTCTGCAGGGCAGAGCTTACGGCGGAGATTCTCGGAGAGCTGGAAGCGTTATATGAGATATTCCTGCTGACAGAGGACCTGTCAGCGCTGTATCAGAAGTATAATGAGCGCTGCGTGAACTGCGGTCATGAGATCCGGGTACTGGAGCCCGGGAATGAATATACAGGCACCACCGACGGAATCAGCGAAACAGGAGAGCTGATCGTCCGTAAGACGGACGGCAGCGTGGTCCGGGTCTATGCAGGAGAAGTATCGGTGCGTGGGCTGTACGGATATATATAAGAGGTGAGAGAGATGGTTCAGGAACGTGTGGTGCTCTGCGGCGCCAGCGCTTACGAACAGAAATATTACCTGAACGGGGCCTTTAAAAGCCTTCCGTCCGGTATTCAGGATGAACTGAAGATTCTGTGTGTGCTTTTTACAGAGGATGTGGGAGGCGTCCTGACTCTGGTATTTGATGAAGAGGGAACCCTTCTTCTGGAAGTGACGGCAAAAGAGAACGATTTTTTCTTTGATGATATCGGCAGCGAACTGAAGATTCGGCGGATACAGAGGGAAAAAGCGGAGCTTTTGCAGGCGCTGGAGATGTATTATCGTGTGTTTTTTCGGGGTGAGGAATAGTCCATGGTAAAAACGCTTAAGATCGGGAATGTAACCTTGGAAAACAACCTGATCCTGGCTCCGATGGCAGGCGTTACGGATCTGCCGTTTCGTCTGTTGTGCAAAGAACAGGGGGCAGGGCTTCTGTGTATGGAGATGGTGAGTGCTAAAGCGATTTACTATCGGAACAGGAATACAGAAGCGCTGCTGTCGATCGACGAAAGGGAGCTTCCGGTTTCCCTGCAGCTGTTTGGCTCGGATGCGGATATCATCAGTGAAATGGCAAAAAGGATCGAAGAAAGGCCCTTTTCCATACTGGACCTGAATATGGGCTGTCCGGTGCCGAAAGTGGCAGGCAACGGAGAAGGCTCGGCGCTTATGAAGAATCCTGCCCTTGTTGAAGAGATCGTGTCAAAGACGGTGAAAGCGATTAAAAAGCCTGTGACTGTGAAGATCCGGAAAGGGTTCGATGCAGCGCATGTCAATGCGGTGGAGATCGCAAGGATCGCGGAAGCATCCGGGGCGGCAGCGGTTGCAGTCCACGGACGGACCAGAGAACAGTATTATCAGGGAAAGGCGGACTGGGATATCATCCGTCAGGTAAAGGAGGCGGTGCGCATTCCGGTTATCGGAAACGGAGATGTGGTGTCGCCGGAATCCGCGGAGGCGATGCTGCGGGAGACCGGCTGCGACGGGATTATGATTGGCCGCGGGGCGCAGGGAAATCCGTGGCTGTTCGGACAGATTCTGCACTGGATGAAGACCGGAGAGAAAAAAGCGCCGCCGACGAAAGAAGAGTTAAAGCAGATGATTCTGTGTCATGCGCGTCTTCTGGTGGAACACAAGGGAAATTATACGGGGATCCGGGAGATGCGCAAACATGTGGCATGGTACACGGCGGGATATCCCCATTCTGCAAAACTTCGTGCCAGAATCAATGAAGTGGAGGATCTGGAAAAATTGGAGTATTTCATTCAGGCACTCTGACATATACTTAAGAAAAGAGCCTGTCAGAGGATGAACAGATGCGGTTTTTTCAGAAAATTTTCTCGTGGTTTCAAAAGAAAGAGAGTCGGTCGGAGCCTGAGACAGCGGAAGAACGCAGGACCTTTTTCATGTATATGAGGGAGACTCCAAAGATTGTGACTTATTTTCGCCGGGAGAAAGGAATCTCCAGAAAGGACATGGAACTGGTGCTGATCGATGACGAAGACCGGCCGGCGTATCAGATTGCGCAGATTGCGGAATACCTGATGAAGGATCTGAATATTTTCTATCTGGTCACGGACCGGGAGGATGCTTTTGAAGAACTGGCAGAAGAAGCCATGGAGGAATATGGGCTTTTGCTGGTATTTCTTTCCGGAGAGGATGGAACAGGTCCGGGGAATCTGGTGCTTGATGTCAGGGAGTGGGAAAAGCATCTTGACATTATTTCCGCGGTAAGTTATAATACTTTGACTATATAGGGAACTGCCGCAGGAGTGACATCTGGCGGCAGTCTCTTTAAGGATTGCCTGATTTTGCGGGTGATCGAATGATGGATTGGAAGGTGTAGAGGATGGCAGAGAAAAAAAATATTCTGACTTATGAAGGACTGAAAAAGCTGGAGGATGAGCTTCAGGATCTGAAAGTGGTTCAGAGAAGAGAGATTGCGCAGAAGATCAAGGAAGCAAGGGAGCAGGGGGACCTGTCGGAGAATGCAGAGTATGATGCGGCGAAGGATGAGCAGCGTGACATTGAGGCCAGGATTGAGCAGATCGAGAAAATTCTGAAGAATGCAGAGGTGGTTCTGGATGAGGAGATCGATCTGACCAGGATCAGTATTGGGTGCGTGGTCCGGGTTCTGGATATTGAATATGATGAAGAAGAGGAATATAAACTGGTTGGTTCTTCCGAGGCAAGCAGTCTCCAGAATAAAGTATCCAATGAGTCGCCGATCGGCAGGGCACTGCTCGGCGCGCAGGTGGGAGACGTAGTTGAGGTGGAAGCACCGGCAGGTGTTGTACAGTATAAAGTGCTCAGTATTCAGAGAGCAAGCTAAGGAGTGAAAAAAGTGGCAGGAGAAAAGAACGTTCAGGAGCAGGATTTAAATCAACTGCTGAAGATACGCCGGGAGAAGCTTTCTGAGCTTCAGGCAGCGGGAAAGGATCCGTTTCAGATTACAAAATATGACGTGACCCACCACAGCAGTGACATAAAAGAGAATTATGACACTATGGAAGGACAGATTGTTCGTGTGGCGGGCCGCGTGATGCAGAAACGTGTGATGGGAAAGGCATCTTTCTGCAATGTACAGGATCTGAAAGGGAATATCCAGTCCTATGTGGCAAGAGACAGCATTGGAGAAGAGCCCTATAAAGATTTTAAGAAATATGACATCGGCGATATTGTGGGAATCAAGGGCGAAGTGTTTAAGACGAAGACCGGCGAGATCTCGATCCACGCGGCTTCTGTGACTCTTCTGTCCAAAAGTCTCCAGATTCTTCCGGAGAAATATCATGGGCTGACCAATACGGATCTGAGATATCGTCAGAGATATACGGACCTGATCATGAACGAGGAGGTCAAAGATACCTTTGTGAAGCGCTCGAAAATCATCAGCGCAATCCGCCGCTATCTGGATGGACAGGGCTTTATGGAAGTGGAGACTCCCATGCTGGTGTCCAATGCAGGCGGTGCGGCGGCGCGTCCCTTCGAGACCCATTACAATGCACTGGATGAGGATGTGAAGCTTCGGATCTCTCTGGAGCTGTATCTGAAGCGGCTGATTGTGGGCGGCATGGAGCGGGTCTACGAGATCGGGCGTGTTTTCCGCAATGAGGGCGTGGATACCAGGCACAATCCGGAGTTTACGCTTATGGAACTGTACCAGGCTTATACGGATTATCACGGGATGATGGATCTGACGGAGAACATGTACCGTTATGTGGCGCAGGAAGTGCTGGGTACGACGGAAGTGCCTTATGGAGAACATGTTATCGATCTTGGAAAGCCTTTTGAGCGGCTGACCATGGTGGATGCGGTGAAAAAATATGCCGGTGTGGATTTTGATCAGGTGGCAGATACGGAAGCGGCGAAGAAGCTGGCGGACGAGCATCATATCGAGTATGAGGCGCGCCATACAAAGGGAGATATTTTAAGTCTGTTCTTTGAGGAATTTTGTGAGGAGAAGCTGATTCAGCCGACTTTTATCATGGATCATCCCATCGAGATCTCTCCGCTGACCAAGAAAAAGCCGGACAAGCCGGATTATGTGGAGCGTTTTGAACTGTTCATCACCGGCAGGGAGATGGCGAATGCATACTCTGAGCTGAACGATCCCATCGATCAGCGGGAGCGGTTCAAAGCTCAGGAGGCGGCGCTGGCAGCAGGTGATGAGGAAGCCAATACGACAGATGAAGATTTCCTGAACGCTCTGGAGATCGGTATGCCTCCCACCGGAGGAATTGGCTACGGCATTGACCGGCTTGTTATGCTTTTAACAAACTCGCCGGCGATCCGGGATGTGCTGCTGTTCCCGACGATGAAAACGCTTGGCGGAAAAGACCAGTAAAATCAAGGGTTTGCGG
>ERZ778497.925-NODE-925-length-21594-cov-5.822740_pt1 | contig 21594 bp, 18 predicted proteins | sample MGYA00509938_ERZ778497 | MGnify/ENA primary metagenome ERZ778497 (study PRJEB29527, sample SAMN07138969) | mouse gut metagenome | material: feces | host: mouse | place: China:Nanjing | collected 2016-01-25 ... | reverse complement strand
TAGAGCGCTGCGTTCGGGACGCAGAGGTCGCAGGTTCAAATCCTGTCGCATCGATTCCTTGGCAGGGGCGCCGGAAAGCTTGATTTTAAAGGCTTTCCGGTTCTTTTTTGTGTTCGGAAAAAGATGCACAGGATTCAGATTTTGCGGTAAAAACGCTTTGTGGTAACATTTGTTCTAACAAAACGCTAAAACAGGTCTGAGGCGGCCGCGGAGATACTGTTCAGGTCATTCTGGCTCTCATTCAATCTTTTGCGATTAAACACAATCATTTAGATTTTTACCGATATGCCTTACATATATGTGGCAAGTCGAATCCACTTTTTATCATAAAAGCATTGTAAAATAAGCCTTTTTTATCACTTTGGAGTTGCTTTTTTGTCAAAATATGGTATCATAAATTTACCGATATTACCGATATGAACAGGAGGCTGATACCATGGCGGCAAATAAAATTCCTGAGGAGATTAAACAATGCAGGCCGGGACCCTGCACGGAAGTTAAATTGATCAACGGGCATTACTATGTATATATGTACCAGTCTATGCGGCTCCCAGGTGGAAGATGGGGCAGGAAGACTGGAAAAAGCATTGGGACTATCATACCAGGCACGGGCTTTATCCCAAACAGGAATTACCACCTGTACAAAGGGACAGAACCGCAGGACGAAATAACTGTCCTGGAGTATGGGCAGTACGCATTGGTCCGGGAGGTTGCAAAAGATGTATTTCTGGCATTGGAAAAACACTTTCCAGCCGACCGCGCTTCCCAGATTTTTGCATATGCAAGCATCCTCTACGCCAACGGCTTTGTCCATCCTGACCAGATCCAAAGCTATTATGAGCAGAGCTGGCTTTCACAGGTATATAAGCGTATTCCGTTCAGAATGGGCAAAACCGCGCTTGGGACGCTGCTTGACAGCCTCGGGAGGCGGACGGCAAGGGTCACCCGGTATGAAAATGCCGCAGTTCGCGGCTCGTCATCCGCAATCGCCATTGACGGCCATGCAATCCGCTCCTGTTCGGATGAAAACGACCTCGGCGAGGCCGGGTACAAATTCGGCTGCCTGAAAGAGGACCAGGTTAACCTGCTCATGGGGTATGATATCAATACCGGCATCCCGCTCTTTGCCCGGATGTTCCGCGGATCCTGCAATGACAAATCCACCATTGCGGATATAGCCGACCTGCTGCAGTTTTCCGGGATCCTGTTTGTCGTTGACCGCGGCTTCTACAGCGGCAAAAATCTGGGGTTCCTTTCAGAAAACGAAAACAGCTACATTATACCGGTTCCATCAAATACAGACATATTTAAGAATGCAATGAACGGTGTAAAGTATACGGACAGTTTTTATTACCGGTCTGGCCGGAAGCATGCAGGGATTGAGTATACATCAAAAAAGGTCTCTGATACGGAATACGTATATGTGTTCCGGGACATTGACGAAAACGAAAAATGCCGTTTCAATTACCAGCACTGCATTGGACTTGGAAAATCCGGCTACACGCAGGAAAAATTTGAACAGTCCAAGGAAAATTTCGGCGTGTATGTGCTCCAGAGCAACGCGCCCATGTCTGCAGAAGGAGTGTTTGGCAGTTACAAAAAACGCTGGGGCATAGAAACATTCTACCAATACCTGAAAAACAAAGGCGATTTCAATGACCTCATGGTCCAGGATTATTATAAGGAGCAGGGGCTGGCATTTATCATGCTCATTACCGGGCAGATCCACCAGAAGATGATTTCGGCTGTCAGGCTGCTGGATGATAACACTGTCTCCGTCCATGACATACTGCTTATGGCAAGATGCATGAAGATGGAACGGAGGGGTAACAACTGGAATCTCAAGAATACAAGGAAACGGGATCTTCAGATATTAAAGCAACTCGGTTTTGAACCGACGATAATGGTTCCAGATTCTCAATGATTCTGGAACATATCGGTAAAAGTCTTAATGATTGTGTTTAAAACTTTTTATGCGGTTCTGGGATGTGGACGCCGGGCGGGTGATGGTATCCGGCATGGATGTGAAGGACGCGCCTACCAGACGACTTCGGGATATGGAAAGTTACGTGACGCAAAGTACCTGGCTTTTTCACGACACGATTGCAAATAATATTGCCGTCGGAAAGCCGGGAGCTTCCATGGAAGAAATCATGGAAGCGGCGAAGAAAGCGTCCGTCCATGATTTTATCATGACCCTTCCCAAAGGGTACGACACGGAAGTGGGAGAGCTTGGGGATACCCTTTCCGGCGGAGAACGCCAGCGCATCGGCATCGCCCGTGCGTTCCTCCACGACGCGCCCTTCGTCCTCCTGGACGAACCCACCAGCAATCTGGATGCCCTGAATGAAGGCGTCATTTTGAAATCCTTAAAGGAAGAACGGGGGCAGAAGACGATGATCCTTGTATCCCACCGCAGATCCACCATGAATATTGCAGAGGAAGTGTATGAGATGGCAAATGGGCGAATCTCCTGAAGGAAAACTGCATTTCCTGCGCATTGTATAAGCCGGCAGGTACTCCGGCTGGTCAATGCGCACTTTCCGGACAGCTGCTTTGGACAGAATGACAAAGCAGCTGTCTTTTTTTGCGCAGAGACAGGAGGCAATATGGCAGACTGCCCGAACAGCGGCGCATGGTTCGGCAGATGAAAGAGAAAAAGCAGGCATCTGGAAAGGCATACAGATTTTATGCCATGAAAATGCTCAATGCAGCATCAGGTGTACAGGAAAAAACAAAAAAATAAGTACAACTTATCAAATAAATGTATACAACTTACAAAAATGTACGAAAAAAATTGTATGTTGTAGGATAAAAAGCAGAAAAACCGATTGACAAAGCAAATTTTAGGATGTATATTGTACCTAAAGAAAGGGCAGACAAATAAAAATAATTCGTGAAAATGACAATTATCCCCAATTGGAATTGGCAATAATGTCAAGAAAATCACGCAGTATGTTCTTCGTACAATCTTGTTCCTACAGGAACAACTTGTAAATACAACTTTTCATACTAAAATTCTATGTTGGGAGGAAAACAAACATGAAAAGAAAAGTTTTAAGCACAATCCTTGCAGCTTCCATGGTGGCCACGATGGCAGTTGGCTGTGGCGGCGGTAACTCCGCGCAGACGGATGCTCCTGCGGCAGATGCAGGAACTGAGGCTCCGGCAGCAGCAGATCAGGAAGGCGGCAAGATCGGTGTGGCAATGCCCACGCAGTCTTCCGAGAGATGGATCAAGGACGGCGACAACATGAAGGAGAAGCTGGAGGCGCTTGGCTATGAAGTAGATCTTCAGTATGCAGAGGATGATGTACAGATGCAGGTTTCTCAGATTGAGAACATGATCGCATCCGGTTCTCAGTGTCTGGTTATCGCAGCAGTTGACGCCGGGGCGCTTACGACCGTAGAGGCTCAGGCAAAAGAAGCAGGTATCCCGATTATCGCTTACGACCGTCTTCTGATGGATACGGATGCAGTTTCCTACTATGCTTCCTTTGATAATGAAGGCGTAGGTACCGCCATTGGTGAGTATGTGAAAACTGCAAAAGATCTGGATGCTGCAAGAGAAGCAGGCGAGAGCTATACCATCGAGTTCTTCATGGGTTCTCCGGACGACAACAATGCCGTTCTGCTTCATAAAGGCGTAATGGGCGTTCTTCAGGAGTATCTGGATGACGGCACCCTGGTGTGCAAGACCGGAAGAACTTCCTTTGAAGACACCTGTATCTTAAGATGGTCTCAGGAGACTGCGCAGCAGTGGTGTGAGAACTATCTGACCGGTTTCTATGCAGACGAGGATCTGGACATTGCGTGTACCGCATTTGACGGTTTCGCATATGGTGTAAAGGCTGCTCTTCAGGGTGCAGGCTATACTGCAGACAACTGGCCGCTGATTACCGGACAGGATGCAGAGCTGATGGCATGCAAGAATATTCTTGACGGAACCCAGACTGCTTCCATCTTCAAGAACACCAGCCTTCTGGCAGACAAGTGTGTGACCATGGTTGAGGCAGTTATGAAGGGTGCTGAGCCGGAGATCAACGATACAACGACCTATGACAACAATGTAGTTGTTGTTCCGTCCTATCTGTGTACTCCGATCTCTGTCGACAAAGACAACCTTCAGGAAGTCGTTGTTGAGGAAGCAAAATATTATACAGCAGAAGAGTTAGGGCTGTAATCACAGTCTGAAAGGGCGGCGGCATGATCCGCCGCCTTTTTACAGGGGTTTATCCTTTGGCAGAGGCCGGGGCAGAGAAGAAAACGGCGGCTGCCTGTGGAAATATAAAGAAAAGGAGCAAGAGGTATGTCAGATTATATCTTGGAGATGAACCACATAACCAAGGAATTCTCAGGCGTGAAGGCACTGGACGATGTGAATCTGAAGGTGAAAAAAGGCGAGGTCCATGCGTTGTGCGGGGAGAACGGAGCCGGGAAATCCACACTGATGAACGTGCTCTCCGGCGTGTACCCTTTCGGGACTTATTCCGGGGATATCGTCTACAAAGGTGAGATCGGAAAGTTTCACAAGATCAAGGACAGTGAGGCGAAGGGCATCGTTATCATCCATCAGGAGCTGGCCTTAAGTCCGTATCTGTCTGTTGCGGAAAATGTATTCCTGGGGAATGAACAATGTTCCGGGAAGGGCGTCATCGACTGGACGAAGACCAGGGCAAAGGCAACAGAGATGCTGGCGAAAGTCGGACTGGAGGACGAGGATGTCAATGTGCCGGTCAATTCCCTCGGCGTAGGCAAGCAGCAGCTGATCGAGATTGCCAAGGCTATGGCGAAGGATGTGGAGCTTCTGATTCTGGATGAGCCGACGGCGGCTCTGAACGACGAAGAGTCTGCAAAACTTCTGGAGATCATGCTGGAGCTGAAAAAGCAGGGTGTGACCATGATCATTATCTCTCACAAACTGAATGAGATCAGTTATGTGGCGGATGCCATTACCGTCATCCGTGACGGACACACCATCGAGACCCTGACCAAGGGCGTGGACGATTTCTCAGAGGATCGTATCATCAAGGGCATGGTAGGACGTGAGATGACGAACCGTTATCCGGTTCGCGAGGGAGTGACCATTGGGGATACCATATTTGAGGTTCAGAACTGGAATGTATACCATCCGGAGGATCCAAACCGGCAGGTATTGAAGGACGTAAACATTAAAGTAAAAGCCGGCGAGGTGGTAGGTCTTGCCGGACTGATGGGGGCAGGACGTACCGAGTTTGCCATGAGCGTATTCGGAAAGTCCTATGGGCAGAAAATAAGCGGTACAGTGAAGATGAATGGCAAAGAAGTAGATCTGAAAGATGTACGGACTGCGATTGATAATAAACTGGCTTATGTGTCTGAGGACCGTAAAGGAAACGGACTGGTTCTCATCGACGACATCAAGAGGAATATGACCATGGCTGCTCTTCGCAATTTCTTCTCGAAAAACGGTGTGGTAAACGCCAATGAGGAGATTGTGAAAGCAGAAGAATATAAAAAGCGGATTAACGTAAAAGCGAACTCCATTGACCAGACAGTAGGTTCTCTGTCCGGCGGTAACCAGCAGAAAGTCGTTCTTGCCAAATGGATGCTGACCCAGCCGGATGTGCTGATTCTCGACGAGCCGACCAGAGGTATTGATGTCGGTGCGAAATATGAGATCTACTGCGTTATCAACGATCTGGCAAAAGCAGGAAAAGCAGTCATTATTATTTCATCCGAGATGCCGGAGATCATCGGTACCTGCGACAGACTGTATGTGATCAATGAGGGTCATATTGCAGGCGAGCTGGCAAAGGAAGAGATGACTCAGGAAAAGATCATGGGCTGTATTATGGCTGATAACAGGAAAGGTGCGTAATCATGGAAAATAAGAAAGTTGTCAATATTGATATGAGACAGTACGGTATGGTACTGGCGCTTATAGCGGTTTATGTTATTTTTGCAATCCTGACCGGCGGCAAGAACCTGTCTCCGGCGAACATCAACAACCTGATCATGCAGAATGGCTACATCGTGATCCTTGCTGTTGGTATGCTGCTTTGCGTACTGACCGGTAACGTCGACCTGGGCGTTGGTTCTGTTGTGGCTACCTGCGGTGCTGTTGTTGGTATCGGTATGGTGGACTATGGCTGGAATATGTGGCTGTCCATTATTGCAGCGCTGATCGTAGGTCTGCTCTGCGGTATGTTTGCAGGTTTTTTCATCTCCAAACTGGGAATCCCGCCTTTCATTGTAACGCTGGCAACCATGCTGATGGGCCGCGGACTTACCTATGTGCTTCTGCAGGCGCAGACCAAAGGACCTCTTCCAACAGATTTTGTGTACATAGGAGCAGGTTTCCTTCCGACCATTAAGATCGGGGCAGAGGGTTCTCAGCTTGATCTGGTATGTCTGGTTGTTGCGACAGTGATATCTGTACTGATTGTTCTCTCTGAACTGAAGAGCATTGCTACCAGGAAAAAATATGGTTTTGCAACCAACCCCACCTGGCAGCTGATTGTGAAGAATGCGATTATTATCGGCATTGTATGGTTCTTCTTCTACAAACTGGCATGTTACAGCGGTATTCCGTTCGTGCTGGTTCTGATGGCGCTTCTGGTTGGCCTGTATCATTTCATCACTACTAAGACTGTTGCAGGGCGTCAGGTATATGCACTGGGCGGCAATGCAAAGGCAGCAAAACTGTCCGGTATCAATACAGAGAAAGTGTTCTTCTGGGTATACACCAATATGGGTATTCTCTGTGCAGTGGCAGGTATCGTTCTGTCCGCACGTAATGCATCCGCAACGCCGAAGGCCGGCGACCAGTTCGAGATGGATGCCATTGCATCCTGCTATATCGGCGGCGCTGCTACTTCCGGCGGTGTTGGTACCATTATCGGTGCAGTCGTTGGAGCTTTCATCATGGGTATCCTGAACAATGGTATGTCTTTGTACGGCTTCTCCACAGACCTTCAGAAGATCGTGAAGGGCGCCGTGCTTCTGGGCGCTGTTACCATCGATCTGGTGTCCAAACGTAAAAAATAAATTTTTCGAAGGAAGGGCTGCCCTTCGGGGCGGCCCTGTTGAGTAATATGAAACAGAGGGAACCAAAATATCTGTCGCTGGTCAACTGGATAAAAGAGAAAATCCGCACAAGGGAACTGTGTGCGGGCGAGAAGCTGTATTCGGAAAATGAATTGAGCGAGATGTTCGGCCTGAGCCGTCAGACGGTACGCCACGCCATCGGGATTCTTGAAGCGGAAGGCCTTGTGGAAAGGATTCGGGGGAGCGGAACCTATATTGGATGCCGCCGCGGAACCCCAAGAAAACGGACCATGAACATTGCGGTCATCAGTACCTATGTGGATGGATATATCTTTCCGCCTACGCTGCAGGGGATCGTTCAGACACTGACCGGGGCGGGATATATGACTCAGATTGCCTTTACCAACAACCGGGTGGACAGTGAACGGAAGATTTTGGAAAAGATCCTGGAAAAAGACAATGTAGACGGCGTAATTGTGGAAGCGACCAAGAGCGCTCTTCCCAATCCGAATCTGGAATATTACCGGGAGCTTCAGAGACGGCAGACCGCATTATTGTTTTTTAACTGCAGATATCCGGAGCTGGATGCGCCGATCGTGGCGCTGGATGATGCACAGGTGGCGGAGGAAGCAGTGAGTTATCTTCTGTCTCTGGGACACCGGAAGATCGGAGGCATCTTCAAAGCGGATGATGGTCAGGGAAGGCTCCGGTACGCAGGCTATGTGGAGGCGCTTCTGAAAAGAGGAATCGGGGTGGACGACCGGAAGATTCTCTGGATCGATACCGAAGATCAGAAGTCGCTGCGAAATATCAAGAATTCTGTACTTCGGAGAATGACGGACTGCACCGCAGTTTTCTGCTATAATGATGAAGTGGCCTTTGGGCTGATCGAGCTCCTTCATAAAGAAGGATTTCGGGTTCCGGGGCAGCTTTCGGTGGTCAGTATTGACGGTTCAGAACTGTCCATGCTGGCAGAACCTCACATTACTTCGATTCCATACCCCATGGAGGAGCTTGGAAGAAAGACGGCAGAGAATATGCTGCGTCTGATTGAAGAACCGGATTTTGACGGAACGTACCTGTATTGTCCCGAGATTCTGATACGTGATTCTGTGCGGAAGATAGGAGGAATCGGATAGATGGGGGATAAAAGGAAAAATGATCCATCAAAGGTATCGCTGATCCTGCGCATTGTGGTATCTGCATATCTTTTATATCTGGTCTGGGGATTAAGAGATGCCCCGGCGGCCCATACAGGGCCGCAGCGCCTGCTGTTTATTGCTGCAATGATCGTTTTTGCGGCGGTAGCGGTGATTCTGGGCGGGATGTCCATAAAGGCTTTTCTGAACGGAGAATATGATCGGCCGGACGATGGGGATGGTCCGGAATCCTGAATGGCTGACTGCCAGAGGCAGCCTGCGTGACGGAAGACGCACGTCACGCTGAACATACGAGATCCGGGCTATGGCGCGATAGGCCGTAGAGCGGATCTGACTTGTAAAAAATGCCGCAGCGTCAGCGGCGGGAATGGAGAAACAAGATGAAAAACTACAAATTCTGGTTTTGTACAGGTTCACAGGATCTGTATGGTGATGAGTGCCTGAGAAAAGTGGCAGAGCATTCTGCAAAGATCGTGGAAGGGATGAATGCGGGCGGCAAACTGCCCTTTGAGATCATTTTAAAGCCGACTCTGATCAGTCAGGCATCCATTCGCAAAACTCTGAACGATGCCAATAATGATCCGGAGTGCGCCGGCGTGATCACCTGGATGCACACCTTCTCTCCGGCGAAGATGTGGATCATCGGCCTGCAGGAGTACAAGAAACCCCTGTGTCATCTTCTGACCCAGTTTAATGAAGAGATTCCCTATGGAACCATTGATATGGATTTCATGAATGAGAACCAGTCTGCACATGGCGACCGGGAATACGGCCATATTGAGAGCCGCATGGGCATCGAGAGAAAGCTGATCTTCGGTCACTGGAACAACCCCCAGGTGCAGGAGCGGGTCGGAAGCTGGATGCGTACCGCGATCGGCGTGATGGAGTCCTCCCACATCCGCGTCTGCCGTGTGGGCGATAACATGAACAATGTGGCGGTTACCGAGGGAGATAAAGTAGAAGCTCAGATCAAATTTGGATGGGAGATCGACCACTACAATGTCAACGATCTGGTGGAATATGTGGATGCGGTGCCGCAGGGCGACGTGGACGCGCTGGTCGAGGAGTATTATAAGAAATATGAGATTCTGCTGGAAGGCAGAGATGAGGCGGAGTTCCGCAGACATGTGGCGGTTCAGGCGCAGATTGAGATCGGCGCGGAGAAGTTCCTGAAAGACGGCGACTATCATGCCATCGTGACGCACTTCGGTATGCTGGGCGGCTTAAAGCAGCTTCCAGGTCTTGCAATTCAGAGGCTGATGGAGAAAGGTTATGGCTTCGGCGCAGAAGGTGACTGGAAAACGGCGGCCATGGTACGTCTGATGAAGATTATGACCGAGGGAACCCCCGATGCAAAGGGAACCTCTTTCATGGAAGATTACACCTATAACCTGGTTCCGGGAAAAGAAGGCATTCTGGAGTCCCATATGCTGGAAGTGTGTCCGACGATTTCGGAAGGACCGATCTCCATTAAAGTGCAGCCGCTGACCATGGGCAATCGGGAAGACCCGGCGCGTCTGGTATTTACCTCCAAGACCGGTCCGGCAGTGGCGACATCTCTGGTGGATCTTGGAAACCGTTTCCGCCTGATTGTCAATGCCGTGGACTGCAAGAAGGTGGAGCAGCCCATGCCGAAGCTTCCGGTGGCGAGCGTATTCTGGACACCGCAGCCGAATCTGGCAGTAGGTACGGAGAGCTGGATTCTGGCAGGCGGTGCGCATCATTCCGCATTCTCCTATGATCTGTCTGTGGAGCAGATGGTAGACTGGGCGGCAGCAATGGGTATCGAAAGTGTGGTCATTGACAATAATACCACTATACGGGATTTCAAAAATGAGTTAAAATGGAATGCGATCGCATACAAATAATTCATAAAGGAGCAGTGGAACATGTTAGAAGAACTGAAACAGAACGTATTTGAAGCCAACATGCTGCTTCCGAAGTATGGCCTTGTAACCTTTACATGGGGAAATGTCAGCGCCATTGACCGGGAGAGCGGATTGTTCATCATCAAGCCCAGCGGTGTGGACTATGAGACGATGACGGCAGATGATATGGTTGTCATGGATCTGAACGGCAATAAGGTGGAAGGACATTACAAGCCTTCTTCGGATACGCCGACGCATCTGGAGCTCTACAAGGCGTTTCCGGAGATTGGAGGTATCGTACACACCCATTCCTCCTACGCTACCAGCTGGGCACAGGCGGGCAGAGGGATTCCCTGCTATGGGACGACCCATGCAGACTACATGTACGGAGAGATTCCCTGCGTGCGCTGCCTGACGAAGGAAGAGATCGAGGGCGCGTATGAGGAGAACACCGGTCATCTGATCGTGGACTCCTTCAAGGCCATGGACCGGGACGTGATGGCGGTGCCTGCAGTGCTGTGCAAGAACCACGGACCGTTTGCCTGGGGAAAAGATGCGCATGATGCAGTCCACAATGCAGTGGTGCTTGAGGAAGTGGCAAAGATGGCATACCGTGCGGAGACGATCAATCCGCGGATCCAGCCGGCTCCCCAGGAGCTGCAGGATAAGCACTATTTCCGTAAGCACGGGGCAAATGCTTATTATGGGCAGGATACAAAATAATACGCCATATGCTTCGAATGAAACGATCCGGAGCAGGATCTGAAACAGGGCTGACGCAAAAAAGGACGATGTGAAATCTGTCATTTTGCGCCAGTCCTTTTTTTGACAGGCATTTTATGAAAAAACAGTTGTTTTCTCGCTCCGTTGCAATTATAATCTATATATTCGGCATCTGAAAATTGTCAGAAAAGTATGATAAACGGCAATGAAACGATACACTTTGAGAACAGGAATTTCGTGCCGTTTACCTGTAACAGTTTTTAAGGCGAGGAGATAAAGTGATGAAGAAAGTAGTCAAGTTTGGAGGAAGCTCTCTGGCAAGTGCAGAACAGTTCATAAAGGTCGGAAAGATCATTCTGGCGGATGAGAGCCGCCGCTATGTGGTGCCGTCGGCGCCCGGCAAGCGGTTTGACGGGGATACAAAAGTGACGGACATGCTCTATCAGTGCTATTATGCAGCGGCAAACGGAGAGGATTTCAGCGGGATGCTCAAGCAGATCAAGGCTCGGTATAATGAGATCATCGGCGGGCTGAACCTGAAGCTTTCTCTGGATGAAGAATTTGAAGTTATCGCAGAGAAATTTACAGAAAAGGCGGGAAGCGATTATGCGGCTTCCCGAGGGGAGTATTTAAACGGTATCGTCATGGCGGCGTATCTGGGATATCCGTTCGTGGATGCGGCAGAAGTCATCCGCTTTGCAGAAGACGGGAGCTTTGACCCGGATGTAACTGACCGGCTGCTCGGAGAGCGGCTGAAGGAGATGCCCAAAGCAGTCGTGCCGGGATTCTACGGCGCCTACGAAGACGGGAGGATCAAAACCTTTTCCAGAGGGGGATCGGATATTACGGGTTCCATCGTGGCAAGAGCTTCGGGAGCGGATCTGTATGAGAACTGGACTGACGTGTCTGGATTTCTGGTAACGGATCCAAGGCTGATCGAGAATCCGGAGGTGATCGATACCATTACCTACAGAGAACTTCGGGAGCTGTCTTACATGGGGGCGACGGTGCTTCATGAGGACGCCATCTTTCCGGTGCGAAAAGCGGGCATTCCGATCAATATCCGCAATACAAACCGTCCGAAAGACAACGGCACCATGATCGTATCCAGTACGTGTCACAAACCCCGGTTTACGATCACCGGCATTGCAGGAAAGAAAGGCTTTGTTACCGTAAATATTGAGAAAGACATGATGAATTCGGAGATTGGATTTGGGCGCAAGGTGCTGGAGGAGTTCGAGAAACAGGGGATCTCCTTTGAACATATCCCGTCAGGGATCGACACCATGAGCATTGTGGTCCATCAGGAAGAGTTCGAAGAGCATGAGCAGAAGGTGCTCGCCGGGATCCAGCGGGCGGTTCATCCGGATTATCTGGAGGTGGAAGGAGATCTGGCGCTGATCGCAGTCGTGGGGCGCGCCATGCGGGCAAACCGCGGAACCGCGGGCAGGATCTTCTCTGCGCTGGCGCATGCCAATATCAATGTGAAGATGATCGACCAGGGTTCCAGTGAATGGAATATCATCGTAGGAGTCCGCAATGATGACTTTGAAAGGGCAATCCGGGCGATCTATGATATATTTATTACGACGCAGCTGTAAGTGAGGAAGAATTCCGCTTTCTTCCGCTAATCTGAAGAATCCTTAAATTTTTGTGAATTTCCGCAGTTTCAGGAAAAACTGTGGTATACTGCGAAAGTACAACACAGGAAATGAAGGTGAGAGAATTGGTGACGCGGGAAGAATTTTACGTGGATTCCTCGGATGGAATCCATATGATACACGGATATCGCTGGTATGATCCAGAGAAACAGATAAAGGGCGTTCTGCAGATGGTTCATGGAATGCTGGAATATATCGACCGATATGAGGAGCTGGCGGAGTATATGGCTTCGGCAGGCTATTTTGTGGTTGGCCACGATCATCTGGGACATGGAGATTCGGTCGGTGACCCGTCGGAGCTGGGATATGTGGGAAAATATGGAGCCGTACTCTGGCTGAGAGATATAGAACTAGTCCGCAGGATGGCGGCGTCTTATGCGCCGAAGGCTCCGTATATCCTGCTGGGGCACAGCATGGGTTCTTTTCTGGTGAGACGTTATCTGATCTATCATGGAAAACGGGTAGACGGTGCGGTCATCATGGGAACGGGGCAGCAGCCGGCAGTGCTGGCAAAGGCAGGAATCGGACTTGCCTGTCTGTCCATGCTGAGAAGAGGCAGCAGGGGACACAGCAGGCTTTTGAGCAATATGACCTGCAGCGGGTTTGCGAAGCGCTATCCGGATAATGCCCGTACAGGGAGCTGGATGAGCCGGGACCCGCAGGTACTGGTGTCTGCACTTCAGGATCCGAAGATGAATTTTGAATTTACGCTGAATGCATTTGAGGCATTGTTCCGGACCGTGGAAGAGGTGGTGGATTCCAGGCGGGCGGCGAAGATGCCGATGGGGCTTCCGATTCTGATTCTGTCCGGGGATGAGGATCCGGTGGGAGACAATGGAAAAGGCGTGCGCCGTTTTGAGACGATGCTCAGACAGATCGGCATGCAGTGCGTGACGTGCATTCTGTATCCGAAGAACCGGCATGAACTGATCCATGATCTGGACAAAGAACGGGTAATGAAAGATATTCTGGGCTGGTGCAGCCGGATCGAAAAACGTGAGGCACAAGGTTAGGAGGAAGATGGGGATGAAAAGATGGTGTTCATGGATATTGCTGCTGGCGCTGCTGGTGGTGCCGGCGGTGCGGGCGGATGCGGCAGGTTCCGCTGTGCTCGCTCTGGGTGCGGACTTAAGCGCGTCGCAGAGAGCGACGGTGCTGTCAGAGATGGGAATTACGGAAGCAGAGGCGGCTGCTTACGAGACGATCTATATTACCAATGATATGGAACATCAGTATCTGGATGAATCGCTGGGAGCGTCTGTGGTGGGGACTCACGCCCTGTCGTCCGTGCTCCTGATTCCGCAGGAGAGCGGCGCAGGACTCAGCGTGGAGACGCATAACGTCAATTTCTGTACCATTGCCATGTACCGGAATGCGCTGCTGACCGCAGGGGTGCAGGATGCGAAAGTCATAGTGGCGGCGCCCAGTTCCATCAGCGGAACAGCGGCGCTGGTGGGCGCGCTGAAGGCATATGAGACATACAGCGGAGAGACGGTCAGTGAGGACGCGTTTTCTGTGGCAACGGACGAGCTGGTGCTGACCGGAGAACTGATGGACGAACTGGATTCCGAGCAGATCTCGGATCTGATCGCCTATCTGAAGCAGCAGATCGCAGAAAGAGGGCTGGATGATCCGGATAAACTGTCTGAAGTCGTACGTCAGGCGTCTGACGAGATGGATCTGAAACTGACGGATGAGCAGGTCAGTCAGATCGTGGATCTTCTGTTAAAGCTGAACAAGCTGGATATTGATCCGGGTAAGCTGGCAAGTCAGGCAAAGGAACTGTATGACAAGCTGGATTCTCTCGGAATTGATCTGGATACGGAAAAAGTCGGTAATTTTATCACCCGGTTTGTTTCTTCCATCTGGGATCTGATTCAGGGCTTTATGTCGCGGAGTTAACAAAATACTGCTTTTGCCCGAAGACTGCGCGGCAGTCAGTCTTCTTCGATGACATGGAATTCCAGATAGTCGAAATCCACGTCGTCGACAAAGCTGTCCGGGCGAAAGCGGGTCTTTGCATGACGTTTGAATTCCTGAATATTGGAATCGAGCCAGATGGGCCTGCCAAGGTCAAAGGCCTGGCAGATCTCATCCAGCGCATGAAATACTTTATGTGTCCGGGTATCTTCTGTGTCGTCTGCGACCGTGATGTCCCGGATGAATCGATTGTCTTTGCATATTTTTCCCCATACACGAAACATAAACATTCTCCCTGTAGACAGATGATCGGCTTTTTCGGAGCCTTTGCTTCAGTATATCGGTTTTACAGGGGAAAGTAAAGGGCAATTTTGCCCGTGGAAGGAGCCGCAGGTGGAACGGTACAGAGAAATTGAACGGAGCATTATAAAAAAATACAGGAAAACAATCTGGCGCCCGTTTGTCCGTGGGATTCAGGATTATGATCTGATTCAGGAAGGGGACCGGATTGCGGTCTGCATTTCGGGCGGCAAGGATTCCATGCTGATGGCGAAGCTTTTGCAGGAGCTTGCGCGTCATGGAAAATTTCCGTTTGAACTGGTATTTCTGGTGATGGATCCGGGATATAACCCGGGGAACCGCAGGCGAATTGAGGAAAATGCAGCGCTTCTTGGCATTCCCATAACCATCTTCGAGTCCGATATTTTTGATGTGGTGGTGGACATCCGGGAAAATCCCTGCTATCTCTGTGCGCGGATGCGCAGGGGGTTTCTCTATGCCCATGCACAGGAGCATGGCTGCAATAAGATCGCACTGGGGCATCATTTTGACGACGTGATCGAGACGATCCTTATGGGAATGCTGTACGGCGGCCAGATGCAGACCATGATGCCCAAGCTGCACAGTACGAATTTTCCGGGGATGGAGCTGATCCGTCCCATGTATCTGGTTCATGAAGAGGCGATTCTGGACTGGGTCCGGTACCATGAGCTGCACTTCCTTCAGTGCGCCTGCCGATTTACGGAACAGTATGAGGTGGATGAAAACGGAGCAAACAACTCGAAGCGCCAGGAGATGAAGGAACTGATCGCCCGCTTCCGCATGATCAGTCCGGTCATTGAGAAAAATATTTTCCGGAGCGTGGAAAATGTGAACCTGAATACGATCATCAGTTACCATAAGGGAGACGAGCACTATCATTTTCTGGACGATTATGATCAGAAATCGGGCGGCGGCTCATTCTTCCGCCCGGCTCCCCATCCTGCGCAGATGACGGAAGAGGATAAGATAAGCAGCACTTATAAATAAACATAAAATGACAAAATATTTCATAAATCGCGGGGATTATTTTACAGAATATGCAGTAAATGATATGGTATAATAGAGAAATATATTGTGCGATGCTGGTCTGACGAGTGATGGCCCGGCGCAGGGATATGCAGGATGCAAAATGGGGAAAGATGCATCAGGATGCAGGTAAGGGAGTGTAAGCAAATCATGGCAGTAGAGATGACGATTCAGGAATATATCCATGAACGTTCAGAGAAGGACGGCTTTGAGACGGCAATGTTCATCTATGAATCGGCACTTATACAGATGACAAGCCGGATAGAGGTATTGAACCATGAGCTGAGCCATGTGTATCAGTATAATCCGATCGAATATGTGAAGACCCGGCTGAAAACGCCGGAAAGCATTATGAAAAAACTTCGGAAAAACGGGCACAGTATTACGATTGACGATATGGTGGAGTATGTGAATGACATTGCGGGCATCCGCATTACCTGTTCATTTTTTTCCGAGGTATATTTTGTGGCAGATATGCTGGCGAGGCAGGATAATCTGTCGGTCATTCACATCAAAGATTATATCGGGCATCCAAAGGAAAGCGGTTATAAGAGTTATCATATGCTGCTGTCCATTCAGGTGGCGCTGGCGGATGCGGTGATTCCGACAAAAGTAGAGGTCCAGGTGCGTACCATGGCGATGGATTTCTGGGCCAGTCTGGAACATAAGATCTATTATAAATATGAAGGAAATGCTCCGGGATATTTCGCCCGGGAGCTTCAGGAGTGCGCATCCATCATTTCCAGACTGGATGCGAAGATGATGTCTTTAAATGAAGCCATGAAAAAGATTGACGGAGAATGAAAACAGGGCCGCTGCAGGAATCTCTGCCTGTGTGCCTGACCTTCGCATGGAACAGGCGCGGAGAGGGACACGGGAGGAACTGCATCTGCAGCAGCCCTCTGAAATGAGGAGTGCCCCGGCAATACGGATGCCGGGGCTTATTATGAAAAAATTTATCTATATGTCACTGGTTGTTTTTTGATTTACAAGTAGTATAACAATTAAATATGTCTAAAGTATGAATAAATAATTAACATATTGTGAAAATACACAAAAACAGAAAAAGAAAATGAGGAAAAGTGTACAAAACACATAAAGGTTTTTGGCCTGGTTCACGGCAAGGTTGTAAAAACGGACAGGAAGTGTTAAAATAAAAGAAGAAAAGAAAAAGGAGTCGGATATGGCAGCAGAGAAAGCACCGGTTTATATTATAGGACATAAAAATCCGGATACGGATTCCATCTGCTCCGCGATTGCATATGCGGAGCTGAAAAACCGCCTTCACGGAGACGGATACTGTGCGGCGCGTGCCGGGCAGATCAATCAGGAAACGCAGTATGTACTGAATTTCTTTCAGGCGTCTGCGCCCAAATACATTGAAGATGTAAGAACAGACGTTCGGGATATTGAGATCCGAAAGACCCAGGGGGTGTCCGGCCAGATATCCCTGAAAAAGGCGTGGAATATGATGCGGGCGCTGGGGGTAGTGACGCTTCCCATTACGGAGGAACAGAGGCTTCAGGGGCTGATTACCATCGGCGATATTGCCAATGCCTATATGGATGTGTATGATAACTGCAGTCTGTCAGCTGCGCATACACCCTATAAGAATATTCTGGAGACACTGGATGCGGTCATGCTGATCGGAGATGAGGAAGAAGTCTATGAAAAAGGCGAGGTGGTGATCGCAGCGGCGAATCCGGACGTGATGGAGGATTATATCCATGAAGGGGATATGGTGATTCTCGGCAACCGGTATGAGTCTCAGCTGTGCGCCATTGAGATGAATGCGGCGTGTATTGTGGTCTGCATGGATGCCAAGGTATCCAGAACCATCCGCAAGCTGGCGCAGGAGCATAACTGTAATATTATTGTAACGCCTCACGATACATTTACGGTGGCAAGGATGATCAACCAGAGCATGCCGATCTCTCATTTTATGAAAGAGGAGAATCTGATCACTTTTAAACTGACCGAGAAGACCGACGACATCAAAGGGATCATGGGGCAGAAGCGTTACCGGGATTTTCCGATTCTGGATATGGAGGGAAATTATATCGGCATGATCTCCAGACGGAACCTTCTGAATCTGCGCAAAAAGCAGGTGATTCTGGTGGACCATAACGAGGCGAGCCAGACGGTGGACGGAATTGAGCATGCAGACATCCTGGAAATCATCGATCATCACCGGATCGGGACGCTGGAGACGCTGGAACCGGTATTTTTCCGGAATCAGCCGCTGGGCTGTACGGCGACCATCATCTGTCAGATGTATCAGGAAAACGGTGTGGACATTCCGAAAAACGTCGCCGGACTTCTGATGGCGGCGATTCTGTCGGATACGCTGATGTTCCGTTCTCCTACCTGTACAGCGGTAGATCAGGCAACGGCAGAGAGGCTGTCGGAAATCTGCGGCGTGGAGATCGAGGAGTTTTCGATTGACATGTTCAGTGCGGGCAGCGATATGAGTTCCAAGACGCCTGAAGAAATCTTCAACCAGGATAAGAAGAAATTCCAGGTCAATGAGCATGAATTTATCGTGGCACAGATCAACAGCATGAACAGCATTGAGCTGGATGAGATCAAGGAGAAGCTGGTGCCTTATCTGGAGGAGAAATTTGCGTCTCTTGACGTGGAGATGTGCTATGTAATGCTGACCAACATTGTGAAGGAAAAGACAGAGCTGCTCTGCTTTGGAGAACATGCGAAGGAAGTGGCAAGAAATGCGTTTCAGCTTCCGGAAGATGCGGTGGATATCAGGCTGAAGGGCCTGGTGTCCCGGAAGAAGCAGCTGATCCCGAGTATCGTTACGGTGCTGCAGCAATAGGAAAAGAGACAGGACCTGCCATGGAACAGAAGGATTCCATGGCAGGTCCCTCTGCATGGTTTTGCTTCATCCTTTCCTTCGATTCTATTAAAAACTCCTGTATTTTCCGGCAGTTCGTGTTAACATGTATGCCCGCCGCTTCTGCAGAGACCAAGAGAATACATTCGTCATGGCAAATTTTTGAAAAAATTTCCACCTGTGCCATTGGTTTGCAACCGCACAGGTGGAAAAAATTTATAACATTGATAAAAGTTCTCAATAAACAGGCGATATATTTTAAAAAAGTTAGTTGACAATAACATATGCGCTGTATATAATAGAATCGTAAATGATATTCATTTTCATTTAGAAGGATGATGGTACCACACGCGAGAGGAGGAAGCATAATGGCATTGGCACTGATGAGTATTGGCGAGAAACGTAAGGTCACGAAGCTTCGTGGAAAAGATGAAGTGGTCCGGCATCTGCAGGATCTGGGATTTGCACCGGGTTCGGAGGTTCAGGTGCTTGGCGAGAATGCTGCAGGTATGATCCTTTTGGTAAAGGGAGTCCGTATTGCGCTGGACAGAGGGCTTGCCGGCAAGATCCTGGTGGCATAGATACGGTGCGGCGGCTTTGGATTTCATAATTGGAAGTTTAATAAAGGAGAATGAAATATGCAGACTTTGAGAGACACAGAAACAGGAAAGACCGTCTCGGTCGTGAAGCTCCACGGGGAAGGTGCGGTAAAGCGCAGAATCATGGATATGGGGCTTACGAAGGGAACACAGGTTTATGTGCGCAAGGTGGCGCCTCTGGGAGATCCGGTGGAAGTTACCGTTCGCGGATATGAGCTTTCTCTGAGAAAAGAAGACGCTCAGATGGTTGAGGTGCAGTAGGGAGTGAAAAGCTGCGATGGCAGCTTATTTTTAAGAATATTGGTTAGGAAAAACTAACCACGAGGAGGAGAAAATGTCAATGAAAATCGCACTTGCCGGGAACCCGAACAGCGGCAAAACTACATTATTTAATGCACTGACCGGCTCCAACCAGTTCGTTGGAAACTGGCCGGGTGTTACGGTGGAGAAGAAAGAAGGAAAGTTAAAGGGACATCAGGACGTGGTCATTATGGACCTGCCGGGCATCTATTCTCTGTCGCCCTATACGCTGGAGGAAGTGGTGGCAAGAAATTATCTGATCGGAGAACGTCCGGATGCGATCCTGAATATTGTGGACGGTACGAATCTGGAGAGAAATCTGTACCTGTCCACACAGCTGATGGAACTTGGGATCCCGGTAGTCATGGCAGTGAACATGATGGACCTTGTACAGAAGAACGGCGACCAGATCGATATCGACAGGCTGAGCAGGGAGCTGGGCTGCAAGGTGATGGAGATTTCCGCTCTGAAGGGCACCGGCATCAAGGAAGCGGCAGAGCTGGCTGTACAGGCGGCATCCGCAGGACAGGCGCAGAGGGTGGTACATACCTTTGATAAAAAAGTGGAGGAGGCCCTGTCCGCCATCGAGAACCAGCTTACCGGCGTACCAAAAGAGCAGCAGCGTTTCTTTGCCATCAAGCTGTTCGAACGGGATGACAAGATCGGTGCACAGATGACAGGCGTTCCCAATGTGGAGAGCATCATCGGTGATCTGGAAAGTGAGATGGATGATGATTCTGAAAGCATCATTACCAATGAGCGATACAGCTTTCTTGCCTCCATGATTGGAAAATGCTGCAAAAAGGCGAACAGAGGCGGTCTGACCACCTCTGACAAGATCGACCAGATCGTGACCAACCGGTTTCTGGCACTGCCGATCTTTGCAGTGATCATGTGGATTGTATATTATGTATCTGTAACTACAGTGGGAACTTTTGTGACGGACTGGACCAATAATGTGCTGTTCGGTGATATCATTCCGCCGGCGGTGGAAGGAGTTCTGGTGAGCATGAACTGCGCAGACTGGCTGCAGGGGCTGATCCTTGACGGTATCGTCGGCGGTGTGGGTGCTGTGCTTGGCTTTGTGCCGCAGATGCTGGTGCTGTTTATCTTCCTGGCATTCCTTGAGGCATGCGGTTATATGGCCCGGGTTGCATTTATCATGGACCGTATTTTCCGAAAATTCGGTTTGTCCGGAAAATCCTTTATCCCCATGCTGATCGGCACGGGCTGCGGAGTTCCCGGCGTCATGGCATCCCGTACCATTGAAAATGACAGGGACCGCAAGATGACGATCATGACGACGACCTTTATCCCCTGCGGCGCGAAACTCCCGATCATCGCACTGATTGCAGGCGCACTGTTTGACGGAGCTTCCTGGGTGGCGCCCAGTGCGTATTTCGTTGGCATTGCAGCGATTGTATGCTCCGGCATCATCCTGAAGAAGACAAAGATGTTCGCCGGTGATCCGGCTCCCTTCGTTATGGAGCTTCCTGCATACCATATGCCGACTGTTATCAACGTTCTGCGCAGTATGTGGGAGAGAGGCTGGTCATTTATGAAAAAAGCCGGTACCATTATTCTGTTATCCACCATACTTGTATGGTTTGCGACTTACTTCGGCTGGGTAGACGGACAGTTCCGCATGCTGGGGGATCTGGAGATGGATCACAGCATCCTGGCCGGGATCGGCAATCTTTTTGCATGGATCTTCCTTCCGCTTGGATGGGGTGACTGGAGAGCGGCTGTGGCAGCGATCACCGGTCTGGTAGCAAAAGAAAATGTAGTCGGCACGTTCGGTATTCTGTATGGATTTGCAGAAGTATCCGAAGAAGGAGAAGAGATCTGGGGAACGCTGGCAGGATCCTATACAACGGCTGCGGCTTACAGCTTCCTGGTGTTCAATCTGCTGTGTGCGCCGTGCTTTGCGGCCATCGGCGCCATCAAAAGAGAGATGAACAATGCAAAATGGACCTGGTTTGCCATTGGTTATCAGTGTCTGCTTGCATACTGCGTATCCCTGTGTGTTTATCAGATCGGAACATTCCTGACTACAGGCGCATTCGGTATTGGCCTGATCGCGGCGCTGGTTATTGTGGCAGGCTTCGTATGGCTTCTGGTACGCCCCTGTAAGAACGAC
>ERZ778497.914-NODE-914-length-21754-cov-10.004793_pt1 | contig 21754 bp, 17 predicted proteins | sample MGYA00509938_ERZ778497 | MGnify/ENA primary metagenome ERZ778497 (study PRJEB29527, sample SAMN07138969) | mouse gut metagenome | material: feces | host: mouse | place: China:Nanjing | collected 2016-01-25 ... | reverse complement strand
GAGCCTGGTCGAGGAAGTTGACAATGAAGCGGCGTTCGTTGGCGTTTCTGGTAAACAGAACCTCGGTCACTTCGCTGGGAATCTCGCCCTTGGCGGCGGCGTAAGCCTTTATGACAGTGGTTGCGTCAATCTCCACGGGAGCGGAGTACTGCACCGCTGTGGCGCTGTTGCGCGGGTCGGAGTCGTCGGTGGTGTAGTACACTGAAGCGCCTTCTGCGGCGGTCATCACCACTTTTGCCGAGGTGAGGAACTCTCTTGAGTCGCTGTCATCGGCACCCTCTATAGCAAGCACGGGAGCTGTGAGGGCGGTTTTGCCGGCGAAAGAGAAGGCGGTCATTGCAATGGCGTAGTTGCCTTCGGAGCCGTTTCTGAGCACAAGACCCTCGATGTTGTACAGAGCGTCTTTGTCGTATACGGTCGACCAGCCGTCCACAATGTCAAACACGCCGCCGATGTTGAGCACCGGGTTGCCGTCCATTTCAAGCGAGTATCTGTTGCGCTTGAGGTCGTCGGCGGTTTCGTTCGGGTCCACGACAGTCTGCTTCACCTTGACGTTGCTGATGGTGTAGCGCACCATTCGGTCGCTTTCGGTGAAGGGGGTGTTTTCATTGAGAATGTCCTTTGTCTGCGGCTCATAGTCGTGGGCAGTGCCTGCCACTCTGCGCAGAGTGCGGGTAAAGCCTGTGGCGTAGCCGCGCAGGTTGTTGAGCTCGGTGCGGTCGGCAATGAGGGCGAAGTTGGTAATAATGTCACCCTCTTTGAGGGGACGCACCTCTTCGGCGGCATCCTTTTCGGTCATAGCCACGTCGGCGTTCCAGCCGTTGGAGTTGTAGAGCAGAATGGAGTGGGCGCTGAGGTCGGAGTAGCCAAGCTCGGAGCCATCCTCGGGCAGGTCGCGCAGATAGAGATAGTTGGGAGTTATTGCACGCACCTGTGCGCTGCCGGTGTAGCGGTAGTACTTAGCCTGGTCGCTGTCAGGAGCCGGCACGGTGACATTGTCGCCGTAGAGCGCCTTGAAGTCGGCGATAGAGCCGATAGCCTTGGCATCGTGCTTTTTGAAGCGCACCATCACCGGCTCGCTGTCGATGTTCGAGCGGGTGTATGTCACTGTCAGTTCGCAGATGCCGTCGGAGTTGTAGTTGTCGGCAGTGATTGTTATCACGGGGTCAGTGTCTCCGAACAGCGGCAGGAGAGTGTTGACACCTTTATTGATAGAGTAGAGGAGGTCTGTGCCCTCGCGTACCCCTGTGAGGTCTGGGCGCACCTGTATAGTCTCGGAGATGACGTTTACGGCGATGTAGCCGTTGGCTTCATCCTCTTCTGTAGCGACAATCGGGTTGGGGGCGAGGAGTCTGGGGGTTGTCACCGCTCCGGTTGGCAGCAGCACCATCTCGCCGTCGGCATAGCCTACAAAACCCTCCACGCTGTAGCTTGCGCCGTCTTTGAGAGTGCCGATGATTTCAGCTAACAAGGGAGTTGTTTTCAGTCGTCCGTAAGGTCTCACAACAGCGCCGACCGAAGTGGTGAATGTGTTTTCATTCGCGTTCCAGGTGAGGCGTCTCATCACCACGTTGCGGTTGAAGTCGGCGCGGTTCATCTCGGTCACCACCTTCTTGGCTGCGGTGAAATGTGTCTGATCGTCAAGGGCGGGGAGGAAGGGCGCGTAGTCCATTGCGGATGTGGTAATCCACAGCTCCGGCAGTCCGGACTCCACGCCTCGTATCACGCCTGTAATGTTGTTCAGACTGTGGGGTGTTGAGATGCTGCCCGAGCTGAGGTATTCGGCAACAGCGGCGTTGTCGTCATTGCCCTCTACCACAAACTTTATGGCGCGACCCTGCTTGTCGACGATGTAGAAAAACTTGGTGCCGGTGGTTTCGCCGGAGCCTGAGTTGGGCTTCACGGTGGTGAAAGCGCCGGTGAGAATAAACTGGTCGAGGTCCTTGAGGGTTATCACCTGACCGTCGCTGATGTTGTTGAGTGCGAGGTCGGTCTCAACTGTAGAAATTTTGTTGAAGTCGAGGTAGGTGGTCTGCGACTCGTAGTTCTCCTTGACCTCGCGCACAAACAGGCGACCGGTGCTGTTTACCTCAGGGCCTTCGCCTGTCCACTTTTGCCACTTGGTGTCGTCGGGTTTCTGCGCCCATGTGCCCTTGCTGTCAGGCTCGATGAACTGGTACTCGAAATCTTCGGTCTTGTCATCGCCTGCCATAGACTCTATCTGCAGCTGCAGGGCGTTGTTGATAAAGGTGTACACACCTCCGGCAACAGTCTGCACCACGCTGCCCTCCTTGGGGCTGACTATAGGCGCCTGCATGGTGGGGGTAGCTCCCGCAGCTTCGCCGCCGGTGTACTGGGCGTAGAAGGTGAATACCTTGGATTTGCCGGTTTTGGTGTTTACACCGTCATAAACCATTACATTAAATATGGTACGCTGACCATTGACCGGCTCCAATTCCAATTTTATCGGCAATTCAACAGCGTCGGGAGTTACAGCTGGACTTCCATCACATGCACTTGCAGTGTTACTTGGAGTGGTGGCCCGGTCTCTAGTATAAAATATAGTTTTGGCGAAAGGTATATTCTTAAATTTAACAATACCTGTTTTCTCTTCGTCCGTACTGTATTTGTTGTAATAATACGTCTTTGTTTCAGCATCCCATTTGCATCCTTCCGGAAGATTGTCAACATCAATTTCTGGAGTGATATTGGTAAAGGCTGATTCCAAAGAACGAGTAAATTTAAGAACTGTAGCTTTTGAAGAATAATACTTCGGGTTCCAGGCTCTGAGATACACATAGGTTGTGTAACCGGCATCAGGATATCCGATAGAATTCACACCCGAACCGGTTGCCAATTTGGTGTAGGCATTTACATCGTATGCGGGTAACAGTCCCATTACAGAATTCAAATAATTGTTTGCAGTAGTTCCTGTGCAGGTTTTAACGGATGTCTTAGTTTTATTGTCTGCATTGAAAGTATATGAGGAGGCATGAGCCTGTGTCGTCCATTTGGGCGCAGTTGGAGCCGAAGTGCTTACTATTTTGGTTCCGGATACAAGAATATTGGTAGCACGGTCCGGAAGCTCGGCTCGGAAAGACATAACGGTGTCAACAGAGATATTAATGGTTTTTGTTTCATCGGCTTCATACAGCTTGCCGTTGACCCATACTCTTGTCACTGGATCCGGTTCCGGAAGATCCTCATTTGCTAAAGGATTCCATTTGCCGGACATATCCGTAAAGCACCATTTTTTCTTACCGAGGTCTACTGTCAAATCGGTACAGTTATCATTTTTGGGAGTTATTTTAACCCAGTTTGTAGCTGTGGTTGCTGTAATAGTAGCATCTTCGCAACTCCATTCGCTGGTAACTTTTGAAATAGATCCGTATTCCTCGGTAGCATAGTTGCCGTTCCTGTAGATTTTGATGTTTATTTCCGTTATCGGACCTCCAAGAGTCCTGAAACGCACCTTGGTTCCGGCAGGAATGTCAATATCTCCTGTGCTTGGGTTTTTGCGGCAATAAACACCATTATTGGGAGGGGTGACTTCGAATATCACTTGAAACTTATCTTCACCCTGAGCCCTCATTCCTTGAAGTGCTACAACATTAGGAGCGGTGGTAGATTGTTTAAAATCTATTGCCATAAATCCACCATAACCATTATTATTTGAAGATAGGGAGCATACAAAACCGCCTTCATTGTGAAAACCGATGTTGCTATTCATAGAATTATTAAAGCCCCCTGTCACCCCATAACTACCATTAGTAAAATTACCGCTGGACTTATTCCATGTAACGGTGTGCTCGTCCTGAGCCTTAGCCAGGGGTGGGGCGAAAATTAAAAACGCCATTAATAGGAGTAAAAGTTTTTTCATAAGCAGTTTGTATTGATTTATAAATGAATAAAATGATTTAGTATTGTTGAGGTATAGACATGACAAAGCAGCCGAACCTGCTTGTGAGGTACGGCGCAACGTGCGTTGGGTATTTAAGTGGCGGAAAGGATGTAAAATGCCGCTCTGCGAAGTTAATTCGCTGAGAGTCAGCCGACTGCTGTCGGGGGGGGGGTAGGAGATTAGAAATCATGACACCTGTACATCCTGTATTTCACCGCAAAATTAGTGTTGTTTACCCCTTGTTACAAATTTTTTAACAAATAATTTGAAAAGGAGCCGAAGTAGCGAAATTAACACTTCGCTCTCATAATTTTAACACTTGAAGAATCTTTGCAAGATAACTAACTAACAATCAGCGTGCTGCAACTTTAACATTTACGAGTGTGAAAATTAAGACAACATCCGCCCTTTTCGCGTCGTAACTTTGCACTCACACAAACACACACAAATAACACTTAAACACACACAAACATGAGAAAGAAAACACAAATCAGCCTGCGCATTGAATGGATTGAAACCATCGCCACCCTCATCACATCGCTGCAGCTCGATGTAATGAACGCCGTAATAGCCTATCTTACAGACGGCACCGTGATGCGGATTGACAACATTGATGCCGCAGAGATGTTCATGAGCATAAAAAACGATATTGACGCCCGCGCCGAGGAGCGCCGCCGCAAGGCTGCCGAGCGCCGCGCCAAGAAAGCCCCCGTACCCGGCTATCTGCCTGAGAAAGCACCCGAAAATCTCGAAGAGCTTGTGCAGGCTAACGAGGTTGTAGCCGCTGTTGTCAACAATTCCTCAGTGAAAAATCTGAGAATGTACCACAAGCCGCTGCTAATGGAGCTTGCCCTGCAGGTAGCCGCGTGGTGGCGCGAACATCCCTCCGAAGAGCTGCCCACTCCCGCACGGCTCCAGGCGGAAATCTACCGCCGTTTCAGCGCCGTGGCTCGCGAGCTTGCGGTCGGCACAGTAGTCACCCGCGAGAAATGGGTTGCCTACATGGCACCTTTCAGCAAAAAGAGAGCCTGAGCTTACTTATTGGTAATAGGTGTTGATGTCTATAAAGGTGTCTACCTTCGGGTCGCCGAACTCTATGGCTCCCATGTCCTCGTTTGAGTTGATGACAAGGTTGTACACATAGTGGAAACCTGGAACCCATTCGGAGAACAGAGACGACGAGAGCGGAAACTTCAGCAGTCCGTCGCCGAAAGTGCTGCCGGGTACAATGTTGTCTTCGGGAGTGTTGGCGTTGGGCCACAGCTTGGTGCCGGTGGCGGTGTCGTAGACCGAGCACATCACGGTGATGTATGCGTCGTTGCCGTTGCCGTTGCTGCGCCATGTGAGGGGCTGCGGAGTCATGTACTTTGCGCCTCCGAGTCCTGATTCGGACATGTCGGTGGCGGTGGAGGTGAGCACCTTTATTTCGTCAGGCGACTTCGACATGTGCAGAATGTAGGTCTGCGGCGAGTTCTGGTCGGACCATGTGCCGATATTGTACTCCGATGGCTTTTCCGCGGTGGAGCCGGTAGGGAAATGGAAGTTGCCCCTGGTCATGACATTTGCCAATGCTACGTTTGACACGCACACCCTTATGTCGGGGTTGGTGGAGCTCATCTTTACGGTGACCTTTGACAGGGCGTGCCTGAAGTTGAACAGCACCTGGGCGTTTGCCAGCCCTGCGTAGCCCGACATGTTCGGGCTTACGGCATAGATAATGTCTTCCGTGCCGGGGTAGCTGTCGTAGGCAATCGGCTTCAGAGGTCCGTCGGCGCCCACCCAACCTGATGGAGAAAAGGCGTAGAAGTCAACCTCCTCTTTCGCGGGCCAGTACTCTACCGGCGAGTAGCTCCATGAGTTGACATCGTTTTTGGTTACGGTGACATTGTTCATGAACAGTACCGGGGCGGTGCCTTTGCCTGTGTAGGCGTAGACATTGAAAGAGGTGAGGTTGTTGGTGGTGAGGTCGCCTCCGGCGCGGGAGTACTCGGCTGTGGCGGTGAAGCGTATGGCATTGTCGTCAGGCTCTTCGGGCAGAGTGGCGGGAGCGCCGTCGGCGCAGGCTGTAAGGGCGAGGTATGGAGCGGTTGCAGCAGCGGCAAGCAGAAGGTTTACGGTTTTCATAGTGATATGTGTTTTATGTCTGAAATCATGAGATTGCTATAGGTCTATTTCGATTACATTCCAGCCGTCGACAATCACGCTCATGTCCACATCGTCGCCGTCATCGCCGGGCGAGTCGGAGTAATCGGGAATATCCATTTCATCTATATAAATATCAACGTGGTGCGCGGTGCCATGGTTCAGAGCGTGGCGCGATATGTTGAATTTTTTGGTGAAAGCCTTGCCGTCTGTTCTCACAACCGTGAGCGTCAGGGTCACAGGGGCGTTGGCGGTGTCAAACCCTGAGGTTGAGCCGGCAAGCGGAAAGCCTGACGCGGCTGCCAGGCGCAGGACAATGGCTCCGGAGCCGGAACCGGTGGCGTCATCGCACAGGGTCAGCGATGAAGCCACTCCGTTTATGGAGGCTACCGCCGACTTGAGACGCTCCAGCCCGTCGACACTCCTTATATATACGTTGTACACAACCGAGGCTGTGTCCGGACTGCACCTCACAAGCCCCGCCGGACACTCCTTGGAGCAGCCGTCCGGCTTGCTGTAGGTGACTCCGCAGGGGGTGAAGGCAATGTGGTCCACCACCGCCGAGTACAGGGTGCCGGTGGGTATCAGCAGCGAGTCGCCTCCGGCGGGCACGGCGTTGGCGCTGAAAGTGGCGAAGGTCCCGGCGCCGGAAAAAGTCACTCCGGGCAGGTCGTTGTTCACGGCAATCATGCGGTAGTTGCCGGCGGGTATGTCAACGGCTCCCCCCTCGCTGCCCGCAATGTCAAAGCGCCATATCTTGCCGCCGTCATCCTCCGGAAAGAAGTAGAGGGTCATGCCTTCGACCCTTGCGCCCGGAGCTTTGTCCCACTCGAAAGCCACCGACAGCCGGAGCTGTCCGCCGGCGGGACACACAATCTCTTTTTGTCCGCAGCCGAAAGCCACGGCGGCGAGCAGCAGCGCCGCAAGCAGAGGCAGATGTCTTACAGGGGTGTTCATAGCCGGTTGACAGGATTGTTTTTGTTGCCGCCGCCCGGAAACCACACCAAAGTCACCTCAAGCCCGGTGGGTCCGAAGTAGTCAAGACGTTTGGACGACACACAGGTGTACACCCCGCACTGCGGGCGATACACGGTGACATCGCCGCGCAGATAGCCGAGGCGGGCGCTGATGTCGAGGTTAAGGCGGTTGTTGAGGGCAAACGAGTAGCCGTAGCTCATGCCCGCGCTGTAGGTCGGGCCCTTGGACTGCCACCCCTTGCCGCCAAACTCGAAATCGTAGGTGTGCATCGAGCCGTACACCCCGACATGGTGACCGGTGAGCGCCCTGCGGCGGCTCTTTTCGCCGGGCCACACCCGGAGTTCGCCCCAGCCGCCACGCACCTGCCAGCAGCGGTGGGCGGCATCCTTGCTCCACGAAGCCCACACCCCCTCGACGCTTGCCGAAAACCACTGCCCGATGCTGATTTCCACACCGAGGTCGGGTGTCAGCGCCGCGTCGTGGAGCAGGTTGGTTTTCAGCGCGAACCTCGGGCGGCAGTCGTCGCAATCCGCGCACTGGCTGCGGGCGGACAGCGCCGGCAGCAATGCGGTGGCGAGCAGCAGCGCCCTTGCCGCCGCAAGGCAAAAAATCCGTGTTGATGAAAAAAACATTGTAAGGCGGTTGAAATGTGTTGTTACTAATAAACACCCCGCGCCGCCGGAATGTTTGCGCGGCAAAAACAGGGGGTGAGCGCAGCCCGGCTGTTTGTCTGACGGAAAATAATTGCTTAATTTTGCGCCGTAACATCAATCACCCCCTAAAATACTGAAACAATGACACCGATACCGAGTGAACCGGCAGCAATCACGCTTGCAATGTGCTGCGACCATGCCGGCTACGAGCTGAAAAACAAAATAAAAGCCCTGCTTGGAGAAAAAGGCTACAAGGTGCGCGACTTCGGCACTCACAGCGAGGACTCCTGCGACTATCCCGACTTTGCCCACCCCTGCGCGGCGGCTGTGGAGCGCGGAGAGTGCGCCGCTGCCATTGCAATGTGCGGCACCGGAAACGGCATAGCCATAACCCTTAACAAACACCAGGGCATACGCGCCGCCCTGTGCTGGGCGCCCGAAATTGCACGGCTGGCGCGTGAGCACAACGACGCAAACGTGCTGGTGCTGCCCGCGCGGTTCATCGACCCTGAAGTGGCGGTGACAGTGGTGGAGACATACCTCGCCACCGCGTTTGAGGGAGGTCGCCACGAGCGCCGCATCGCGAAAATACCGGTGTGACACACCGCTACGGCAATAAAACATAACGCCCGGCATCTGAGCAGATGCCGGGCGTTGCTGTGCTATACCGGTTGACGGTTATTTCTTGTCGGTTGCGTATGCGTGACGGAAACCGTTGATTTTCTGCCAGCCGCCGCGGGTGAAATCGGGCACCTCTACAGGAGCGTTGCCGTTTTCGATAGACAGGCGGGTGAGGGGAGCGAGCGAGCACCACTCGGCAAGGTCATACACATCCATGTCGAGGGGCAGACCGTTGCGCAGGCAGTAGATGAGACGGTAGTCCATGATGTAGTCCATGCCGCCGTGACCGCCTACAGTCTTGGCGTATTCGCCTACCTCGCGGATAATCGGGTGGGTGTACTTCTCAAGCAGTGCGGCTCTCTGGGCGTCGGAGATGCAGCTGTGAGAGCTGAGATTCTCGTGGTCGGGCATAGCGGCAGAGTCGAGCTGCTCGGGTTCGAAGGCATAGCCCTCTATGGGATACTTGTTGGCGAAGCCCTTGGTGCCGGTGAGCTGGTACATGCGGCTGTAGGGGCGGGGATTCATCACATCGTGCTGAATGTGGATGGTCTTGCCGTTTGCGGTCTGTATCATTGTCATGGTGTGGTCGCCGTTGGCAAATGAATCGGGCTTCTCGCCGGTGTACTGTTTGACGATTTCGGGACCGGTCACAGCCTTGGTGTCCATAGCCACGAGGGTGGTCATGCGGTCGCCGCGGTGGATGTCAAGAAGCTGGCAAGCCGGGCCCATGCCGTGAGTGGCGTAGATGTCGCCGCGGTTCTTCTGGTTGAAGTCGAGGCGCCAGTTGTTCCAGTACTCGCCCCAGAACTCCTGAAGGTTGTGGATGTATGAGCCTTCGGTGTGGAGCACCTCGCCGAACAGACCCTGCTGAGCCATGTTGAGGGTGTTCATCTCGAAGAAGTCGTACACACAGTTTTCAAGCATCATGCAGTGCTTGCGGGTTTTCTCGGAGGTGTTTATGAGAGCCCATATCTCGTCGAGGGTCATGGCGGCGGGCACCTCGATGGCGGTGTGCTTGCCGTTTTCCATGGCGTAGAGACCCATGGGCGCATGGTTGTTCCAGTCGGTGGCTATGTACACAAGGTCGATGTCGTCGCGCTCAACAAGCTGCTTCCATGCGTCTTCCGAACCGCTGTATGCGGCGGCGCGCTCAATTCCCGATCTGTCAAGGATTTTCTGGCATTTCTCAACATTGGCGCTGTCAAGGTCGCACAGAGCCACAATCTTGGTGCCGGGAATTTTTGTGAAACGGGCAACAGCGCCGGGACCGCGCATGCCCAGACCGATGAATCCCACTCTTACTGTGTCGATGGGGTCGGCAGCGAAGCCAATCATGTCCTCCTGACCGGCGGGGCGCTCAGGCACATCGGTTGTAATCACAGACGAATGGCTGCTGCCTGCGCACGATGACAACAGGGTCACTGCACAGAGGGCGCCACCGAGAAAACGTTTAAATTTCATTACTGTTTGGTATTGGTTAGGGTTAAAAGGCGAACCGTTACAAAACGGCACCGCTCGTAAAACTCAGGCAAAGTTAATAATTTTTTGTATTTTTAGTCAGCCCTGCGCCGTTTTTCCACGAAAATTTTTACCTTTGCTGAAATTACCAAAAATACTTAAGTCACATGAAAGAATTACTACGCTCAGTCGTAAAGCATTTTGACGTCAACGGCAATGTCGAAACAATCAAACCCCTCGGAAACGGTCTCATAAACGACACATATATAGTCAAGACGGAGGGCGACGCTCCCGACTATGTGCTGCAGCGCATCAACCACCATATTTTCACCGATGTCGACACCCTCATGACAAACATCCAGGCGGTGACATCGCACATCCGCAAGAAACTCACACTCGCAGGCGAGTCTGACATCGACCGTAAGGTGCTCACCTTCATCCCCACCACATCCGACGGCAAATACTACTTCTTTGACGGCGAAAACTACTGGCGCATGATGGTGTTCATTCCCGGCGCACACACATTCGAGGCTGTGAACCCCGAAAGCAGCCGCAACGCCGGCAAAGCGTTCGGCAACTTCCAGGCAATGCTCGTGGACATAGACGCCGACCTGAAGGAGAGCATCCCCGACTTCCACAACATGGAATTCCGTCTCAAGCAGCTACATGACGCGGTTGAGGCCGACCCCGAAGGCAGAGTGGCGGAGGTGAAACCCATTCTTGACGAGCTGGAGGCCCGCGCCGAGGAGATGACAAAGGCGGAGCGCCTCTACCGCGAGGGCAAGCTGCCCAAACGAATCTGCCACTGCGACACCAAGGTGAACAACATGATGTTTGACGACAACGGCAACATACTCTGCGTCATTGACCTCGACACCGTGATGCCGAGCTTCATATTCAGCGACTTCGGCGACTTCCTGCGCACCGGTGCCAACAAGCTCGCCGAGGACGACCCCGATATTGACCGCGTTGAGTTTGACATGGAGATATTCAAGGCATTCGCCGAAGGCTACCTGTCGAGCGCCAAAGGATTTCTCACCCCGGTGGAAATCGAAAACCTGCCGTATGCCGCAGCGCTGTTCCCCTACATGCAGGCTGTACGCTTCCTCACCGACTACATCAACGGCGACACCTATTATAAAATAAAGTACCCCGACCACAACCTTGTCAGGACTCGCAACCAGTTCAAGCTGCTGCAGAGCGTCGAGGCACACACTCCCGAAATGAAAGAATTTATCGCCGGCAAACTGGCGTGAGCCGCTGATACTGCAAATACCGACTGCCGCGGGGATGTTAAAAAACGTCCTCGCGGCTTGCATTTTGTCAGAATTAAATCGTATATTTGCAAGCTGAAAATAAACCGGATATATTAATAACCAACTCATATTTTTTAACCACATGCAAAGCAAAGGAAAATTAGGAAGCGTTGTGGCGGGTGTCATAGCCGTGTTCCTGGTGCTTATTTGCCTCTTCTATCTGTCATTCACTCTGGTGACAAATCACTACGAGGACAAGGCAGAGGCTTATGCGGCACAGAGCGCAGGTGAGGAAGGAGTATCTTCCGACACTTACCGTCTGGCTTACAAAAGCTACATCGACTCCATTTCTAAAGAAAAAGTTTACCTCGGATACACATTCAACGAAGTGCAGAAACTTGGCGTAGGGCTCGGTCTCGACCTCAAAGGAGGTATGAACGTGACCCTGCAGGTGTCGGTGCCCGACATTCTGCGCTCTATGGCAAACGCCGAAGGCAACCCCTACTTCGAGTCGGCTCTACACGCTACCGACTCTCTGGCGAGAACTACCGGCAACAACGACTATGTGGCGATGTTCTGCCAGCAGTATCGCAAGCTCGACCCGCAGGGCGACCTCTCCGTGGTGTTCAAGGACCAGGTTAAGCGCGGCGACAACGACGCTGCCATCGAGGCTGCTCTGCGCAGCGAGGTAAAAGACCGTGTCAGCAGCTCTACCAATGTGCTCCGCAGCCGTATCGACCAGTTCGGCGTGGTGGCTCCAAACATCCAGGAGCTTGAAAAAGACGGTCAGATTCTTCTCGAACTCCCCGGTGTGAAAGAGCATGACCGTGTGCGCGACCTGCTCAAATCTTCGGCTAACCTCGAATTTTACGAGACAATGCCCGTTGTGGAGTTCCAGAACGCACTCAGAGAACTTGACTACGCACTCCGCTCCGACTCTCTGCGCGGCGGCGTGGGATTCTCCGACTACTTCCTTGGAATGAACACCGGCAATCCCGTGGCTGTTGGTGTGGCAACTTCTGCCAGCCGCGCCGCAATCGACTCTATCGTCGCTTCGGCTACCGCAAAACGCATCCTGCCCTCCAACCTGCGTCTCGCCTGGGAGGTTAAACCCCAGCTCGTCGAAATGACCGACACCGCTACCGGACGCAACCGCAAGGTAGAGATATACACACTCCTCGCTCTCAAGACCGCTAACGGCCGCCCCGCTCTCAGCGGCGATGTGGTAACATCGGCTACAAGCGAGTTTGACAACACCCTGGGCGGCAACTATGTGTCCATGAACATGAAGCCCGAGGCTGCAAAGCAGTGGGCGCGCATTACAGCCGCCAACATCGAAAAGCAGGTGGCTATCGTGCTCGACGGTCAGGTTTACTCCGCTCCGCGTGTAAACAGCGTCATTGAAGGCGGACGCTCTCAAATTACCGGCAACTTCACCACCGAAGAGGCAAAAGACCTTGCAAACGTGCTCAAGAGCGGTAAAATGGCGGCGAAAGTCGACATCATCAGCGACACCGTCATCGGTCCCTCTCTTGGTCAGCAGGCTATTGAAGACGGCTTCATGTCGTTTGTTGTGGCTCTTGTGCTGCTCATGATTTTCATGATGGCGTTCTACGGAGTGATTCCCGGACTCATCGCAAACCTCGGACTCATTTTCAACCTCTTCTTCACATTCGGCATACTCGCCTCATTCCAGGCAGTGCTCACTCTCAGCGGTATTGCGGGTATCGTGCTCGCTCTCGGCATGGCTGTGGACGCCAATGTGCTTATTTTCGAGCGCACAAAAGAGGAGCTCCGCGCCGGCAAGAATGTGCGCATGGCTATAGCCGACGGCTACAGCAACGCATTCTCTGCTATCTTTGACTCAAACCTCACCTCGATAATCACAGGCGTTATCCTCCTTGCCTACGGTACCGGTCCTATCAAAGGATTCGCAACCACACTCATCATAGGTATCATCTGCTCGTTCTTCACCGCAGTGTTCCTTACACGCCTTGTGTTCATCATCGGCGAAAAGAGCAAAGCGTTCAAGAATCTCACATTCACAACCGCTATCTCTCGCAAGATGTTCACCACATCAAGCATCAACTTCCTCGCCAAGCGCAAAATCAGCTTCACAGTGTGCGGAGTTTTCATCGCGGTGGTTCTGATTTCATTCTTTGTCCGCGGTCTCAACCAGGGCATCGACTTCTCAGGCGGTCGCAACTATGTGGTGCAGTTTGACCACCCCGTGAAGACCCACGAGCTTCAGGCTAAGCTCGCACCGTTATTTGACGGCGCGCAGGTGAGCGTCATAACCATTGACGACAACACCAAGGTGCGTATCTCGACCAACTACAAGATAGCATCCGACGAGGGAAATATCGACGACGAAATCACCGACATCCTCTACAAGGGTCTCGCTGACGAAATCGGCGGCATGAGCAAGGAAGACTTCTCTACCACTAACGAGAACATCGGCATAATGAGCTCGCAGAAAGTAGGTCCCACAGTGGCAAACGACATGCGTACCGATGCTTACATCGCCGTGATTCTGTCGCTGATTGCGATGTTCCTCTACATCCTTGTCCGTTTCCGCAACATCGCCTTCTCTGTAGGCGCACTTGCAGCTGTGGCGTTCACCGCCTTCACAATCATCGGCTTCTACTCTCTGTTCTGGGGCGTGTTCCCCTTCGCAATGGAGATAGACCAGTCGTTCATCGCCGCTATCCTCACCGTTATCGGTTACCAGATCAACGACACCGTGGTTGTGTTTGACCGTGTGCGTGAAAACACAGCGCTCTATCCCAAACAGGATTTCTTCACCACCATAAACACATCGCTCAACTCAACTCTGAGCCGTACGGTAATGACATCGGCTTCTACTCTGTTGGTGCTGCTGTGCATCTTTATCCTCGGCGGTGACGCAATCCGTTCGTTCACATTCGCAATGATATTCGGTGTTGTAATCGGTACACTCGCCACTCTCTTCGTAGCGGCTCCGGTTGCCTATCTCACCGATGCGCGCCGTTCTCGCAAAGCCGTAAAGGCGTAAGCGCTACGACACACGCATAGCATTCACACATACAATCTGCCGCCTGAGCCCGAAGGGGTGTCAGGCGGCAGTTGTTTTAATACAGAAGCGACCCATGTTGAGGGTTTCCCCCTTTTTTATTATCTTTGTGGCATTGGAACCCAGTTTTAGCGATAATTTCAGCTGATGGAAATCAACATAACCGATATACCGCAGGATGTGCAGCAGGCAAAGATGCGTTTCGGCATTGTCGGCAATGCGCCGGCTTTGATTGCGGCGATTAGCAGGGCTATTCAGGTAGCTCCGATAGACCTTTCAGTGCTTATAACAGGCGAAAGCGGCACCGGCAAAGAGTTTTTCCCGAAAATAATCCATGCGTTCAGCGCGCGCAAGCACAGCAAGTACATCGCCGTAAACTGCGGCGCCATTCCCGAGGGTACTATCGATTCCGAGCTGTTCGGTCACGAAAAAGGTGCCTTTACAGGGGCGGTGGCAGCCCGCAAAGGCTATTTTGAGGAAGCCGACGGCGGCACTATCTTCCTTGACGAGGTGGCTGAGCTGCCGCTTACAACCCAGGCGAGGCTCCTGAGGGTGCTCGAAAGCGGCGAGTTTCTGAAAGTCGGCTCCTCTACCGTGCAGAAAACCAATATACGCGTTGTCGCGGCGACGAATGTCGACATGCTCAAGGCGGTAGAGGAGGGCAGGTTCAGAGAGGATTTGTACTACAGGCTGTCTACGGTTCACATATCCATCCCTCCGCTGAGGGACAGAGGCGCCGACATAACACTGCTGGCTCGCAAGTTTGCCGCGGATTTTGCTGAAAAATACAGAATGCCCCAGATTTCGTTTGACGAGTCTGCACGCGAGCTTGCATTGCGCTACCGCTGGCCCGGAAATGTGCGTCAGCTTAAAAACATAACCGAGCAGCTGGCTCTGTTCAATGCCGGCGATGTAGTTACCGGGCAGCTTCTCGGTTCGTTTCTGCCTCCGAGCGGCACTGTCTACACCCCCGCTGTGTCTGCTCCGAGTGCCAGGCATGACTACGAGCGCGAGCGGGAACTGCTGTTCAATATGATATTCAGGATGCAGAGCGAGATAGATGCCCTGCGCAGCGAAATACGCTCGGCATCTCAGCCGGTTCATACGGAGCCGGTAATGCCGACGAGCCTGGTGAGGTACGCGCCGCCGGCAGAGGCTGGTCTTATTGTGCCGGCAGCACCGGCAGAGGCTCATCCGGCAACCCTTGAGGAAACAGAAAAAGAGACAATAAGACGGTCGCTTGAAAATAACGGTGGCAGGCGCAAGGCAACCGCCAGAGAGCTGAACATTTCAGAGCGCACGCTGTACCGCAAAATCAAGGAGTACGGTCTTGAATGAATACCGGCGAATTGTTGTAACTTTGTATCTGAAAAAAGAGTGATGAATAAACGAGTGCCGGGAATACATACCATTGCAGTGCTGCTTCTTGCGGCGCTTTTGGCGGCGTGTGCAAGCATGGGACGCCCCGAAGGCGGTCCCCGCGATGTGGAGCCCCCGGTGTTTATGGGCAGCAGTCCGGCTCCCGAAGAGCTTAATGTGGACAAGTCCAGAATTGTAATACGCTTTGACGAGAATGTGGCTGTCACCGACCCTATGACAAAGGTAGTGGTCTCGCCTGTGCAGTCTACCACTCCGGTTATTTCCGCAGCAGGAAAATCAATAATAGTGGAGCTGCGCGACACTCTGGCTGAAAACACCACCTACACAGTCGATTTTTCCGATGCCATAAAGGATTTGAACGAGGGCAATCCTATAGACGGTTTTTCTCTCGCCTTCTCTACCGGCAGCCATATCGACACGCTGCAAATCAGCGGCATGGTGTTTCAGGCAAGCAATCTCGAACCGGCGCAGGGCATGCTTGTGGGCGTGTATTCCAATCTCAGCGACACCGCCGTGACCACTCTGCCTATGGAGCGCATAACAAAGACCAACCAGTATGGCGAGTTTACAATACGCAACCTGAAGGAGGGTACATACCGCATTTTCGCGCTGACAGACAACAACCGCGACTATCACTGGGACCGCAGCGAGGACATCGCTTTTCTTGATGTCACCGTGACACCGACCGTAAGTACCGAAACCGTGGCTGACACTCTTAAGGCACAGGACGGCAGCGACTCTATCGTGAGCCGGACAGCTGCGGTGTATGCGCCCAACGACATACTTCTGACATGGTTTAACGAAAACTACAAGCCTCAGTATCTTGTAAAGTATGAGCGCCCGGAGCGGCACCGCATCGCTTTCCAGATGAATACCGCATCGGATTCGTTCCCCGAAATCAGACTGGCAAACGGTCCTCTCGCCGGTGCAAACCTGCTTGACCATTCGGTGCTCAATTCAAGCGCCACCCGCGACACTCTTGAGTTCTGGCTCCGCGACTCGCTACTTATAAAGCAGGATTCAATTCTGCTGTCTGCCCGCTACCTGCGCACAGACAGTGTGCAAAACCTGTCGTGGACAACAGACACCCTCAGGTTTTATATCCGCACTCCCAGAAAAGCTCCTGAAAAAAAGAAAAAGGGCAAGGAGGCAGAGGATTCCGTGCCTAAGATTACTTTCATGAATTTCCGCCCGCGAAACTCCGGCTCTGTAATGGAGGTGTATCAGGACTTGTATTTTACAGCGTCGCAGCCAATAGCGTCGCTTGAAATGGAAAAGGTGCATCTGGAGATGTTCGAGGACACCACCTGGATTGAGCTTGAGCCTCCGCGGTTCGAGTATGCCGACTCCCTGCATCCGTTGCTCATGAAGGCGGATTATGACTGGGAACCCGGTGTCAAGTACCGCCTAACGGTTGATTCGGCAGCCGTGACCGGCATTTACAACGAATGGAACAATGTGACGAAAGCGGAGTTTACTGTGCGCCCTCTTGAAGATTATTCAACAGTGGATTTTAACATATCAGGCATTGACAGCGCGGCAGTGGTGCAGCTGCTCAACAAGTCGGACGCCCCGGTTTATTCCGCCCCGGTGCGCAACGGTCATGCGATGTTCATGCATGTGTTGCCGGGGGTGTACTATGCGCGTCTGTTTGTCGATGCCAATCAGAACGGGGTGTATGACGGCGGCAGCTATACTTTGCGGCAGCAGCCCGAGGAAGTGTACTATTTCCCCAAAAAGTTAAACGTCAGAAAAAAATGGGACGTGGAGCAGTCATGGAATGTGACCGAGCTGCCTGTCGACAGGCAGAAGCCCGACGATATAAAGAAAAACAAGCCTAAGCCCAAGCCCGGCGAGATACCGGAGCAGACCGACGACGAGGATGAGGAAGAAGACGAATTCTATATTCCCGGAAGTGGCTCCGGCACGTCTGGAAGCGGCTCAAACCGCCGGGGCAGCGGCAGGGTGAGACAAAATACGGGAGGTAACAGACTTGCATTCTAACCGATATGGCTGATTTCAAAACCCCGTTGCGGGGAGACATAATGCCCGAACCGACACTGCGGCGACTGCCGTGGTACCTCGCTTATGTGAGCATGCTCAGAAGCCGCAATGTGGAGTATGTGTCATCGACCGCGATTTCCAAGGAAATCAATGTGGATGCCTCACAGATAGCCAAGGACCTGTCTTTCCTGAACATCCGTGGCAAAACAAGGATTGGCTACGCGGTGGCGGCACTCGAAAGGGTGCTGAGGTCATACCTCGGCTTCAACCGCGACCACCATGCGGTTATTATCGGTGTCGGTTCGCTCGGCAGGGCGCTCATTACAGATTCGGGTCTTACCCGCTACGGTCTTGACATAGTTGCCGGCTTTGACGTAGATGCCGCAATAGTCGGCACTACAATAAACGGAGTGCCGGTATTTGATGTGGCGGAGCTGAAGTCGGTCATAGAGTCGCTTGGCGCGGAGATAGCCATTATAGCGGTGCCGGTAGAGCAGGCGCAGCATACCGCTGACCTTGCAATAGCCGCCGGAGCCAAGGCACTGTGGAATTTCACGCCGTTTCGCATACGCACCCCCGAGGGTATAGTGGTGCAGAACACATCCATATACGCTCATCTCGCGGTTATGTACAACCGTTTGAATATCAGCTCAGACAAATGAAAGTAATAGCGTTTAACAGACATCCGGGCTTTCCGGTGCGCATACCTCCGGAGGTGGAGATAATAGTGGATTCTGCCACAGTGTCGGCAGGGCGTCCGGTTTTTTTGCCTGATTTTTCCGACGGCTGGGTGGCGAGGCTGTACCCCGCATTCCGGATTTCGCGTCTGGGCAAGGATATCGGTGAAAAGTTTGCCGCGCGCTACTTTGATTCGTTCACAATAGCCCTGCGGCTTGTTCCGGTGGCTCTTGAGAAGAGCCTTGCCGCAGCCGGAGCGCCTTCCGGAGTACTCGGTCTGTACGATTATTGCCTTGCATTGGGCGAGTGGATGCCCGTGCCTGATAGCGGGGAAGCACTGCGGGTGGAGTGCGGAGGCTTAAGTGTTGACATTGCTCCGGGAGAGATGCGTGTTGAGGAGGCTGTTCGTGCTGTGAGCGCCTATGCAACCCTTAAGATAGGAGATGTGGTGCTGCCGTGTGCGTTGCCCGACATGGTTTCGGTAAAGGCCGGCGATGATATTTCTGTGAAAGTGGCAGGCGCGTCCCTCCCCCCCTTCCGCATCCGCTAACCTCTTCCCGTGATGAATCTATTTGCCCCATGCAAGTAGATAAACAAAATTCTTGAATGATTTGTTTCTAATATTGGAAACTTTTGTTAATTTAGCGAACGATATGACAAGCAAATTTGATGAAATAGGTTCGCTATTTTTGAAGCGGCGTAAGGAACTCGGCCTCACTCAGCAGCAGTTGGGAGAGAAGGTCGGTGTGACAAAATCGGAGATATCCAAAATAGAGAACGGACGAGGAATCACTTTCTCGACCATAAACAAACTATCAGAAGCATTAGATGTATCAGCACAAATAGAGTTAAAGCCGACTGCTGAGGTTTCCATGAATATGATTCATTACATTGTGATGAGTATGGGGCTGTTTGCACGACAGTTTAAGCTAACAAAGAAAGAGGCATGTAATTATCTATCACGATTCAAAGGGTTGGAGTTTTCGATAGATAATTATGAAGTGGAACATCAGCAGTCGATGCAGGACTGTGTGGATGATATGGCTGCAATATGTCTTAAAAACGGGGGAATGCTATCATGAGGCTATACCATGGTTCCAATCAACCGATAGAAAGAATTGACCTGACAAAAGTCCGTAAATACAAGGACTTTGGACAAGGATTTTATACGACTCATCTTCCACAGCAAGCCAAAGAATGGTCAAGAACCATCACTAATCGCTACGGAGGGATACCGACTGTAACCGAATATGAATTTGACCTGGATAAGGCTATTGCAGCCGGACTAAATGTAAAGATTTTCGAGGTCGCTGACCTAGAATGGGCACTTTTCGTTATGGCAAATCGCAACAGGGTCGGCAGGGAGTTTCATCATGATTATGACATCGTAATCGGTCCGGTAGCTGATGATGATATGGCACGTCTTTTCGGACTTTACGATATGAAAATTATAGACCTTGAGGCTGTTGTGGCAGGTCTTATTTACAAAGATCTAAACTCTCAATATTTCTTTGCAACCGAACGTGCTCTTGATTATCTTGTGAAACTATGAAGCAGACAGACAACAACTTTGAATTTCTGGTTGAATATATCACCGCCAAAGTAGTAGAGTGGATGATGAAAGACCAAGGCATAGGTCTTGAAGAAGCATTGGTGCAGTTTCATAATACCGAGACTTTTGAAAAGCTATGCGATTACAAAACAGCTCTTTACATCGAAAGTCCGGCATGCGTTTATGAAACCTTCTTGGACGAATTTCGACAAGGCACTATCCGCAATCTCACCGACTAAGAAGTCTGCGAAAAAGTCAGTCCGTATTTCAGTTTTATAGCCTTCGTTGCATTGTGGCTCTTGTCGAAATTGTTGCTTTCGTCAATGGCCTTGCCATGAAGATTCACGCGATTATAGACGATATGGAAGTGTGGGGTGGCGGGGGCTATAGGAATGCTGCCTGGAAGGGGCGGGTGGGACAGCGGGGGCATAGGCAGATGAAATTTTTTTAATTGTGTATCGTGTTTTGATACACCACCATTCTACCTTTGCATCGAACAATAGCTTTAGCGCTTTTGCCAAAGCCAAGAAATAACCTCTAATAAATTTACAAAGATATGGAACCTATTACAAGCAATGACTTTCTTAATTCAGTTCTGGAAAATGAAGCATGGAAGGAGGTGTCGCAATGCGGCTACCTCAGCATGGCAATGGTTGAGAAGTTTGCCGACAATCTTGACTGGGAAGAGGTCAGCGGCAACAGTCATGTCATCTGGACAGTCGAGGGCATCAACAAATTTGCCAACCGAATCCATTGGGATGAATTTTCACGTTCATGCCCGGAAAACCTTCTCTCGGAGACAACGCTTCAGAAGTTCGCTTCAAAGTGGGATTGGAAGGCACTCTCCAATCGCGACGACATCTACAATAACTGGCATCTGCTCGAAAAGTTTGCCGACAAGGTAAACTGGGGCGAAGTCATCACCAACTGGCGCATTGAGAAGCCGCTTGAGTTCTTTGCCCGTTTCCAGCAGTACATCCCCATGTCCAAACTTCAGGACTCCCGTTTGTGGAATGCAATGGTCGAAGCGCGCGCCAAGCGTTTGATGCAAGAAGCCATGGGTATTGTTGACTAAGAGTATGTTTACTTTTAACTTTTCTAAATCTAAACATAAGCCAAAAGTAAACATACTCTTAAACAAATCAGGCTGTTTTATAAACTGTGGCACGGTTATTGCAAACATTAAGAGTATGTTTGAATTTAACACGAATATAGAACATCTTTCTATCCCCTCAAAGGTCTTTTCGGGCGATTTTCGTCAAGTTTCATCGGTCACGATGCCCGCATCGCTCCCTCCTCAACTCACGCAAATCTCTCCGAAAAATCCTCTTTGAGTGAACAGAAGTGAAATTAAAACATACTCTTAAAACAAGAAACTTATGAATAAGCGTATTTTTATGACTCCTGTAAGATTCACGTTCCAGAAACCAATAATAGAACGTGACGATGGACAGAACAACAACCCGTGCGTGGCGACGCATTCAAAAGAAACGTGTGTGGCGTAACCGATTACGCCTATTCTTGTGTGTCTTGGCTGTGAAGCATATCGAAGCAGAATCTTGGAAAGATCTCCGAGCGGCTAAATGGTGTCAGGTGTATCGCACTACCGGGCGGCCGTGTAGTTGCGTGATCTGTTCCGGCGAGCGATACAACCGCATTGCCTTCAAGCGAGAGGCAGCGAAAGATATACAAGAGCAGCTTGAGTCAAAATGAGCATCAAACCTGTCAGCGGTGTCTTGTTTCAAACGAGATGCCGCTGCCTGTTTGATTTTAACACGAAGATGTATTTTCTATCCCCTCAGAGGTCTTTTCGGGCGAATTTGGTCAAGTTTCAAGATTATTGAAAAATTGGTATTCGGAAATGATGTTTCTGCATCGGCAAATAATTTTGCGGGAGGAAAGCGCAGGTGTGTTGTGAGTACCGAAACAAATTGATAACTTTGCGACAGAGTCGCTGCGACAATTTGTCAGACTCACGACATAGCAATTAGCATAGACTAATTACCCGGCTTTAGTAAAATCTGGTAATTCTCCGCGATATAAAACGGGAAAAGCGGGGATAAAATTAAAAGCAAGTGG
>ERZ778497.913-NODE-913-length-21758-cov-4.973921_pt1 | contig 21758 bp, 20 predicted proteins | sample MGYA00509938_ERZ778497 | MGnify/ENA primary metagenome ERZ778497 (study PRJEB29527, sample SAMN07138969) | mouse gut metagenome | material: feces | host: mouse | place: China:Nanjing | collected 2016-01-25 ... | reverse complement strand
TTGTTAGCTGCCGCGCGAAACACAAGCGCGGCAGCGATTTTTGGTGTAAATTGATGCGATTTGCCGGCAGCAAATAAATAATTAATAAATTACACTTAATTTTGGTGGAATATTAATAAAATAATTTTCAAAATATTTAGAACATGCTATAATATTACCAATTAAAACAAGGGAAAAGAGGTAGGAGCATGAGAAAAATTATTAACTCACCGGATCATGTCGTATCGGAGATGATGGAGGGCTATATCAGCGCTTACGGAAGGTACTATGAGAAGCATCCGAATGTGAACGGTGTGATCCTGAAACAGAGGAGAAAAGATAAGGTAGCGCTTGTCATCGGCGGCGGCAGCGGTCATGAGCCGATGTTTTCCGGCTTTGTAGGAAAGGGCCTTGCGGATGCGGCGGCCTGTGGCAACATCTTTGCCTCCCCAGATCCGAACACGATCTATGAGACGGCAAAAGCAGTGGATCAGGGGAAGGGCGTGATCTTTGTGTACGGCTGTTATGCAGGAGATAACCTGAACTTTGATATGGGCGAGGAGTTCTTAAATGACGACGGGATTCCGACGACGCATGTACGTGTATGGGATGACGTAGCGTCCGCGCCGAAGGAGAGAATCGAAGACCGCAGGGGAATCGCGGGGGATGTGTTCGTGGTAAAGATCGCGGGAGCAGCGTGCGATGCGGGACTGTCTCTTGAGGAGGTAACAAGGGTTACAGAGAAAGCAAGGGATAACACAAAGACGATCGGAGTTGCCACGGCGCCGGCACAGCTTCCGGGAATTGACAAGCCGATCTTCGAGCTTCCGGAAGGCGAGATTGAGTACGGGATGGGGCTTCACGGGGAGAGAGGTGTGCTCCGTACCGCATGGCAGGATGCGGACGTCCTGGTGGAAAAGATGTACGGACAGATTATGGAAGATGCGGACCTTTCCGCCGGCGATGAAGTGTGCGTACTGGTAAATGGACTTGGTTCCACGACGATCACGGAGCTTGCCATCTCCTACCGCAAGGTGAAAAAGCTTTTGGACAGAGACGGAATCAAGGTACATGACACGGACCTGAACAGCTACTGTACCAGTCAGGAGATGGGCGGTTTTTCCATCACTTTATTCAAGCTGGACGAGGAGCTTAAGAAGTACTATGATATGCCCTGTTACTGCCCATTTTACGCAAAAGGAGAGCTCACCGGAGCAGGGATAGAGGAACAGGAAGAGAGTGCGGCATCGATAGAAGAGGAGCCGGAATTTGATGAGAATGATATAGAAGCGGCCAAAATCGTAAGGAGCAGGGAAGGTGTTCTTACAGAGCTGAATGCCGCAGATGCCAGAAATATGCTGATCTACATAGCGGATAAGATTATCGCGAAGAAGCCTTACCTGACAGAGATCGACAGCGCGATTGGAGACGGAGATCACGGAATCGGAATGGCAGGCGGTATGCAGAAGGCAAAGAGAAAACTTCTTAAAATGGAAGATGAAAAAAATGTATACGCAGTATTTGAGGCGGCCGGGAAAGCGATGCTTTTGTCTATGGGCGGAGCGTCAGGGGTAATCTTTGGAAGTCTTTATCTTGCGGGAGCGAAAGGAATGGAGTCGAAGAGCGCGCTGAGAGCTGGGGACCTTGCGGCGATGGAGAGAAAGAGCCTTGCGGCGATTCAGGAAAGAGGGAAGGCCGAAGTAGGAGATAAGACGATGGTCGATGCATTGGTTCCGGCGGTAGAGGCGATGGAGGCAGAGCATGGGAAGGGGCTCTTAGAGATGCTGAAAGCTGCGGAGGCGGCAGCGGCTCAGGGAGTCGAGGATACGAAGAAGTATCAGGCGAAATTTGGACGTGCCAAATCACTGATGGAGAGAGCCGTCGGATATCAGGATGCAGGGGCGACCTCTGTATGGCTGATACTGCAGGGAATGCGGGAATTTGTAGAAGATAAAATGTAATGAAAGCAGCGCGGCAAACTGGACTGGTTAAGAATGCAATTATTGGCTCTTTTATTCAAGCCAAAACTGGTATACAGTATGGGAAAATAAAAAATACTAGAAAGAAAAGAGGTACTGATTATGAATTCTAATCTGAAAAAAATAGTTATGGCCGCGCTGTTTGCAGCTTTAGCATGTGTTGCTACTATGTCTATACGTATTCCGACTCCCGGGACAGGCGGATATATTCATCCGGGAGATGCGATTGTCATCCTGTCAGGTGTGATTCTCGGACCGGTATGGGGGCTTCTGGCAGCAGGAATAGGATCTGCGATGGCGGATCTTCTTGGCGGATATTTTCTCTATGTGCCGATCACATTTGTGATAAAAGGCGCGGTTGCGTTTGTTGCCGGAATGATTTATAAAAAGATTGGGAAGACGCCGAAAAGCCATTATACAGCGGTGGTACTCGGTGGCGTGGGAGATATCGTTCTGGTTGCGGGAGGGTATTTCTTGTGTGAGATGATACTATATGGGATATCGGGAGCGGCGGCAAGTATACCGGCGAATCTGATACAGGGAATCAGCGGGCTGATTATCAGTGTTGTATTATATCCTGCATTGCTGGCGGTCCCGGATATCAGGCAGATTGCCAACGGACAGAGTACGGCTGTTTCATAAATATTCATTTGTTAGGCTTGAGTTATTATTACAGTATCTGAACCGGCTCAGCAGGTGTTTGCAGAGCCCTGTCACCAGTACCGCGGGACTTCGGATGATTGAAGATGTACAATTGGAATAAACGTGAGTAAACATAATTTTCTTATTGACTTTATCTTGGTAAATTGATAACATTGTACCGTAGAAAATTATAAGATAAATTTGAGGAGAAGATGTTATGAAAAAATTGACTGCATTGATGTTAACTTTAATGATGGTGCTGTCTCTGGCAGCATGCGGCAGCGACAACGCCGGAGCGGATTCGGATGCTGGTTCTGATTCCAAGACGGAGGCTTCTGATGAAAGCGATATGGCTTATGTAAAGGGTAAGGGAACTTTAGTTGTAGGAATCACGGATTTTGAGCCGATGGACTTTAAGGATGACAGTGGAGAATGGGTAGGCTTTGACGCTGATATGGCGAAGGCATTTGCAGAGAGTCTCGGCGTTAAGGCTGAATTTGTAGAGATTGACTGGGATAATAAGATCATGGAGCTTGACGGAAAGACCATTGACTGTGTATGGAACGGTATGACGCTTACAGACGAAGTGACAAGTTCTATGGAGTGTTCCAACGCTTATTGCAATAATGCACAGGTTGTTATCGTGCCTACCAATAAGGCTGATAAATATCAGGATACTGGCAGCCTGTCCGGGCTGTCCTTTGCCGCTGAGGCGGGAAGTGCAGGAGAGGCAGAGCTGAAAAAGCTTAATATTGAGTGTACTCCTGTGAAAGCTCAGTCGGATGCGCTGATGGAGGTAGCTGCCGGAACTTCTGACGCTGCGGTTATCGATTCTCTTATGGCGGCTGCCATGGTAGGGGAAGGCACAGGTTATGAGGATCTTACCTATACGGTTGGGTTAAACAGCGAGGAGTACGGTGTAGGCTTCCGCAAAGGTTCGGATCTTGCCGCTTCCTTAAATGACTTTTTCGTTTCCAGTTATGCTGATGGAAGTCTGGCAGAGTGTGCTGAAAAATATAGTGTTCAGGCAGCGTTGATCGAGCAGAAATAAAGTAAGGGAATTTTTATGGAACAGATGATGGAACAGATGCCGATTGTAGTCCATGCACTGAATATCGGCTTTATACAAACGTTAAAATTATTTTTTGTCACGCTGATCGGTGCATTTCCTCTGGGACTTGTGATTGCATTCGGATCTATGTCAAAGTTTAAACCTTTGAGTTATTGTACAAAGTTGATCGTGTGGATCATCAGGGGAACACCTCTGATGATCCAGCTTTTGATTATCTATTATTTCCCGGGACTGGTACTTCATAATCCAATCTGGGGGAGCGGTGAATCCGGACGTTTCTTAGCGGCCTCGGTGTCTTTTATCCTGAATTATGCCTGCTATTTTTCGGAAATCTACAGGGGCGGGATTCAGGGAGTTCCGATCGGACAGGAGGAGGCAGGGCTGGTGCTTGGCATGACGAAGAGCCAGATTTTCTTTAAGATTACGCTGCTCCAGATGATCAAGCGTATCGTGCCGCCCATGTCCAATGAGATTATTACACTGGTAAAAGATACATCCCTTGCCCGTATTATTGCTCTGCAGGAGATCATATGGGCCGGACAGGCCTTTATGAAAGGCTCCTACGGAATATCCGGCGCTATCTGGCCGCTATTCTTTACAGCGGTGTATTATCTGATCTTTAACGGTGTTCTGACAGTCCTGCTTAGCCGTCTGGAAAGCAGATTAAATTATTTCAGGTAAACGGGGAGGGAATTATGGCAATTTTAGAGGTAGAACATATATGTAAAGCTTTTAGCCGTATGGAGGTCTTGAAGGATATCAGCTTTTCTCTGGAAAAAGGACAGGCGGTTTCCATCATAGGTTCTTCCGGAAGCGGAAAGACAACACTTCTTCGGTGTCTGAATTTTTTGGAAAGGCCGGATAAAGGAATCATACGGGTAGGAGGAGAGACGTTGTTTGACGCAGGCGATCCTTCTACTCAGTCAGAAGCGGCGATTCGGAAGAAGAGACTGCACTTCGGACTGGTATTTCAGTCCTTTAACCTGTTCCCTCAGTATACTGCTCTTGAAAATGTGATGCTGGCAAGGGAGCTTCTAGCATCTGAACAGACGGATTATAAAGCAAGGAAAAAAGAGATTCAGGAAGAAATCCATGCACAGGCCGGGGAACTTCTGAATCAGATGGGGCTAAGCAATCGAATGGGCAGTTATCCGCACCAGCTGTCCGGCGGACAGCAGCAGCGCGTAGCTATCGCGAGAGCGCTGGCGCTGACGCCAGATATTCTATGTTTTGACGAACCCACATCTGCCCTTGACCCAGAGCTGACCGGAGAGGTTCTAAAGGTAATTAAGGAGCTGGCAGATAAGAAAACGACCATGATCATTGTAACCCATGAGATGGCATTTGCAAGAGATGTGGCTGACCATACGATTTTTATGGATGACGGAGTCATTGTAGAACAGGGAGATCCCCGTCAGGTGTTTGAAGAGCCGAAAGAAGAGCGGACGAAACAGTTTTTGGCACGGTTTACACAAGGATAAGACAGTTTATCAAAATGCTGCCCGGAAGTTGCGGGCAGCATTTTGTCAGTATTAATTATATCTAAGCGCTTCGATTGGATTTTTCTTTGCTGCTTTATTTGCCGGATATATTCCGAAAAGAACTCCAATTCCTACAGAAAACGCAATCGACAGCAATACAACTTTTGAAGACAGGCTATAGTCTACATCTCCCACGATATTAATGCTTTCTATCGCAATCCACGATACTGTGATGCCTATCAGACATCCAAGCATGCTGATTACCAGCGCCTCTATGAGAAACTGCAGCATGATCGTCCCGCGTCCTGCGCCGACAGCTTTTCGGATACCGATTTCCCTTGTCCTTTCAGTGACAGATACCAGCATAATGTTCATGATTCCGATGCCTCCTACAAGCAGTGATATTCCGGCGATTCCGCCAAGAAGCAGCGCAAGCGTTCCGGTAACGCTGTCCATCGCTTCAGCGATAGCGGACTGATTAAATATGGAAAAAGCATCCTCATCTTGTTCAAAGCGTTCTAAAAACATGGTTTCCAGCCGGGCCTCTGCTGCATCCATATCATTTCCGTTTACTGAGATGCAGAAGGAAGTGACATTAAGATTCACATTTTCGGACAGCCGGATGAGAGAAGTATAGGGGATGAAGGCTGTATATGTGTTCCCTGTCATTGCGCTGGATGAGCTGTCATCTTCCTCTAATACACCGATAATAAGAAATTTTTTCCCGTTTAACTTGATGTTTTCTCCAACCACATCCTTTCGCCCCATTACATCTGTTGCAAGATCTGCGTTGATGACAGCCACATTGCTGTGGTTGTCAAGGTCGGGCTTCATAAGAAAACGTCCCTGTTGTAATTTCAGTCTCTGGATATCCATATAAGCGGCGGTTGTTCCTATAATCTGAACGGTTTCCTCTGCATAAGTACTTGAAGCAGACGCAGTGCTGGCCGTAGACGGAGCGATGTTTTCAAACATATCGTCTTCTGTAAATTCCGAAAGCTCTGACAATTTTATCGGATGATTATGGTCATCGGATATGGTCGCATTCAGCATATCGTTTCCCAATGCGTTGATGGAATCTGTAATGGAGCCTGTTGCGCCGTTTACCAGTGATACAAGTACGACCAGTGACACGACTCCGATAATAATACCGAGCATGGTCAGAAATGAACGCAGCTTGTTAGAGAGGATGGATTTCAGCGCCATTTTAAGGGATTGCGCAATCATACCATCACCTCCTTTGCATCACCGTCTTTCATGCGGATACTCCGTTCTGCCTGCGATGCCACAGATTCATCGTGGGTGATCAGCACGATCGTATTTCCCTGTTCGTGCAGCTCGTGGAACAGGTTCATGATCTGATATCCGGTATTGGAATCCAGATTCCCGGTAGGTTCATCCGCGAGGTAAAGCGATGGCCCTTGGGCCATCGCTCTTGCAATGGCGACTCTCTGCTGCTGACCGCCTGATAGTTGGCTGGGTTTATGTCTGCGCCGTTTATACAGTCCTACCTTATTAAGAGATTCCTTCACCCGCTCTTTTCGCTCTCTGGCCGATAGTTTTTGATAAATTAACGGCAGTTCTACGTTTTCCTCGGCGCTCATATTCCCAATCAGATGAAAACTCTGGAAGATAAATCCGATCTTGCGGCTGCGGATGCGGGCCAGATCGCTTTCGGTGCAGTGTTCAATTGGCTGTCCGTCCAGAATGTACTGTCCCTCGTCAGGAGTATCCAGACATCCCATAATATTCATCATTGTAGATTTGCCGCTTCCGGACGGACCGATAATACTGACGAATTCCTCCCGGTAGATGTGAATATTTGCGTGACTGAGTGCATGAACTTTTTCATCACCGATCTGGTATGTCTTCGATATATTTTGAAAAATGATCATAACGATTGCCCCTTTCAATTCCCGGAAGATCTGCCGTCGTGTGTTCTATTGTCATGAGAGCCGTCAGAATCCTGTTTTTTTCTATTGCCTTCTGGAGGGGAACCCGGCATCTGAACATCTCCGCCCATACCTCCCGGGAATCCGAAATTTTCGTTAAAACTTTCTGCTTTGTCTGCTGCGGCTCTTGTATAATATACTTCGTCGCCTTCTTCTAATCCGCTTGATATTTCGACATTCTGCCCGTCTGACAGGCCCGTTTCCACTGCGGTTTCACCAGAGAGAGTCCCGTCTTTATCTTTTTGAGTGTATACAAAAGATTTGTCGCCTCTTTGCTGCAGCGCGGTCATGGGAAGTATCAGTGTATCCTCAGCTTTACTTACTTGTATAGCGGCGGAAGCGCTCATGCCGATACGCATATTTTCATCCATAGGGACAGTGATCTCTACTTCATATTTTGTGCTGCCGTTTCCGGCGGAGGCAGTGTTACTGATCTTTGTCACTATTCCTGTATATGATTCATTTTCTAAAGCATCTAATGTGACGGCGGCGGACTGTTCTTCTTCGACAGACAGGATGTCAAGCTCATCTACATTTACGATGATTTTCGCATAATCCTGACTTGCAATCGTAAATGCGACTGTTTCGTAAGCGCTGTATTCAGATGAGGAATCGGAAGCAGTTCCGTTTGATGAGGCGCCGCCTGATATATTGCCGGATGAAGCGCCGGATTTCGAGCCTGACTTGCCGGCAGATGAGCTGTTCTTATTTCCAGAGCTATCTGTTTTGTCCTCAGAGTTAGAACCTGCTGTATTTGAAGATTTGTCTTCTGTCTTGCTGCTGTCGGAACTATCGCCGGAGTCTGACAGGTCTGGTGCGTTGTCCTGTCCGCTTGGTGTGTCGGAAGTCTTCTCATACTTTGCCACGATTTTTAGTGTATTTCCTTCTCCGGTGTGGTTGATATTCCAGTTAAAAGCGGCATCTTTTATTATTGGCAGATTTTTTTCGGAAAAGGTGTAGCCGTTTTTTGCAGTTAAGACGATCGTCGCGGTATAGACCGTTCCGCCTTGGAATACACCGCCGTTCAAGTCCCATGAGATGGTTCCGGTATACATGCTTGTTTCCGGTATGTTTTTTTGCGGCGAAGCTCCTGTTACCGGCGCCTGTATAGACAACGCTGAATAATCCGTGACGGTCTTAAGCTGTGACGGTTCATCAGAATTGTCTTCTGCATGGTTAGGATTACCTTCTGTGTCATCAGAAGTATCAGCCGAAATATCTGCTGTTAAAAAGAGAAGCGCACGGTCACCAGAAGTACTTTCTGCGGACATCTGTGAGGTGGAATTACTGTTTTGTCCGGCGCTGCTTCCGGAGTCTGAAGACGCGGTGTTGTTAGAGGTTTCGGAATTTTCGGAAATATTGACAGCCCCGATGATACCGCTGACCGAGGCAGTGATCACTGGTTTTTTATAAAGGGAGGTGAGCAGTTCTTCGGACTCCTCAAGCTCGGCCTTTTCTCCGTTCAATTGTTCTTTTTCTAACGAAGATAAATTGCTGTTATCTAACTCATCCTCAATGGATTCCAGACTATCTTTCACTTCTACTAAAAGACGGGTAACGGAGGTTTTATTAAGTTTTGCAAGTGTCTGGCCTTCTGTCACTTCCTCGCCGCTTTCTGCTTTGATCTCATCCACCTTGATTCCTGTTGGCACGGTGATATCTATTGTTTCGGAAACTTCCAGATTTCCGCTTGCATCTATTGTATTGCTGATACTCCCCTTTGTTACGGTTACGCTTTGTATGATTGATTCCCCGCTATCCTTTGCGCGTGCGTTCCTTGCCCGTACAGAAACCGCAAATGTCCCGGCCCCCAGCACAAAAAGGATAACGATTGTAAGGATAAGATTTGCCTTCTTTTTAAATATTCTTTTTGGAAATGTTCCTGTTTTCATAGATTCCTCCTTTTTCCCGTCATTTTACATCCTTATTTTATTTTTAAACTGTGAAAGTTTGTTGGGGAAAGTGTGTTTATTCTATGAAAATTTTCAATGTATATCCAATGTTCAATACTTTGGTTTTGAAGTTATCAGAAAATTCAATAACTGGCATTTTGCATCTGCCGCTATACATTATTAATAAAATAAGCTATAATTGTAAAGAATCATGGGAATCAGGGGGAATTTGAAGGTGGATATTTTTGAAAAGATGCACAGTGGCAAGATATACGATCCGGGCGATGCGGATGTGCTTGATAAACAGATGGGCTATCAGGAGCTTTTATATGATTATAATATGACAAGGCCCGGCGAGGGCATGAAGCGGCAGACTCTTCTTAAGAAAATGTTTGCAGATATCGGAGAGAACTGTTATATTGAGCCTCCTCTCCATGCGAATATGGGTGCTCATCATGTTCACTTCGGCGAAAATATATATGCTAACTATAATCTGACTCTTGTGGACGATACGCATATATATGTGGGAGATTATACGATGTTCGGGCCGAATGTAACGCTTGCGACGGCAGGACATCCGATCTTGCCGGAGCTTCGGCAGAGGGGACTGCAGTACAACATGCCGATTCATATCGGAAGTAATTGCTGGATAGGGGCAGGAGTTATCATTTTACCGGGAATTACGATTGGGGATAATGTAGTCATCGGTGCGGGAAGTGTGGTAACAAAGGATCTTCCTTCCAATGTAGTTGCGGTGGGGAATCCATGCAGGGTTCTGCGGGAGGTAAATGAACATGATAAAGAATATTATTTTAAAGATCATAGAATAGATTATGAAGATCTGTAGAGAGGCAGGTAATCAGAATGCTGGAGACAGTAAAAGAAGAAGTATTGGAAAAGGTAAGAAAAAGATTTGAGAATGACCGTTTCGCAACGGACAACGGGGCGGTAATCGAAGCGGTGGGTGAAGGATATGCGCGCTGCGTGATGTCTTTGGACGAACATCATTATAATGCAGTAGGAAGTGTTATGGGAGGCGCAATATTTACTTTGGCGGATTTTGCGTTCGCAGTGGCGTCTAATTGGAATAAGAAGCCTTGTGTGTCGCTGACGGCACAAATTACCTATCTTGGCAGGGCGAAGGGAAAGAAGCTGATTGCCGAGGCGGAAAAGGTGAAAGAGGGAAGGACAACCTGCTATTATCTTATCGAGGTAGCAGATGAACTGGGCAATAAAGTTGCCCATGTGACATCGAATGGATTTTCGGCAGGATAAGGAGGACGGCGGTATGGATTATGAAGGCCAGATCTGCCGTGCTCCCATGGAACGTGCGTCGTTTATGCTTCCGGTTATGGTAGGATGTTCCTATAATCGGTGTAAGTTCTGCAATCTATTTCGGCATTTGAGATACAGAGAGCTTCCGAAAGAGCAGATAGAGCAGGAACTTTGCAGAGTGAAGGAGGCGGGAGGAAGTCCCAAAAAGATATTTCTCGGAGACGGTAATGCGTTCGGACTGAAAACGCGGCGGCTTATGCAGATACTCGAATTGATCCATATGTACTTTCCGGAATGCGGCTGTATTAATATGGACGCGACAGTGACGAGTGTCCTTGGGAAGACGGATCAGGAACTTAAAACACTTTATGAAAACGGAGTCCGTAATTTGTATCTTGGAATAGAGACAGGACTGGACGATGTGCTGGAATTTATGGAAAAGGACCACAATCTTTCGCAGGCGTATCAGGCGGTGAAGCGGCTGAAGGCGGCAGGTATGGTCTTTTCTGCCCATATTATGACGGGAGTTGCAGGAAAAGGCAGAGGCATGGAGAACGCCAAAGAGCTTGCAAAATTTCTAAACCAGACAGAACCGGTGCATGTTGTTAATTTTTCTATGTTTTTACACAAGGAGGTTCCTCTCTACAGGCATATGGAAGACGGAAGCTATATTCCGGCAGATGAGCTTGAGAATTTAAAAGAAGAAAGACGGCTTTTAGAACTCCTAGAAGCGCCTCTTTTATATGATGGACTTCATGATTATATTGAGAAAAGGTTCAGAGGAAGGCTGCCGGATGACAGATACAAGATGACCGCGAAACTGGATCAGGCTATAGAGGATTATGAAAAGAGGGAACCGGTCTATTCTTATGTGCAGGGAGAATGTCCGGATCTTGTCCGGTGCGACGGCTGCGCAGACAGAGCGGATGAAAGAATATGGAATATGAAAGATAAGGAGATAAAAGGAAGATGATGAACTATGATATTGTGATAATCGGAGCAGGGCCGGGCGGGATTTTTTCTGCGTATGAGCTGGTAAAATTAAAAGACAACCTTAAAATCGGTATATTTGAGGCGGGGAGCAGCCTGAAAAAAAGAAAGTGTCCGATTGACGGAGAAAAGATTAAGTCCTGTATCCGCTGTAAAAGCTGTGCGATCATGAACGGCTTTGGCGGGGCCGGAGCATTTTCAGATGGGAAATATAATATTACCAATCAATTCGGCGGTACGCTTTATGAATATATCGGAAAGAAAAAAGCGATAGAGCTTATGGAATATGTGGACGGTATCAATGTTTCGCATGGCGGGGAAGGGACGAAACTGTATTCTACTGCGAATTCAGACATCAAGAAGATGTGTCTGCAAAGTGACCTTCATCTTATGGAGGCATCAGTCCGCCATCTTGGGACAGATATTAACTATATTGTTTTGGAAAATCTTTATGATGAGTTAAAAGACAAGGTAGACTTTTTCTTTGATATGCCGGTAGAGAGAGTGCTTAAAAACAAAGACGTATATGAGGTGTATACAGAGCGGGATATGGCGGTCTGCCATAGCTGTATTATCTCGGCAGGACGAAGCGGCAGCAAATGGATGGAGACCGTCTGTAAGGATCTGGGTATACCTACAAAGTCGAACCGCGTAGATATCGGAGTCCGGGTAGAGCTTCCGGCGGAAGTATTTGCACATCTGACGGACGAGCTGTATGAGAGCAAGATTGTTTACCGGACAGAGAAATTTGAAGATTTGGTCCGGACATTCTGTATGAATCCAAAGGGTGTCGTAGTAAATGAGAATACCAACGGGATTGTTACAGTGAACGGTCACAGCTATGAGGACCCAAAAAAGCATACGGAGAATACGAATTTTGCGTTGCTTGTATCCAAACATTTTTCTGAGCCGTTTAAGGACAGCAATGGCTATGGGGAAAGTATCGCGAGGCTTTCCAATATGCTGGGCGGAGGAGTCATGGTGCAGAGATTCGGAGATCTGATAAGGGGAAGAAGAAGCACTCAGTCGCGGATTGATGAAAGCTATGTGACGCCTACGCTGGCTGCAACGCCGGGGGACTTAAGCCTTGTAATCCCGAAGCGGATTCTGGACGGGATTATTGAGATGATCTACGCTCTTGATAAGATCGCGCCGGGAACAGCGAATGATGATACTCTTTTATATGGGGTAGAAGTGAAGTTTTATAATATGGAAGTTGAGATTGATGAACATCTTGAGACGAAGCATAAGGGATTATTTGTGATCGGGGATTGCAGCGGCGTTACTCATTCGCTGTCCCATGCGTCTGCCAGCGGGATATGCGTGGCAAGATATTTGAGTGAATGTCTGCGATAAAAAGTTATTTTCAGGAGGTTTTGAATTGGGGAAGCAACAGATAATAAAGACGATATTGTCAGTGCTGGTTGTGATCTTGGGGAATATACTGTATGCATTGGCGGTAAAGTTGTTCTTACTCCCGGCGGGACTGGTGACGGGAGGAACGACTGGCATCGGACTTGCGGTCAATCACGCTGCAGGGATATCGGTTGCAACATTCGTCCTTATATTTAATGTAATCATGCTTGCGACGGGATATGTGATACTTGGAAAGCAGTTTGCGCTGACAACGATCGTCAGCACATTCACCTATCCGATTGCGTTAAATGTATTGGAGCGGCTGTTGGGAGATGTGGTGCTGACAACAGATATTTTTATATGTACGATTTTTTCAGGACTTGGGATTGGATTGGCGCTTGGGATTGTCATACGTGCGGGGGCCTCGACAGGAGGCATGGATATACCGCCTCTTGTGCTGAATCATTATTTTAAGATACCGGTCTCGGCAGGACTTTATTTTTTTGATTTTATCATTTTGCTAGTTCAGGCTTATTTCCAGCCGCCTGAGAAAGTATTTTATGGAATCGTACTCGTAATTATTTATACGATTACTTTAGATAAGCTGCTGCTTATGGGAACAACAAGAACGGAAGTAAGGGTAGTAAGTCAGCATGCGTGGAAAATCTGCGACGCCATCCTTGAGCGTATGGACCGGGGAGTGACGCTTCTTTCTGCAAAGGGCGGATATCTCAAGGAGGATACATCGGTAGTTTTAAGTGTTGTTTCGAATCGGGAGCTTCCGAAAGTCGAGCGTCTGATTCATGAGATTGACCCGGAGAGCTTTATTGTCATCAACCGAGTCAGTGAAGTGAGCGGCAAAGGATTCACCATGAAAAAGGAATACAGATAAAGGATGGATATCGTAGAGACTATCCATCCTTTATAAGAAATTAGCACTCAATACTTGACTTGGCTAACAATAAGTGTTATATTTCAAATAGAACAGAAAAATACTATATGTAGCATGTCAAGAAGGAGGCAATGTTATGAATATTAATAAATTTACACAAAAGTCATTACAAGCGGTTCAGCAATGTGAAAAGATCGCCATGGAATACGGCAATCAGGAGATTGAACAGGAGCATCTGATGTATGCCCTTCTGACGCAGGACGACAGCCTGATTTTAAAACTGATGCAGAAGATGGGACTTGATGGCAGCGCAGTCATTCATCGCGTGGAGGAGGCTTTAAGGAGGCTTGTGAAGGTTCAGGGCGGTCAGCAGCATGTGGGGCAGCATTTAAATAATGCGCTTGTATATGCAGAAGATGAAGCGAAGCAGATGGGGGATGAGTATGTATCTGTAGAGCATCTGTTTCTTTCCGTTTTAAAATATGCCAATAAGGAGATGAAAAATATTTTTCGGGAGCTGGGGATCAGCCGCGAAGGTTTTTTGCAGGCTCTTTCCACTGTCAGGGGAAACCAGAGAGTGACCAGTGACAATCCAGAAGATACCTATGATACCTTGAATAAGTACGGGACTGATCTTGTAGAGCGTGCCAGAGAGCAGAAGATGGATCCGGTCATCGGACGTGATGCGGAGATTCGTAATGTGATCCGTATCCTCTCCCGCAAGACGAAGAACAATCCCGTTCTGATCGGTGAACCGGGCGTCGGAAAGACTGCAGTTGCAGAAGGATTGGCGCAGAGAATCGTTAAGGGAGACGTACCGGAAGGTCTGAAGGATAAGACTGTATTTTCCCTTGATATGGGTGCGCTGGTTGCAGGCGCTAAATACCGGGGAGAATTCGAGGAGCGCCTTAAGGCCGTGCTGGAAGAAGTGAAGAAAAGCGACGGCAGGATTCTTCTTTTCATAGATGAGCTGCATACGATTGTGGGTGCAGGGAAAACGGACGGAGCCATGGATGCGGGGAACATGCTGAAGCCTATGCTGGCAAGGGGCGAGCTTCACTGTATCGGCGCGACCACGCTGGATGAATACCGCCAGTATATTGAAAAAGATGCGGCTTTGGAACGGCGGTTCCAGCCGGTGCTTGTAGATGAACCGACAGTGGAGGATGCGATTTCTATTCTGCGGGGCCTGAAAGAGAGATATGAGGTGTTCCATGGCGTGAAGATTACGGACGGCGCTTTAGTTGCAGCGGCAACGCTTTCAGACCGCTACATCTCGGACCGTTTCCTTCCAGATAAAGCCATTGATCTAGTGGACGAGGCGTGTGCTCTGATCAAGACGGAGCTGGACTCTATGCCGACGGAGCTTGATGAGCTGCAGCGTAAGATCATGCAGATGGAGATTGAGGAGGCCGCCTTAAAAAAAGAGGATGACAGACTGAGTAAAGAGCGGTTGGAGCATCTGCAGCAAGAGCTTGCGGAGCATCGCGAGGAGTTTGCCGGAAAGAAAGCCCAGTGGGATAATGAGAAGATCGATGTGGAAAGAGTGCAAAAGCTTCGTGAGGAGATTGAGCAGATTGGTAAGGACATTGAGCGGGCGCAGCAGGAATATGACTTGAATAAAGCGGCGGAGCTTCAATACGGGAGGCTCCCGATGCTCCAGAAGCAGCTTCAGGCGGAAGAGTCGAAGGTTAAGGACGAAGATCTGTCCCTTGTGCATGAGAGCGTGACGGACGAGGAGATCGGGAAAATTGTATCACGCTGGACAGGGATTCCTGTTGCAAAGCTGAATGAAAGCGAACGCAGCAAGACACTTCATCTTGCAGAGGAACTTCATAAACGTGTCATCGGTCAGAATGAAGGAGTTGAATTAGTTACAGAGGCGATCATACGCTCTAAGGCCGGAATTAAAGATCCAACAAAGCCTATTGGTTCGTTCTTATTCCTCGGACCTACCGGCGTAGGAAAGACAGAGCTTGCCAAGGCGCTTGCCAGCCAGCTTTTTGATGATGAGAGCAATATGGTACGTATCGATATGAGTGAATATATGGAGAAATACTCAGTGTCACGCCTGATCGGAGCGCCTCCGGGATATGTGGGATATGATGAAGGCGGTCAACTCACGGAGGCTGTCAGGAGAAAGCCGTATTCCGTTGTGCTTTTTGATGAGGTGGAAAAGGCGCATCCGGATGTGTTCAATGTGCTTCTGCAGGTGCTTGACGATGGACGTATCACGGATTCTCAGGGCAGGACGGTAGATTTTAAGAATACGATTTTAATTATGACTTCTAATATTGGTTCTTCCTATCTGCTGGATGGTATTGATGAGCAGGGGAACATTAACGAGGCGGCTTCTAAGGCGGTTATGGCAGAGCTCAGGAATCATTTCCGGCCGGAATTTTTAAACCGGCTTGATGAGACGATCCTCTTTAAACCGTTGACGAAAACAGATATTTATGACATTATTGATCTGTTGGTAAAAGATGTTAATAGGCGTCTGGCGGACAGAGAGATACGGATTTCTTTGACAGAAAGCGCGAAGAACTATATTGCAGACGGCGGATATGATCCTGCGTACGGAGCAAGGCCACTGAAGCGGTATCTGCAGAAGCATGTAGAGACATTGGCGGCGAAGTTGATGCTGCAAGGAGGAGTGCATGCAGAAGGCACGATATTCATTGATGTTATAGATGGCAGGCTTTCAGCTAAGACGGCCAGAGGATAAAACGGAATCGGCGGAGACGATGAAGAGGCATAAGGCATTCACACGGAGGAAACCTGTTGTGAATGCCTTTGTCGGGTAAAAATTAAGACAGGATTAAGAAAGGATTGAAAAATAAGGTTGTTTATTTACAAATATTTTGTTAGACTTTAAGGTATATTTGCTAAGGGAAGAGGGGATACCGGAATGCAGACCAGAAAAAAAGTAATTAAAAATGGCGTTTTTCTTATTGCTGTTTTTGGGCTTACAGTATTCGGTGTTTTTCATGGGGAAGACCTGCAGCAGGTGTATGCCGCCATCAAAGAGGCAGATGTCAGATGGCTCCTTTTGGGAGTTGTGCTGGTGGTGTGTTTTATATGGGGCGAGTCTTTTATTATCTGGTATATGCTCCGCTCCTTTCGGATCTGTCTGAAAAAAAGAATCTGTTTTCTGTTTTCTTCTGTAGGATTTTTCTTTAGCTGTATTACGCCTTCGGCCAGCGGCGGCCAGCCGATGCAGCTTTACTATATGAATAAAGAAAAGATTCCAGTGCCTGTTTCAGCAGTGGTGCTGATGATTGTAACCATTACTTATAAGCTTGTGCTTGTGGTGATTGGACTTGGAATTCTTGCTTTTGGGAAGGAATTCAGAGACCATTATCTGAGAGAGATTTTTCCGGTTTATTATTTGGGGCTTGTGCTGAATGTCCTTTGTGTGGGATTTATGACGATCCTTGTGTTTCACTCGCGTCTGGCGGAACGTATCCTGATGATGGGTGAGGAGTGGCTGGAGCGGCTGCACCTTATGAAACGAGTGGAGATGCGCGAGGATAAGCTTCGTGATGCGATGAGGACTTACAGGGAGACTGCACAATATCTGAAGCGGCACAAGAAAGTGCTTGTAATTGTCATTTTGTGTACATTTGTTCAGCGTTTTGCACTGTTTGCGGTAACATGGATGGTATACCGCTCATTTGGTCTGATAAGGATACATATGACGGATGTTGTGCTTTTACAGGCAGTGATTGCGCTGGCGGCAGACATGCTTCCGCTTCCGGGAGGCATGGGGATCAGTGAAGCACTGTTTTTAAAGATTTTTGCACCTGCATTCGGAGCGCTTTTGCTTCCTGCAATGGTGCTTTCCAGAGGGCTTGGATATTACAGCGAGCTTTTGATCAGTGCAGTGTTTACGGGGGCGGCACAGATTTATTATTCGGTTGTGCAAAAGGGAAAAGTATGAAATAAATCAGGCAAGGAGAATACAGATGATAGGATTTTATGATTACACAGTTGTTCTTACATATATAGGGTTCGCTTCAGGCATTATGGGAATGTTCTGCGCAACTACAAAGCACTTAAGACTGGCAGTGTTTTTTCTGGCTCTGTCCGGGCTTTGCGATATGTTTGACGGCAAGATCGCACGGACGAAGAAAAACCGGACGGAGGAGGAGAAAAGCTTTGGAATCCAGATAGATTCTCTCTGCGATATGGTATGCTTTGGCGTGCTTCCTATTATGATCTGCTTTAAGATGGGGATGCGTCATATCTATAGTATGGCGCTTTTGATTCTCTATGGACTTGCAGGGGTGATCCGTCTGGGATATTTTAATGTGATGGAGGAAAAACGGCAGGAAGAGACAGATGAAAACCGGAAATATTATCAGGGACTTCCGATTACTTCGATGGCGATCGCATTGCCGGTTTTTGTTGTGTTCTCTCCTCTTTTGCCGAATCATCAGGCATTCATTGTTATGCTCCATTTTATGGTTGCATCAGTGGGCGCATTGTTCGTAATTGATTTTAAAATTCGTAAATTATCTGCGAAGGAGTTGTTTTTGCTTGTAATAGCAGTTGCGGCAGCGGTGGCGGTCATTCTTTTTATATGGCGCAGTTGGTGGAATTTACTGCATTTTCATGGGTAGGAGGAGAGTTATATGCATCTGATCGCAGACCGCGGAGGGAGAGTCCGGGAAGAGAATTCTTTTCAGGACAGGCTTTTGGAGTGGATGTATTCGCATATGGCGGGAAGACTACTTTTAAGACCGCTGGTTTCACCTGCCGTGTCAAAGTTTGGCGGGAGACTGTTAAGCAGAAAGGTTTCAAGAGTATTTATCAAGCCGTTCATACGAAGTCATTCTATTGATATGTCACAGTATGAAAAAAAGAGATATACTTCATACAACGATTTTTTTACACGAAGGCTTATGGACGGAGCGCGTCCTGTTGAGATGGAGCCTCATATATTCGTAAGTCCCTGCGACAGCCGGCTTGGAGTGTACGAGATAAACCGCTTGCGCACGTTTGCTGTTAAGCATACCAGATATACGGCGTTTGGTCTTTTGAAGAGCCGCAAGCTGGCGGAACAATATACCGGGGGATATGTATGGATATTCCGGCTATGTGTAGATGACTACCATCGTTATATATTCATAGATGGCGGAACAGAATCAAGAAGATTTCAGATTCCGGGTGTTTTTCACACAGTCAACCCGGCCGCAGGGGACAGATTCCCGATTTATAAAGAAAATACAAGAGAGTTTTCTATACTTCAGTCGGAGAATTTTGGGGAAATCACCCAGATGGAAGTAGGCGCTATGTTTGTGGGGAAGATTGAAAACCGTCCGAGGAAAGCGCGTGTAGAGCGGGGGCAGGAAAAGGGGAATTTTGCTTTCGGCGGTTCTACGGTTATCCTGATGACGAGGGCAGGGAAGGTTTTACCGGATCAGGATATTTTAGAAAATTCCCTGCGCGGGATCGAGACGAAGGTAAAGCTTGGAGAACGCATAGGGGAAAAGATATGAGACGAGTATGAACGGTATAAAAATTTGGTGTCATTTAAGCAGGAGGTTTTGGTTTGAAGAATGTAAAAAAATGGAAAGAATTAGGAATTGATCTTATGGTAGATGTGGCGGCAAGCATTATTATTGCCGTAGGCATCTATAATTTTGCTATGAGTGCGAATTTCCCCGTAGCCGGCTTTTCGGGAGTGGCAATCATTATGTATCATCTTCTTAGTATTCCGGTGGGTGTCGGGACGATTCTTTTGAACATACCGGTAGCCATATTCTGTTATAAGTTTCTGGGCAGAGATTTTTTTCTGCGTTCCGTTAAGACAACAGTGATATCTTCTGTATTTATTGATTATGTGGCGCCGTTATTTCCGGTGTATGAGGGAAATCGGCTTCTCGCGGCGCTTTGTATGGGCGTTCTGTGCGGAATCGGTTATGCTATGATTTTCATGCGTAATTCTTCTACCGGAGGACAGGATTTTATCTCTATGTCAATTAAGAAGGTGAAACCTCATATTTCTCTTGGAATGATTACGTTTGTGCTGGATATGCTGACTATTATGGCGGGAAGTATTCTTGTGTTTAAGGATGTGGACGGCTTTATATACGGTATTATCGTAACCTTTCTTATGGCGAGCGTTATGGATAAGATTATGTATGGTATTGATGAAGGAAAGATGACGCTGATCGTTACAGAAAAAGGCGAAGAGATGGCGCGGCACATTGACGAATACTCAGGAAGAGGTTCCACGATCCTAAAAGGAATCGGAAGCTATTCAGGAAAAGAGAAGGCGGTTGTTATGTGTGCCTGCAACAATAAGCAGATGTATACCATAAAGAAGATCGCGCATCATATAGATCCCAAAGCGTTTACAATTATCATGGAATCCAATGAGGTGCTGGGAGAAGGATTTAAAGAAGAAGTATAGGTAAAACAGAGCGATGATTTGTCGTATTTATAAGGAGGACAGCTAAAAATGAGGTATGATTTTGAGAGTGTGATCAAGCGTGAGGGGAAAGATGCATTGGCAGTTGACGGTCTGGGAATGCAGCCGGGATTTTCACCGGATGCGCCGAAGGAAGGGTTTGACTGCATACCGATGTGGGTTGCGGATATGAATTTCGCAGTAGCTCCCGGTATTGTAAATGCTGTCAGGGAGAGGCTTTCGCATCCTCTGTTCGGATATTTTATTCCCAGAGAGGAATATTACGATGCGATCATAGGCTGGCAGAAAAGCCGGAATCGTGCAGAAGGGTTAGAAAAGAAACATATCGGTTATGAGAACGGTGTACTGGGCGGCTTGGTGGCAGTCCTTGACTCATGCATAAAGCCGGGCGGCAATGTGTTGCTGCACAGCCCCACATACATAGGGTTTACAAAAAGTATCAGCGCCGCAGGATATCGTATTATCTTAAGTCCGCTTAAAAAAGACGAAGACGGGATCTGGCGCATGGACTACGAAGATATGGCGAAAAAGATTCGTGATAATGATATTCAGGCGGCGATTTTCTGCAACCCCCATAATCCGACGGGCAGAGTATGGTCGAAGGAAGAGATGGAACAGGCTATGGAAGTATACAGAACATATGGGTGTACGGTCATAGCTGATGAGATTTGGTCTGATATTATATTAGATAAGAATCAGTATATCCCTTTTGAGTTGATAAATGAGGATGCAAAGCAGAATACGGCTGCGCTGTATGCACCCAGCAAGACATTTAACTTGGCAGGATTAGTAGGGGCATATCATATTATTTACAATGATGAGCTTCGGGCAAATGTAGAGAAAAAATCTAAGAGATCACATTATAATGAAATGAATCTTTTGTCCATGTATGCATTGATCGGGGCTTATTCAGAAGACGGGGCCAAGTGGCTTGGCGAGCTTAAGGAAGTTTTGGCTGAAAATGTAAATTATGCGTGTGATTATATCAGGGAATATTTCCCGGATATTGAGACAACGAAGCCGGAAGGGACTTATATGCTATTCTTTGACTGCAGGCAATGGTGCGAAAAGAATAATAAGAATATGGATATTCTTTTAAAAGCCGGATGGGATGTCGGCGTGGCATGGCAGGATGGAAGGCCGTTTCACGGGGAATATGCGATTCGGATGAATCTTGCGCTTCCAACATCAAGAGTAAAGGAAGCGTTTGACAGATTAAAGAAGTATGTTTTCAGATAAATGTGTTAAAGAAGTTTTTATAAATAAAAGAACCGCAGAACTGTCCTGACAGGATTCTTGTTATAATCAGGGATGGCTCTGCGGCTCATTCTTTTGTGGTTTCAGATTTTAATGACTATTTAGCATACAGTTTTACCAGCTCCATCATTACATCCACACTCTTATCCATACCTTCGACAGTAATATGTTCATAAGGTCCGTGGTATGCATGTCCGCCGGTTCCAAGGTTCGGACAGGGCAGTCCTTTAAAACTTAACTGACAGCCGTCCGTACCGCCGCGGATCGGGATGACAAGCGGTGTCACATCGGCAGCTTCGCAGGCCGTTTTAGCGTTGTCGATCAGATGCATGCAGCCGGCAATGATCTCAGCCATATTTTTATACTGATCTGTGATGGTAAGAGTGACAGTTCCTTCCCCCCATTTTTCATTCAGATCTTTTGCAATCAGGCTGAGCGTTTTCTTGCGTGCCTCAAAAAGATTCTGATCGTGGTCGCGTACGATGTAGTTAAGCTGTGCGGATGCACATTCGCCTGACATGCTTACAAGATGATAGAACCCCTCGTATTCTTCTG
>ERZ778497.911-NODE-911-length-21778-cov-12.415136_pt1 | contig 21778 bp, 18 predicted proteins | sample MGYA00509938_ERZ778497 | MGnify/ENA primary metagenome ERZ778497 (study PRJEB29527, sample SAMN07138969) | mouse gut metagenome | material: feces | host: mouse | place: China:Nanjing | collected 2016-01-25 ... | reverse complement strand
GATCTTTCGCTCACAAATGCGTGGTGTCCGAGACCGCGACTTCTTCATCTTCCGACTGGTCAAACTCTACGCCTAAAAATTTAACACTTCTAACTGCCCAATTTAACATATGCACCGTGCTTTCGGCTTGAGCCAATAAACTGGCCGCGGCCGAGTATGGCATGGGGTGACAGGGCTGTGGATGGGACATTTGCCAATCTCGATGACCGCATGAGTCTGGCGTTAAACAGGGTGGATGACGAGACCAATTTGCACACCGTCACAATCGGAAGCAATGGAGACCAGGAGGTTGTCATTGACACCCTGCAGAGGTATTGCATTAAGTTCGTGGATGTCAAAGTGCCTGAGGTCGACTCTATATTTTTGCTGCACAACCAAAAATATGTGTGTGAGAAAATCGAATGCGATCTTCCCGCAAACGGGGGTGATATGCTGATAACCGGTTACTTTTACCGCATCAGGCTATAGCACGCCCCGAAATGCTATGACCTCTTCATGAACTGGCTGATCACGCCCCTGAAGATATCGGTTGGTGGTCGAGATGTCAGTGTGCCGGGCTTGATCGCGCGCAACTACAATACCTGCGGAGTTGGCAAGATCCCGGATTCCGGAATCTTTGAGCGAGTAAAACTGATAACATGGCGACCATCCGAGCGTAGAGCGCAGTTTGCACCATTCGCGGGAGAACAGATTTTTGTCTCCGATAGTTGCAGAGGGTCTTAATCCTGGACCGAAAATGTACATGCCGCCGGGATAGTCAAACAGACCGAGGTCGAGCATCAGGGTCAGGATCTCGCGATTGATGGCAACGTTGGCGTCGCGCTTGTTTTTCGAGATCTCACCACTGACGAAGATCTGCATGTCTTTAACGCTGATATCGTTGATGCGGATATGGCGCAGCTCACCGGGCCGAATGAAAGTGTAATACTCCATACGGCAAGCGAGGAGCATCCACTTGTCGTGCTCCGACAAGTAATCGTTAAGACGCCTCAGCATCGACTTGGTCAACGGCTGGCGTTTTTTTGCCGAAACCTTCAGATTTTTGATAGGATCCACAGGGTTTGACTGGATGAAATTCCTGTCGACGAAAAAAGTAAACAGCGATGAAAGGAAGCCGCGGTAATTATTTCTGGTTCGCGCTGTCACACCTTGTTTTAGATACAGTTTATCGAGGTATGTAACCAACATCGACGTGGTGATTTGCCTGACCTCCCTCGGACGCCGCGACAAGCTGTCAAGATATGCCTCAAAAAGTTTTAGGAAACTGAGGTTAGTTTTGATCGATTTCTCTTTTTGTTGTCGCTGCACATGCTCTTTGTAGAGGGCAAACGCATCTTTTAATAGGATCGGTGCTTCTTTTTGCTCGACAATCTGCCACGGAGTCCATCCAGTCCTCAACAAATTGACGATACTGACGATTAACTCTGTTGCGTATTGGTGACGCTGAATTTTGCTTTTTATGGTATTAAGATTGTACTTTTTTCGGCGCATCTGACCTGTGGCCGGATCGAGCGCATAAAAATCAACATACCATGATTTGCCGGTATGGAGCTTCGGATATGTATATCCGAGAGGATGGGACTGAGATAACAATTTTAATGCTTCAAAATGACACATTTTTTTAGACATTTCTTGCGGAAACGTCGAACATGACACATGTAGCGATATAATTTACTGTCCCGATTTCGTCCCAGTAAAAAGGGGAAATCTCCTTAAGCGTTGGCTTAAAGAGATTTAGGACAATTTTGTGGCGGGAACAGGACTCGAACCTGTGACCTTTGGGTTATGAGCCCAACGAGCTACCACTGCTCCATCCCGCGATGTTGTTGTTTTGTGAGTACAAAGGTATGAAGTTATTCAACAACTACCAAACATATTCATGAAAATATTGTGTTAATATATATTAAGTTGTTAATTCTCACCCATATAGACCAAGCATTTGCATTTTGATCGAAGTTTATATGTTGAAATCAAGGATAAATGCATATTTTTGCAACATAATACGACACAAACAACCCTGCGGGACTCCCCCGCGATAATCAGATGAACATTCTCACCAGATTCACGCTGCAGTATGCAGCATCAATACTGCTTGCCGTCTCAGCCACCGGATGCTTCACAGGCATAGAGAGCACACCCAAGATCACGGCAAACGAAAAAGATCTTGCCAAGATCAGTGGCGGCGAAAGCAATCTGCTTTCCGATATAAAGGGTGAACCGATAGAAGAGTGGAAACCGGGCAAACGGCTGTATGTCACCGACAACAAGGCATTGATGCTGTTTGGCGAGGAGAATAACTCCGGCCCACTACAGGGTGAATATCTGATATATGACGGTGTGGAGAAAGTGCTTACCATCACGGGGCAGGAGGTGGCCGAATTCAGATTCCACACCGCCGACGGACGCAAGATGCGCTATCGCAGCGGGCACTCTCCGGAAGAGATCAGCCGTATCGGTTCGGTTGCCATTCCGCTGACGATCGAGGAGACGATAGTCGATGAGGTGAGACGTCGCCTCAAGGGGTTGACATTCTATATCATGACCTCATTGTGGTATGACATGAACGAGCATTCGTTCAACGGCAGAAAGTTCATCCCTGTCAAGATACTCGACGTGAAGGAGGGAAACACGATATATCCTGTCAGACTGCTGATCGACGACGGCAACGGCTACAGGTTTCAGCTATTCATGTCGGTGGGTGATTCGCGCAAAGCTCCCCGCAGCTTCGCGTCGCTGCTGTCGGAAACCGATCCGAGGCTGAAATATCCCGACACACCCGACGCTGTCTGGAACAACATCATCAATGGCCGGGTGGCGATAGACATGACGCGCGACCAATGCCGGATGGCGATCGGGTCGCCCGCAGAAGTGAAGCGCCGCACCGACAACAATTATCTCATAGAGATATGGACCTACGAGAATGGCCATTATCTGATGTTTAAGGACGGTATACTGAGCGCCTACAGATGACCGACTGGAAACTGACATTTCTCGGCACCGGCACTTCTACAGGCGTGCCGCAGATCGGATGCCGATGCGGAGTGTGCAGTTCTGACGATCCACGCGACCACCGTCTGCGCACTTCGGCTCTGCTCGAAGCCGATGGATACAATCTGCTGCTCGACTGCGGTCCCGACTTCAGGCAGCAGATGCTCCGCTGCGGATCTCCACGCATCGACGCCGTGGCCATCACCCACAGCCATTATGACCACACCGGCGGACTCGACGACCTGCGTCCGTATGCCTACGGCGACAGCCCGCTGCCCATACACTGCAGCAAGGATGTGGCTCTTGCCATCACCCAACGACTCCCCTACTGCTTCGGCATGACCGACTATCCCGGGGTGCCGCGGCTTCGCACATCGGTATTCCGGCCATATACGACATTCAGATCCGGGCCGCTCGACATCATGCCGCTCGACATAGACCACGGACGGATGATGATCAGCGGATTCCGAATCGGCCCCGTCACATACATAACCGACTGCCACACGATGCCACCTGCCACACTCGACGCCATCAACGGCACGGAAACGCTGGTGATAAACGCACTGCGCATCGATCCACACCCCACACACATGAACCTCCAGCAGGCTATTGACGTTATTAATGCAGTAAGACCACGAAAGGCCTATCTGACCCACATGAGCCACCATTTCGGACTCCATGCCGATATGGCTCCGACGCTTCCGCAGGGGATAGAGATAGCCTACGACGGCCTTCAGATCACTGCGACAACAACTCAAACCTGCATAAAACTATGAAAGTAACGTATTTGGACAACAGCGGATTTGCCATCGAGCTCGACAAGGCGATCCTCGTGTTTGACTACAGCAACGATCCCTCGCACTCTCTCCACAAGATACTCGACCGCAACCCGCTACTACCTGTTGTGTTTCTGGTCAGCCACAATCATGAGGGACACTACAACACCGGAATCTATGAAATGGCTCAGAACCACACACGGTATTATGTGATCTCGAATGATGTTCCCGCCAAGGAGATACCATCCACGCTCGACGTGGCCGGAGTGAACGCCGGCGACACTATCGACACCCTGCCCGACGGCATAACCGTAAAAGCATATCCGGCCACTTGCAAAGGAGTCAGCTTCATGGTGACCACAAAGTATGGCATGAAGATATTCCATGGAGGCGATCTGAGTACGCTCCAGATACACCACTGCCACAAAGATGACGCGAAAAAGCACCACGACCCACAGGTGGAATTCGAAAAAGCACTCAACCGCATCGCTTCCGAAAACCAGAGTGTGACCGTTGCCATGATAGCCGTTGATCCGCGGGCTGGCGAAGGCTATACCGACGCGGCAAGCCGGTTTATGGAAAAAATAGATGTCAGCCACTTCTTCCCCATGCACTTCGAGGGACGACACGATGAGGCGTGCGACTTCATCTACGTGCCGAGCTCCACCACCCGCAACCACTGCCTGAAGTCGCCGGGCGATTCGGTCATGATCGAGTGAATGCCATCACATCCGCATCTTGATGCGGAAACAATCACAGCCCCGGTATCGGATTTCGTGAGTCCGACGCCGGGGCTTTTAACTACATTACGCAACATATACCCCCCCCCACTTTTTTTGCCTGCTCGGACAGCAAAAAGACAGACGGAATGTCATCCGACATTCCGTCTGCAAATGTGATAATATTGCTCTCTTCAATTACAATTTGCTATTTGCAATAAATGTTTCTTCTTATGATTTGGTATAGATTGCTTTTTATTATCTAAGCGATCCGCTTTGATGTTTCATTAAATTTACGATGCAAATTTAAGTCGCACATACTACACCGGTCTTACAATTATATTACATTGTTGTTACAATAACGCTATTGTATTTTTTTAACATTTCAAGGTGCTAAATTTATTTTTAAAAAAACTTAAACCTAACACATTGACTATATTTGCGTTTTAATAAAAAAAATGATACAACCGTAAAACTATGTCTACCCACGTTTCAATAAAAAAACTTCTGATCCTGTTAGCTGCGACACTTATGATGCTGCCGGCCATATCTGCCAACGACAACCATAACTTCGACACCAATATATGTCTGCCACAGGAAAAAGTGTATCTCCACTTTGACAACACAAGCTACTATCATGGCGACAAAATATGGTTCAAAGCATACGTAGTCTTAGCTCCTACCCACGGAATGACACCATTGAGTCAGACACTATATGTGGAGTTGCTGAACCCCGGTGGAAAAGTCATCGAAAAAAAGACACTCCGCATTACCAACGGCCAGTGTCACGGTGACTTCACTCTCAGTCAACTTCCGTTCTACTCCGGCTACTACGAAGTCAGAGCCTACACGAAATATATGCTGAACTTCGGTGACGACGTAGTGTTTTCGCGTGTTTTTCCGATTTTCGACCATCCGGCAAAAGATGGCGACTACACCGACCGCCGCATAATGAAAAACAGCAGCGTCAAATATGGCACGGAGCGCCCTGCCGTCAAAAAGCCAAAGAAACTCGACGTACGCTTCTACCCCGAGGGTGGCTACATTATTGCCGGGATCCCATGCAGAATCGCTTTTGAAGCGCTCGGACGCGATGGCTCTGTCGACGACTGCAGCGGTATAGTCGTAGAAAGACAGTCAGATGCCGTCGTGGCAAACATGACACCCACAGCCGACGGCAGAGGCGTTTTCACCCTGTTGGCCGCAGAAGGAAAATCATATCAGGCCAAGATAGATCATGATGGCAAGACATACACATTCGATCTGCCGACAGCAAAAAAAGGCGGAATCGGCCTGAGTCTGGACAACACCTCTTCTCCCGATACCGCAGTAGTGACAATCCGCAGACGCTATGACCGCAACGCGCCGTCAATAGGCGTGATATTCAGTTCTCGCGGATATGTATATTCTGCGGGAGATATCGTACTCGACTCGGTATCAGTGTTGAAGATCAACAAGAGCCAGGTACCCTCCGGAGTATCGACAATCACACTCACTGACGCCGACGGACATACTATTGCCGACAGAATGTTTTTTGTTGACAATAGCGATTATGCCACAATCGCCGTCGAAAGCGACAAGCCGTCATATCAGCCGATGGAAAAAGTCGGCATGCAACTGACGGCTACCGACCGGCACGGAAATCCGGTAGCCACCACCCTATCGGTAGCTGTCACCGATGCCGACAATGCGGTAGAAAGCTATTCCGACATACTTTCAGGTCTATTGCTTATGTCGGATATTAAAGGGTATATTGCCAATCCGTCAAGATTCTTCTCCCCTTCCAATCCCGATCGGCAGACACAGCTCGACCTTCTGATGATGACACAGGGATGGCGACGCTACAAGTGGGCCGAATCCAAGGAAAAAGCATTGGCTGACATCAAGTATCCCCCGGAGAGAGGGATCGGAGTCGAAGGCCAGATCGTATCATTTGTCAAAAAGAAACCCAAGCCGGGCGTAAAACTCACGGCCGCATTGCTTGAAAGAGAAAAATACGAAGGCGACACCACACGACTGTCGATGGTCAGATCTATCGAATCAGACAGTTGCGGACAGTTTGCTTTCGCCTGCGACATCACCGGGACGTGGGATCTGATCATGTGGTCGGAAGAGAATGGCAAAAAGAAAGACCACCGCATAATTTTCGACCGTAAATACGCTCCGACACCGAGAGCATACCGTCAGGAAGAGCAGAATCTGGTGATTTCCGGCGACGACAGCATTGCCGACAACCTGCAAGCAGATGCCGGACAGACCGAAGACGATGATCAGCCGGAGGATCCGGTGAGATCAGAAACGCCCGACGGAGAAAGGCTGCTGAGCCTTGACGAAATCGTTGTCAAGGGTAAACGCAATTCCAGAGAAGCCGACATACTGCGAAACCGCTCAAAGTCGGTGGCATATTACGACATGGGCCGGGAACTCGACGACATAGCCGATGACGGCAAATATATCGGACAGGATCTGCTCGCGGCATTGCTCAACATCAATCCCAACTTCCGACGGCAGATAATGCCATCGGGAGAAGAGGAAATTCTGTACAAGGGAAAAAAGACGCTTTTTGTCATCAACTACGAACGATCATATCTCACCGACTCGGTCCGTTACCGCAATATTTATCTCGAATCGATCAAATCGATCTATATCAACGAAGAGAGTGCCATAAAACTCAAGTATGCCGATCCGATCCTTTCGATTATGGATATTGACCGCTACGGATGCGTGGTGTTCATCGAAACCGATCCTGCCGTACCCGTACCGCCGGGCACACGGCGGACCGTGATCGACGGCTATGCCGTTCCGGCAGAATTTTATCATCCCGACTACTCTGTGATGCCTGAAGAAAATGACTACCGGCGCACGCTATACTGGAATCCCGATCTTGCGACCGACGCCGACGGCAAGGCAAAGATCGAATTCTACAACAATGCCACCTGCCGTAAGATGGCGGTCGACGCACAGGGAATCACGGCCGATGGCGTGATATCGACATCGGCCTTCAGGTAGCCCCGATTGATCAGGCCGGCCACTCTCCGGCCATCTACAACCTATGAAGCTTATATGATACGGGTTAGATATAGCTGATTTTTACCCCACGCTTCTCATTATCCTTCCAGCGATCGATATCAGCCTGGCTTATTCTTGGCAGTTCGATGCATTGATTTATATAGTCGCCGCCTTCTGTAGGCTTGTAGACACCATTGGCCTCAAACATCTCCGGCGTGTCAAACTTTGCGGCCGAAGCATCAAGAAATTCATCTTTTGTCACCTCCATGTAGCCGGCATCAGTCTTCACAAAGTAGGTGTTGACATAGCTGATGGTGCGGGGGCAGGCCACCGCTACGACCGTGGTGTGCTGTGCGATATCTTCGTAGAGCGTATCGGAAATCTTGTCGTAGAGAAACGACACTGTCATACCCATTAGATTCTCACCATGCTGCTTGAATGCATCTTCATATACGCCGGGGAGATTGGATATTGTCCAAAGGTGGTCTTTCCGAGCGCATGTCACGGAATAAGGATCATTCTGGCGATAGCGTACAAAGTCGGTTTCATAGCCATCCTTACACCATTCTTCACCCGGTTCCCGCCGATTATACGGTATGAATACATGCGGCATATCAAGAATTCTCTCTACCTTGACAGGATCTGTGATTCTGTTGCCTTTGGCATCAAGGCATATATGTTCGAGATACGTAATGGCAGAGTATGGATATAGCTGCTCTTCGCCACGCGGATCCAATGCGGGGTAATGCACGCTGTAATAAAACATCGACTGACTATAATACCGCTCATCACCTTTTGAGTGGATACGGGTAGTGTAGAGTGGCACCTTGGGGCCGTTCGACGACAACATCATCTGCCCAAGAGGTGATTGCTTGCTCTGATCAGGACCTATATAGCCCATTTCAAATTCATAAAGTGTTTTGTAAAGCCATTCGGGTATCTCAGTCTGACCTCTCGACCCCACCGGCTCATCACCCTCCGAAGAGCAACTCCAGACGGCTATGGCAGCCAACGCACATGCCAAAACCGCGGCAAATAATTTGACTGGTTTCATAATCATAAGTAACTGTAAGTATTCAAATTTACGTGATAGTGACTTTTTCCGAATTAATTAACATCAAAACAAGCATCACTTCATAATGAATCCGATAACGACAGCAAAGATCAGTACTGAATTCTTCATGGGATATTGTTTATTGATATTTTGTTTTGGAATAGTCAAGCAGACGATACGATGTGACACTTGGCAAATTTATGATTTTTTTTAGTTAAAAACAATAGCAATACTAAAAAATACATATCCAATTGATCACAACCATTCACAACACTATTCTCAGCTGGTTAATCATCATTCAATCAACAATTAATCACAGCCCCACACAGCCGCGCCAGTTATCATAATCGGCGATGTCGCTTTTTTTCGTATTTTTGTTGTCGGTATTGCGAGTTACCTATCACAAAAGAAATCGACAACACATGAAATTCATCTGCACCGGCGACTGGCATCTCGGCAACATGTTTCACGGCATAGACCGCCTCGACGAACACCGCCATTTCCTTGACTGGATGGTCGAACATATCGAACAGCTGCGTCCTGACGCGCTGCTCATAGCGGGCGACGTGTTTGACAGCGGCAACCCGTCGGCAGCGTCACAGAAAGCCTACTATGGCTTTTTAGCACGGCTATCATCGCTCGGCCACAGGATGAAAGTGATTGTCACAGCAGGCAACCACGACTCGGCCCAGCGGCTCGAAGCCCCGCGCCCTCTGCTCAGCTGCCTGCAGGTGGAGATCAGAGGCAATGTCAGACACTTATGGAGCACCGACGCCGACGGAACGCCACACCGCACAGTGGACTACGACGACATGATAATACCGGTCGACGGGGCTGACGGCATCGAAGCTGTTGTGCTCGCCGTGCCGTATCTGCGCAGCGACGCCATCAGCGGCGAGAGCTATTCCGAAGGCGTCAGCAACTTCATGAGCACACTAATCAACAGAGCCAAGGCTCTCTATCCCCACCGCCGGAGAGTGATGATGGCTCATCTTTATGCTACCGGCGCGGAGATTGCGGCCGACGATGCGAGCGAACGAATCATAGTGGGAGGCGCCGAACAGGTCACCCTCCGTGGCATGAACGACCATCCCGACTATCTCACATGCGGTCACATACATAAACGCCAGCATATACACGACACCGACTGGGCACGCTACAGCGGCAGCGTGCTGCCCATGTCGTTTGCCGAAAAGTCATATACCCACGGCGTGGATCTGGTGGATATCGGACCGGACGGACTGCGCGACGTCAAGCAACTACGCTACACGCCACAGCATCCGCTCACCGTGATTCCCGACGACAACGAACCGGCAGATCTGACCATCAACCGGCTGTGCAGACTCATCGACGAACGCCTGCCGCCGCTCACCGCTGAGTCGGCCGATGAAAATGCCGTGTATGTAGCGCTCCGCGTCACCCACGGGAAAATCAGTGCCGATGACATAGCCGTCGCCGAAAAGCATATAGCCAAGCGCAATGCGATACTTTGTAAAATCCAGAAGATCATGCCTCCGCCCGACATCGACACCGAGCGCGAAAGCATCAATCCCGCCACCATCGACGACATACTCAACCTTGATCCTGTCGAAGTGCTTGCCAAAGCATTCGCGCTCAAGCATGGCACTCCCCTGTCGGAACGCCAGCGCGAGATGCTGTCAGAAATCACCGCCAATGCCAAAAACGATACCGAGCTATGAAATTCATCAGACTTGAAATCAAAAACCTCGCGTCGCTTGACCGACCCGAAGGAGAAGTGATCGAATTTGAAAAAGGTCCGTTGGCCGGAAGCACCATTTTCAGCATTGTCGGACCGACCGGGAGCGGCAAATCCACCATACTCGACGCCATCTGCCTGGCTCTTTTCAACCGCACGCCACGCTATCCGAGAGCAAAAAACGACCGAAACCAGTCAATCGAGATATATGGAGCCAAAGACAAGGACGAAAACGCACGACTCGCACCGACCGACAGCCGCAACATACTCACCCGAGGCAAACGCGAAGGCTACAGCCGGCTTACATTTCTGGCTAACGACGGCACACTCTGGAGGGCCGAATGGACTGTGAGAAAAAACCGCATACGTTTCGAACAAGCACAGCGCTCGCTATACAGAATCACCGTAAAACCCGACGGCACCACTGTAGAGGAACCGGCCGACAGCAACAGCATCCCGACCATCATAGGGCTTGACTACGATCAGTTTCTGCGCACGGTGGTGCTCGCTCAGGGATCGTTTGCCAACTTCCTGACCGCCAAGGAGGACGAGCGATACATGCTGCTCGAAAAACTCGTCGGGTGCGATACCATGTATTCACGCATATCCGATGAGATAACCCAGCGCAAGAAAACCGCCTTGACAAATCTCGACAGCATCAATGCCCGCCTGAGCATACACGCATCCAACGATCTCACGGATGAAGAACTGGAGCTGCTTAAGCAGTCTGTCAACCGCCTCAAAGAAGAGGCTGACAAAAACAGCCGAGCCATAGAGACGACAAAGAAACAGCTCGAATGGTATGACACCGACCGGCATCTTGACCGCGACACACTAAGGCTTCAGCAAGAATTGGACGCTGCACTACGACGCATGGAGGCGCTCAAGCCGACAGAAGAGCGTCTGCAGCTCCATGACCTGACTACCGAAGCTGTCAAAACCTACGAAGTGGCGCTCCACCACCGTAAAAGTCTCGCAAACGCACAAAGCCTTGCAGAACGCCTCGCCCACGACATCGAAGCCGAAGAGAAAGAGCGCGAAAAAGCCAAAGAGCATCTTGAATCATCGACCCGGAAAATGGAATCGGCAGAACAGGATCTGTCGGATCGGACTCCACGAATAAACCGCGCCAGAGTCATCACCGGCGAGTTGTCGATCAGTCGAAGCAATCTGAAGGAGCGGCTGAAGTATGCTGCCGACGCATCGCAGCAAGTGACCGCCGCCAAAGAAGCCATTGACGATAACAATGCTCGGCTCAAATCTCTCACGATGTCGATGGAACAGGCCGAAAGCGCACGACGTAAACTCAGAGAGATGATCGAAGCCAACAACGGCCGTCTCATAAAAGAACTGTCGGAGATCGACTCCCGACTGTCGGCAGCCACCGCAAAACTCAAAACTGCCGACATCGCCTGTCTGCAGAAGACCGCAGCCGACGCGCAAGGCGACATCAATCTGCTAAAAGAGGGTATCGCCAACCGGCTGCGTAAGGAACAGACTGACGCCACACTGCTCGATGACCGGAAAAGACATAAAGAGCTGACCGGACGGATGACCGAAATAAACAGTGAGCTGAACCGACTGACACCACAGATAGAACAGGCCGAAAAATCAACGGCAACGCTACGCGACGACATCACACTGCTGAGAAGCGCTGACCTCCAGCATCAGCGGTCGCGCCTGGAGGATGGAAAGGCCTGTCCGCTCTGCGGCTCAACACACCATCCATACGCCGAACACAATGCACTCTCCCCGGTGATCGACCATCTTTCGGCGGAGCTTGACGCACGACAGATGTCGCTTGAGAGGCTTCGCGAACGCTTTGGAATACTCGGCAACGAATCGGGCCGCATCGAAGGAGAAACCCTGCAGCTCGAAAAGCGGATCGCCGAAAACCTCCGCATTTCCGAACAGATACAAGGCCAATGGGATGTCATCGTATCCCAAAAACCGGCATGGCCCGACACCTCAGCCTCACTGACCGCCATGCTAAGCAGCCATGAAAAGGCGTTGGCCGAAGCCAACCGACAACTATCGGACTACAACTTATTGCGACAGCTTGCCGACCGGCTGCATGCGGAGAAAGACCGCACAACGGCCGCCATCATGGCACACAGAGCCAAAGCCGAGTCAGACACTGCGAAATCCGACGAAGAGTGCTATCGGCTCAACACAGAGATACAGACCGCCACCGAACGATCAGCATCGCTACAGACATCGCTTGCCGAAAAAAACATGCAATATGACGCAGCACGCAAGGAGGTGGAAAAAGTGAAGTCGGAAATCACAGCTACCGAAGCCAGAATCCGTGAAGAGATAGGAGATTCAGATCCTGAAGTGCTGTATCGGAACCTTGTCAAAGCTGTGGAAGAAGCCAAAAACGAAGTGAGCGCACGCACTGCCACACTCAATGAAAAGCTGACGAAGATAGAGCTTGCAAAAGGAGGCCTGACCCAGACCCGAAATCAGATTTCGGCCGAGAGCGAAAGCATAGCCACCGCCGAACAAAAACTTGACACGATAATCGCAGGCCTTAACGACAACGACAGCATCACCGGCAAAATCGACCGGAAAACCATCGACGAAATCAGCCGATGGGATGACGATTGGGAAAAATGTCGGCGCGAAACAGGCCTATGCCGTCAGACCGTTACAGCAGCGCAAGCCACCCTTGCCGAAAAACGCAACGACAAAAACCGACACCTGTTGCTTAAACCTGAAACCGACGAAAACAGCCTACATGAACAGCTTGAACGGCTTTCGGCCTACAGCACCGACGAGCTTGACCGCACCAGACTCAGGATACAGAGCTGTATGGAAGCACGACGACAAATGGGCGACATGGCTGACGAGCTACGCCGGGCAAGAGAAAATGCTTCAGACTGGACACAGATCTCCGAAGCGATAGGCGGCGACGGGAAAACCCTGCGCAAAATAGCCCAGACCTATACGCTGAGATTCCTGATAGCACACGCCAACGAGGAGATCCGACGGTTTAACCGGCGCTACGAACTGATGCAGGTAAAGGACTCGCTCGGCATAAGAGTGATAGACCATGACAGAGCCGACGACATCCGCGACACCACGTCGCTGTCGGGAGGCGAAACATTCATTGTCAGCCTCGGACTGGCGCTCGGACTCTCAGCTCTGTCGTCGCACGGCGTGTCGCTGGCCAATCTGTTTATCGACGAAGGATTCGGCACCCTCGATCCCGACTCGCTGGCCACTGTGATCGACGCCCTCGCACGCCTCCAAAGCTCACGCGGAAAAAAGGTAGGCGTCATAAGCCACACCGACACGATGAGCGAACGCATCACAACCCAGATAAGGATAGTCAGAAACGGCAACTCGGGATCATCGCATCTTGAATTCCATCCCTGACACCAATCACACGGATGACAATCACTTCTTGTTGCACTTTCCGGAAAGCGGGCACCCCCCGCAAGCGGAATCGCAACACGATGACGAATCCGAATCACAGCATGAGCCACGCTTGTTGCGCACACGTCGTATGACCCAGACCACACAGACAACCAGTATGGCTACGACAGCCACAAGCTGAAGCGTATCGTTAAGATTCATAACCCGATGCAAGTAACTATTAAAGATTAGTCGACATTATTAAACTCATCAGCAACCCGTGGATTGCGAGTTACTTATCAGCTTCTTAACAGTTCAGGCAGCAATCGACTGAACTCCATCTCGAAGTTTGGCGTCAATTCTCCTAAGCCGAGTGAACCACGGATTTCGTCGACCGTCCAGAATCTTATCTCGGAGATCTCCACCGGGTCAGGATATGCCTTGAAATCATCGGCATCAACCCTTAGAAAGAATGTATTGACATATTCACGCTCACGCTGCGACTGAAAAACGTAATGAGTCACTGCCACAGCTGCCGACGCGTCAATACCCAGCTCCTCGCGCGACTCACGCATTAGAGCGTCACGCACGCTTTCGCCATAATCGACGTGCCCGCCTACAGCCGTGTCCCATCGTCCGGGCTGTATATCCTTGTCGGGCGAACGACGCTGCAACAGGATGCGCCCATGGCGGTCAATCACATGAAGATGCACTACAGGATGTAGTTTCATTGAACCGGAATGACATTCGCCACGGGTAGCCGAACCTATGACATCGCCATTCTCATCGACGACAGGGAACAATTCATCATTCATTTCTTGAACTTTTTCTTGATCGACTGATTAAGTTTGGCCGGAGTGAGATCGGCCGCATATTCCTCAAAATTTAGCCTTAACGCGCATCCCTCACCATAACGGCTACAGCCGTAGGCCGTACGTCCCTTGATGATATGTCCTGTGCCGCATATCGGACATGCTATGGCTTCAAGCGACTTTACAGCCGGCGCACGCTTACGCGGTGCCCTGGGTGGGGCATCATCCGACGATCCAGTTTTTTTCGAATCGGAAGGCGCGTCGGCCACATGAATCCGCCGCTGTGAATTGTCGCGCATCACATTGCCGACAATCTCGCTGATCATGGTCTTCAGCTCGTCGATGAACTCACGCGCCGAATAGTCGCCACGCTCTATGCGTCGCAGCTTGTTTTCCCATATACCGGTCAGCTGCGCGCTTTTGAGAAGCGGCTCATTGATCGTGTCGATGAGATCCATGCCGGCCTGTGTCGGCACTATATTCTTACGCTGTCGCATTATATAACCACGCTTGAACAAGGTCTCGATTATCGCCGCACGCGTCGACGGACGTCCGATGCCATTTTCCTTCATGGCCTCGCGCAGCGCCTCGTCTTCGACCGTTTTTCCGGCCGACTCCATAGCTCTCAGCAGTGTTCCCTCCGTGTACTGTTTCGGAGGCTGAGTGGTCTTTTTCTGAAGCTGCGGATCATGGGGGCCGCTTTCACCCACCACAAACGGAGGCAACACCTTTGAATCTTCCGAAGCATCAGCGTCGGACGCCGGCTCGGCATCGTCTTTTCCGGCATAGACCTCGCGCCATCCGGCCGACGTGATTACCTTGCCGGTAGCCTTGAATCCCTGTCCGTCAATATCGGCCGTGACTGTAGTGGTAGAGAATGTACAGTCGGGATAAAATGCCGATATAAACCTAAGCGCTATCAGGTGGTAGAGCTTACGCTCATTGCCTACAAGCACCGCAGGCGACTCTCCGGTGGGAATTATGGCATGGTGGTCGGTGACTTTCGAATTATCGAACACTTTCTTGCTCTTGGGCAACTTGCCGGCGAGCGGCCGGGCTGTCAGAGCCGCATAAGGGGTCATCCGGCGCAATATATCCGGAATCTTGGGATATATGTCGTCACTCAGATAGGTGGTGTCGACACGGGGATATGTGGTCACTTTTTTCTCGTAGAGCGACTGTATGAGCGTGAGGGTCTCATCGGCCGACCATCCCCACTTTTTATTGGTTTCGACCTGCAGCGATGTGAGGTCGAACAAACGTGGCGGAGCCTCACGTCCGGCCTTTTCCTTGACATCCGTAACTGTAAGCGGATGTCCCTTTATGGCCTCCACAGCCGCCATAGCCTCGGCTTCGGACGTAAACTTGCCATGAAGCGAGCTGAAATTTGCGGTACGGTAGATCGTGTGCAGTTCCCAATAGTTCTCAGGCTTGAAATCAACGATCTCACGATGACGCGCCACTATCAGGGCGAGCGTGGGAGTCTGCACGCGTCCGATCGACAGTACTTTGCCGGGGCTGGAATACTTGAGCGAATAGAGGCGTGTGGCGTTCATGCCGAGTATCCAGTCGCCAATGGCTCTGGACAGCCCCGCGTAATAAAGATTGTCGAAATCGGCCGACGGCCGGAGTTTGCTGAAACCCTCGCGTATGGCATCGTCGGTCAGCGACGATATCCACAGACGCCTGACCGGGCATTTCAGTCCGGCCTTCTGCATGACCCACCGCTGTATCAGTTCTCCCTCCTGGCCGGCATCACCGCAGTTGATCACCTCGTCGGCATCCTTCACCAGCGAATCTATGACGTCGAACTGCTGGTGATAGCGCTGTTCGGGCAGAAGTTTTATTCCGAACCTTGCCGGAAGCATCGGCAACACCGACAACGCCCATCTCCGCCAGCCCTCGGTATAATCGTGAGGCTCCTTAAGGCAGCACAGATGACCGATAGTCCATGTCACGCGGTAACCGTTGCCCTCGAAATATCCGTCGCGACGGTCATTTGCGCCGAGTATGGCAGCGATATCGCGCGCCACACTCGGTTTCTCTGTAATGCATACTTTCACTTCCGTGTGGATTTGCCAACCTTCACAACCCACGTGGTCACGCCACGCGGACCTGCAGCGTAAACTCTGACTACCGATCCGGGCTTCATCGGAGGCAGATCTATCTCGACGGGTATCAGCCCGTCATCCTCCCACTGAAACCATCGCTTGAAATCTACTCCGTCAATATCGGATGCATCCTTCTCGACCCCGTTGACCGACACGTAGATACGGTCTATCCGGTCTGAAGTGTGAGGACGTCCCTGAAGCTGGCCATAAAGCCGGGCAAGGTCGGAGCGAAAGTCGATGCTGTCAGCAAGAAGAGTCAGATTGCCTGTAGATGACGCCGAGCAGCGGCGCACATCGCGGCCTGCTGCCATCAAGACCACGGCCGCAACCATCATGGCCGATATCACAACACGCTTCATCACGATTCGCGTTTTTTGGCATCGTCCCACAGCGCATCCATCTCTTCGAGAGTCATCGAATCGACTGACCGGCCGGCCTCTTTGGCGGTCTGCTCTATGTGGTTGAAGCGACTGATAAACTTGCGGTTGGCACACTCCAACGCGTTTTCAGGATTAATTCCAAGCTTTCGCGCGAGATTGACGAGGCTGAACATCACATCGCCAAACTCCTTTTCCATCGCCTCTTTATCGGCCTTGTCGACCTCGGCGCGTAACTCACCGATCTCCTCACTGACCTTGTCCCAGCACCCCTGGTTGTCGGGCCAGTCAAATCCTACGTTGGCAGCCTTTTCCTGTATACGGTATGCTTTGATCAGAGCCGGGAGCGCCTGCGGCACGCCCGACAGCACGCTTCGGTTGCCATCCTTTTCGCGGAGTTTGAGTTTTTCCCAATTTTCCGACACCTGCGAGGCATCGTCGGCCTGTACGTTGCCGAAAACATGTGGATGACGGTAAATCAGCTTCTGATTGAGCGAATCGGCCACATCTGCCACATCGAACTGTCCCTTCTCCTCTGCGATCTTAGCATAGAACAGGATATGGAGCAACACATCGCCGAGCTCCTTGCGGATATTGGCTGTGTCATCATCCATCAGGGCCTGACAAAGCTCGTAGACCTCCTCTATGGTGTTGGAGCGGAGCGACGTATTGGTCTGCTTCCGGTCCCACGGACACTCAACACGCAGACGGTCGAGTGTATCAATAACACGCCCTATGGCTTCAGCCTTGAGTTGCGTAGATTTATTTTCCATCGGAATAATTCTTTATGCCACGTCCGAGCCATTCACCGAATTTCTCGACGTTTTCATCGTAGTAATATGGCTGCTCGATGACGTTGCCGTCATTGTCGAGCATCACATAATATGGCTGGCTGTTGGCGGCAAACTTGCTACGCTGCAGATAACTCCACTTGTCGCCGACGGTGACGAGCCGCACATCTTTGCCGTTTTCGTTCACCGTCACGGGTGTCGCGAGATCAGTCTTGTCATCGACCATAAGCTTGATGAGGACGAAGTTATCGCGGATTATACCGGAGATGACTTCGGTATCAAACACTGCTCCCTCCATCTTGCGGCAGTTGACACATCCGTATCCGGAGAAGTCAATGAGCACCGGACGACCGTTTTCAGCAGCATAACGCATTCCTTCGTCGTAATCGTCAAACTCCTTGAAATCGCCTCCGGCATAGAGGTTGAAATCCTGGGTATAGAGCGGCGGAACAAAAGCGCTGACACTCTTCAGCGGCGCTCCCCAAAGACCAGGGACGAGGTAAACCGCAAAACTCAGCGAAACAAGCGCCATGAAGAAACGCGGTATGCTGACATAATCTGAGGGCGAATCGTGTGAGAACTGCAGCTTGCCGAGAAGATACAATCCAAGAAGGATGAATATCACAACCCACAGCGACACGAACACCTCGCGGTCGAGGATGCCCCATCCATAGGCAAGATCAGCAACAGACAGGAACTTGAGCGACAGCGCGAGTTCGAGGAATCCGAGCACGACCTTTACAGAATTGAGCCATCCGCCCGAACGCGGCATCTCCTTGAGCCACGAAGGGAATATTGCAAAAAGAGTGAACGGTATGGCCAGCGCAAGAGCAAAAGCGCCCATACCGACAGCCGGGCCGGCGATATTGCCTACGGACGCAGCCTCTACAAGAAGAGTACCTATGATCGGGCCTGTGCACGAAAACGACACGAGCACAAGCGTGAAAGCCATGAAGAATATGCTGATCAAGCCTGTCGTGCGCTCCGCCTTGCTGTCGACACCATTGCTCCACTTTGAAGGAAGCTTTATGTCAAACGCCCCGAAGAATGAGATTGCAAACACAAGCAACAACAGGAAAAATGCCAGATTAAACACAGCATTCGTAGCCAGATCATTGAGTTTGCTTGCGCCGAATATCATAGTGATGGCCAGACCGAGTCCGAGATATATGACGATGATGCCGCCGCCATATATGAGGGCATCGCGTATAGACTTGGCTCTATTGTTGTTTTTCTTCAGGAAGAAGCTTACGGTCAACGGTATCATCGGCCACACACATGGGGTGAGCAGAGCCACCAGACCACCGACGAATCCCCAGATGAAGATGTACCACCATGATGAATCAGCTATATTCTGACTGGTGGTTTCTCCGTTATCGGGAAACACGACCGGCTTCCACCAGTCGACGGCAGAGGATGAAGCCTCGGATGACGCCACCGATACTTCATTGCTTTGAGCCGGCTCAACTTCCGCGGCAGTTTCGCCCGCGAATCCTTCACTGACGACTTCGAACGGCTCGCGTGTGGGGGGAATACAACTTCCGTCGTTACATCCCTGAAAGGTGATGACGCCCGCAACAGCATATCCCTTGCTGCCGTCCTTCAGCCGGAATTTCTGACTGAGCACGACATCACCCTCCCACCAGTTGAGTTTAAGATTAAAAGTCATATCGATCTTTTCGACCGGCGCCTGCGACGAGACAAGTTCACCGACAAGCTCCATGCCTTCCATTCGGTCATAACTTACCGAGGTAGCCTTGGGCCCTCCGTCGGGGAGCGTTGTGCCGTAAAGATGCCATCCCGGCTCGATTGTGGCTGAATATCGTATTACACCCTCAGTGGGTGATGTCATTTCGGAGCTTACCTCCCACCTGACCGGGTTTAATATCTGTGCGCTCAACGACGAAAGGAGCGCTGACAGCACAATGGCTGCCATCAACATGATCTTTTTCATGACTTTTTAGGCACTGGTTTGTCAAATTTGAAATCAGAGGGTGGCGAGCAAGTCTGATCGTTGCAACCCATATAAGTAATCTTTCCGGCGATGCGTGCATCGGACGGATCTGTAACAGTAAACTTGCGACGTATCACGATATCGGAATCCCACCAGTTCAGGTCGATGCCAAACATTTTGTCATGAACGGTCAGAGGTTCCCTGTCGGGTTTAAGCGGCGAAGTGAATTTCACCCCCTTGCTGGCTGCAAGGTCTATAACCGTAGGCTTCGGCCCACCTTGGGGCAATTGCATTCCATAAAGATGCCATCCAGGTTGCAGACGAGCCTTGAACACAGCCGTACCTTCGGTGGCCGACGTCATCCTGACAGTAACCTGCCAACGCACCGGCGCTTCGGGTGCCTGAGCCAATGCCACGAGTGACAGCATAAGCCCGAAAACCATAACAAACAGACGATTCATATCTTAAATTTAAGTTTTTTCACTCAACTCATTGATTTTACAAGCCCAGAACATTATCAGCCTGAAGCTGACACTTTCTGCGAAATTGTCTGCAAATCTATATAAAAATCCCGAGATTTTTACACCGGCAGAATAAAAAATCAAGGCTGACAACTTTATTCCTGCCCCCTCCGACGTGCTCTAAGTCACAATTTTATTAATTTGGAGGAAAATTTAAAAAATTACAAAATATGGACAGGAACCGAACAGTCGCCGGCCTTGATGTCCACAAAGATAGCATTTATCTTTGTATTATGGGGCATGACGAGGTCATTATCTTCGAAAAAAAGTACGGAGTGCTGACGCCTGATCTCCGTCAGATGTGCAACGACATGGTAGAACGAGGTGTGACAGAGGCCGCAATGGAGAGTACGGCAGTCTATTGGGTGCCGGTATGGAACGAACTATGTGAATCGATGGAACTCAAGCTTGTGAATCCATATTTCATAAAGCAGCTGCCTGGACGCAAGAGTGATGTAAAGGATGCCCAGTGGATAGCGGAATGTTTGCTGAAAAATCTCATCAAGGGGAGTTTCGTGCCGGAGCCGATTGTGCAGGACATGCGCAAACTCAACCGCCGCATCATGGATCTTAACGAGGACATGACCTATAACTGCAACAAACTGGACGCCGCTATGCAGAGAAGCGGATTCCGTCTGAGCAATTACGTCACCACAATAAAGAGCAAAAGCTATCAGAAGGTGCTTCATGCAATCATAGACGGCACGACCGATCCGGACGAACTGGTGAAAATGGTGCACGGACGTACCGTCAACAAGCATGGCCGCGATACAATCAGAGCGGCGGTCACCGGATTGTTCTCACGGATCGACATCACGATATTCCGCCAAACAAAGGAAGTCATCGACACCATAGAGCGGCAGATTGAGGTATGCCAAAAGGAACTGACAACTCTATGTGAACAATATTTTCCCGAACAATACAGACGTCTTCAAACCATCCCCGGAGTCAAGGAACGCGCAGCCACAGCCATAATTGCGGAGACAGGGGTTGACATGAAGATGTTCGCCACTGCGGCATGCCTTGTGGGATGGTGCGGACTCAAACCGCGGAACGATGTCAGCAACGGACGATACAAAAGCAGAAAGGTGACACACGGAAACAAATATCTCAGACAGATTCTGATTGAAATCGCATGGGTCGCATCAAGAACCCGGAACTGTTTCTTCTTCAACTTCAGCTATATCCAAACCACGGTCAAGAAAAAGAGCAAAATGAAAATACAAGTGGCCATCGCACGCAAAATACTCGTTGCCGTATGGCACATGCTCACCAAAGAACAGGACTTCATCGACATTTACCTCAAAAGGCTTGAGGAACAAAAGAAGATGGAGGAACAAATGAAAAGACTTGGATCGACTGTCATCCGATAGTCATTCGACATACCTTCCGGTACAATGTAATTACCTTTGTGGTGCATCGCAGCCCGGTTCGCAAATTTGCAAAGGCATCGGAAGGAGTTGGACACCGGCATAAGCTACCCAAGCTTGTAGAGGAAAGTAACAATCTTATATCTCTATCCATCCCTATTCAGGGTCATGGACAGGCTCGCCGTATGCCTGTAACAAGGAATGCACCATTCTCCTTGG
>ERZ778497.894-NODE-894-length-22077-cov-4.203070_pt1 | contig 22077 bp, 17 predicted proteins | sample MGYA00509938_ERZ778497 | MGnify/ENA primary metagenome ERZ778497 (study PRJEB29527, sample SAMN07138969) | mouse gut metagenome | material: feces | host: mouse | place: China:Nanjing | collected 2016-01-25 ... | reverse complement strand
GGGAATCTCTATATTCCTGCGACGCAGCTTGACTTGATCCAGAAGTATGCCGGTGCGGATGCCAGAAAACCAAAGCTTAATAGTCTCGGCACGCAGGAGTGGAACCGGACAAAGAGCCGGGTGCGGGGTGCAGTAAAGGAGATCGCGAAGGATTTGGTAGAACTGTATGCGGCGAGGGAAAAGTCAGAAGGTTACCAATATGGCGCGGATACGATCTGGCAGAGGGAATTTGAGGAGATGTTCCCTTTTGAGGAGACGGAAGATCAAACACTTGCTATAGAAGCTGTGAAGCGGGATATGCAGAGCAAAAAGATTATGGACCGCCTTATCTGCGGGGATGTGGGATACGGTAAGACAGAGATCGCCATCCGTGCGGCATTTAAGGCGGTGCAGGAGGATAAGCAGGTGGTCTATCTGGTGCCGACGACCATTCTCGCACAACAGCATTATAATACATTTTTGCAGAGAATGAAGGATTTTCCGGTGCGGGTGGATCTGATGTGCAGATTCCGCACGAGTGCGCAGCAGAAGAAGACGATTGAGGATCTAAAAAGAGGACTTGTGGATATTGTGATCGGAACCCACCGGGTGTTGGGGAATGATATGAAGTTCAAGGATCTGGGACTTTTGATCATCGACGAAGAACAGCGTTTCGGAGTGCAGCACAAGGAAAAGATCAAGAAGATGAAGGAGAATGTGGATGTACTGACTTTAACTGCCACGCCGATCCCAAGAACCCTTCATATGAGTCTCATCGGTATCCGGGATATGAGTGTGCTGGAGGAAGCGCCAAATGACCGTATGCCTATCCAGACTTATGTTATGGAGTACAATGACGAGATGGTGCGGGAGGCGATCGAGCGGGAATGCGCGAGACAGGGGCAGGTATACTATGTCTACAACCGGGTAGAGGACATCGCGGAGGTGACGGCGAACGTAAGGAAGCTGGTGCCGGAGCTTAACGTAGCATTCGCACACGGGCAGATGAAGGAGCGTGAATTGGAACGGATCATGTACGACTTCATCAACGGAGAGATCGATGTGCTGGTTTCGACGACTATTATAGAGACTGGTCTTGATATCTCCAATGTAAATACAATGATCATCCACGACGCAGACCGTCTGGGGCTGTCTCAGCTCTATCAGCTTCGGGGGCGCGTAGGGCGTTCTAACCGTATGGCTTATGCATTTTTGCTTTACCGGAGGGATAAACTTCTTCGGGAGGTAGCGGAAAAGAGGCTGGCGGCTATCCGAGAATTTACGGATTTAGGTTCGGGCATTAAGATTGCCATGCGTGATCTGGAGATCCGCGGCGCCGGCAATCTTTTAGGAGCAGAGCAGCACGGTCACATGGAGGCGGTCGGGTATGATCTCTACTGCAAGATGCTGAATGAAGCGGTGCGTCTTCTGAAGGGAGAAGCGCAGGAGGAAGAGTATACCACGACGATTGATCTGAATGTGGATGCGTATATTCCTGACAGCTATATCCCCAATGAATACCAGAAGCTTGATATCTACAAGCGGATCGCCGCCATAGAGTCAGTAGAAGAGATGGAGGATATGACGGAAGAGCTGATCGACCGATTCGGCGATATTCCGAAAAAGGTGGAGAAACTCCTTTTCGTTGCGGGCCTGAAGGCAGAAGCGCACAGCGCCTATATCACGGCAGTTGAACAGAAAGGGGATACCTATACCTTCACCATGTTTGAAAAGGCGAGGGTGATCCCGGAAAAGATTCCGGAGCTTATCAGGCGTCATAAGGGTGAACTGGTGTTAAAGACCGATACGCAGTCTCCCTGCTTTGTCTACCGGAAGCTGAACAAGAATAAAAAGGAAGAGCAGTTAAGTTCGACGGATATTGTGAAAAGTATGTTAAATGACATAAAGGGATTGATAGAATGTTAGAAAGAATGTATAATATATAAGTTGACAGGTACTAAGGAGGATTGTGGCATTATGAAAAAAAGATTATTAATGATTGTTGCTGCAATGATGACCGCTGCGTCATCTTTGACGGGCTGCAGTCTGGTTTCCGTGAATCCGAATGAAGTAGTGGTGAAGGTGAATGATTCGGAGATCACGGCGGATGTGGCAAATTTTTACGCAAGATATACACAGGCACAGTATGAGACTTATTTTGGGGCGTATACGCAAGGCGATATGTGGAATACAAAGGCGGAGGAAGGCAAGACTTATGAAGAATCCGTTAAGGCTTCCATTCAGGAGGAATTAAAGCAGATGCTTCTTCTGGAACAGCATATGAAGGATTATAACGTGTCTCTTTCAGACGCTGAGAAAGAAGTGATCCAGAAGGCGGCCAAAGAATTCGACGAGGATAACTCGCTGGAGAACAAAGAGAAGATCATGGCTGATAAAGTAACGGTAGAACGTATGCTTACTTTGATGGCAGAAGAGCAGAAGATGCGCGCAGCGATTCAGGAGGATGCGGATCAGAATGTCTCTGATGAAGAAGCGGCCCAGAAGAAAATGGATTATGTGTTGTTCTCCTATCAGAAAGAGGAGAGCGAGGATGAAGAGTCTGACGAGATGACAGATGAGGAGAAAGCAGCAGTAAAGGATAAGGCAGAAAGCTTTGCAAAGAGTGCAAAAAAAGACAGTCAGAAGTTTTTGGAGATCGCGCAGGATCAGGGAGCAGAGTCGCAGGAAGCCACATTTGATGCAGAGACACAGGTGCCGGATGCTGATCTTATCAAAGCGGCGGATACTCTGAAAAAGAATGAGGTGACAGATGTGATTGAAACGGATGACGGATGTTATGTTGCCAGAGTCACCAGCCTGCTGGATAAAGATGCAACGGAATCCAAGAAGAAAGAGATCGTCACGGAGCGGGAGAATGCGTTGTTCGCAGAGGTTACGGAAAAATGGATGGATGAAGCCAAGACCAGTGTGAATAAAAAGGCATGGAAGAAGATTGATTTTAATGATTTAGGAATTACGATGAAGCAGGTGGAAAAAGAACCATATGCGGATGACGTCATGACGGATGATCAGGCAGAAGACGCGAACGAATAAAAATAAGCATATAAAAACCTTCAGACGGCACGTCTTTTCACCTGCCTTATCTGAAGGTTTTTCATGTCTTACAGCTTGATATCCTTAAACAGATCTCCGAGGCTTGTTCCGATATTGCCTGCTTTTGGGAGCTCAACCTTTTCTTCTTGCTCTTCTTTCACTTCCTCCAAAGCCTTCATGCTGAGACTGATCTTTCCGTCCCTGACGCCGATCACTTTGACATTCACTTCATCGCCCACTTTTAATACATCCTTTGGAGCTTTGACGCGCTTCTGGCTGATCTGGGATACGTGTACCAGACCGGAAAGATTATCCGGGAGACGGATGAATGCGCCGTAGTTCTGCAGAGTCTCTACGGTTCCGGTCAGAACACTGCCGACCTTAATGCTGGCAATCTTTTCATCCCGTTCTTTTCTTTCCTTTTCCTTCAGAATCTCGCGGGCAGAAAGGATCAGACGGTTTTCTGCCTGATCTGCCTCGATAACCTTTACTTCGATGTCTTTTAAAAGGTAGGATTCCAAATCTTCAATGTAGGACAGAGATAATCTGGAAGCGGGAATAAAACCGCGGATTCCTTCGACCATAGCAATCGCGCCGCCGTTCACGATGCCTTCTACCTTTACTGGAAGCACAGTTTTGTTCTCCTTATAAGATGCAATCAGATTCCATGGGTTGGCATCGTCAAAATGCTCCTCAAAATCAGCCATGGTCTGTGTCTCTTCCTGTAATAATTCTTCACTCATTGTACTTTGTTCCTTTCTCATCGTTCTAATATAATTAGTATAACATATAACCAGTGCATTGTTCAAAGAAAAAATAAGAAGAAAGAAAAATTAATAAGAAACAAAATTGTAGTTGACTTGACGAAGAAAAAATGGCAATCTAACTATTAGAAACTTTAAGGATAAGTTTTTATAAGGAGAATCATATGGGGAAAAAATCAAGAAAAGTGTATATTGTGGGGCATAAAAATCCAGATACAGATTCTATCTGCTCTGCCATTGCCTATGCAGAGTTAAAGCGCAGAGTGACCGGGGACGACTACGTGGCGAAACGGGCGGGTCAGATCAACGAGGAGACTCATTATGTGCTGAAAAAGTTCAAGATGGACGCTCCCGGACTTTTACAGAATGTCAAGCTGCAGGTAAAAGATATGGATATACATAAAATTGACGGTGTGGAGCCAAATGTCTCGATCCGTGATACGTGGAATAAGATGAAGGAGAACAATATCAAAACCCTTCCCGTATTAAAAGATGAAGAATTGGTGGGAGTCATCTCTACCGGAGATATTGCCACATCTTATATGGAAGTGTATGATAACCGGGTACTTTCTGAGGCGAGAACCCAATATAAGAACATTATCGACACACTGGACGGCAAATTGATCAGCGGCAATGAGCATGGCTGTTTTACGACGGGTAAGGTTACGGTAGGGGCTTCCAACGACGAACTGATGAAGGAATTTATTGAGAAGGACGATCTGGTGATCTTAGGGAATCGCCCGGAGGCGCAGGCCTGCGCGGTGAATATCGATGCGAGCTGTATGGTAGTCTGTCAGGACGCGGCGGTTTCACCGGAGCTGATAAAAAAAGCCGAGGAGCAGAGTATCGTCATTATCAGCACGCCTCATGATACTTATACGGTGGCGCGTCTCATTAACCAGAGCATACCGGTGAAGTATTTTATGAGTAAAGGCCCGCTTATCACATTCAGCATGAATGATTATGTGGACGATATCAGGGAGCGGATGACGAAGAATAAATTCCGTGACTTTCCGATTTTGGACCGTCACGGGAGATTCCGGGGATTTATCTCCAGACGGCGCTTCCTGAACGTAAAAAAGAAGCAGGTGATCTTAGTAGACCATAATGAAAAATCACAGGCAGTTGACGGGATCGAGGAAGCAGATATCGTGGAGATCATTGATCATCACAGGCTGGGCAATATCGAGACGATGGGACCGGTGTTTTTCCGAAACCAGCCGGTGGGATGTACGGCGACGATCATCACGCAGATGTATGAGGAAGCGGGAGTGGAGATACCGTCGAATATTGCGGGGTTACTTTGCTGTGCGATCATTTCGGATACATTGCTGTTTCGTTCGCCGACCTGTACGGCGATGGATGAGAAGACAGCGAAGAAGCTTGCCAGGCTTGCGAAGATCGATATGGAAAAAATGTCTATGGAGATGTTCAATGCAGGAAGCAGCCTGAAGGGGAAGAGTGCAGAGGATATCCTGTTCCAGGATTTCAAACAGTTTACGGTTACGGATACCGTATTCGGCGTTGGACAGATCAATTCTATGAACAAGGAAGAGCTGTCAGAGATTAAGGAGCTGCTTGTTCCGTATCTTCCGAAAGTGTTAGAGGGCGGGAAGATGGAGATGGTCTATTTTATGCTCACAGATATACTGAATGAATCTACAGAGCTTCTCTGCTGCGGACATGGAGCGAGGGCCAGTATTATCAGCGCATTTGACCTTTCGGAGGATACAGACCGGATCATCCTTAAGGGCGTTGTATCCAGAAAGAAGCAGTTGATTCCTACGCTGGTCGCAGCGCTGCAGCAGTAGGTGAAAGGAGAGAAACATGGGAAAGCAGATATGGAAGCCGGGCAATATGCTGTATCCGCTTCCGGCGGTGATGGTCAGCACGGCGGATACGAAGGGCGAGGACAATATTATTACCGTGGCATGGACGGGGACGGTGTGTACGGATCCGGCTATGCTGTACATTTCCGTGAGACCAGAGCGGTATTCTTATCATATGCTCTGTGACAGCAGAGAGTTTGCGGTGAATCTTACGACAGAAAAGCTTGCCAGAGCAACAGATTGGTGTGGTGTCCGTTCCGGCAGGGATACGGATAAATGGAAAGAAATGCACCTTACAAGAGGAAAGGCAGAGAAGCTTAAATTTGCGCCGGTTATTAATGAATCTCCGGTGAATCTGGAATGTAAGGTGACAGAGATCAAAGAGCTTGGCTCCCACCATATGTTTCTTGCCGAGATTCTGGCTGTACAGGTGGATGATGCCTATATGAAAAAAAACGGGAAATTTGAATTGAATTCTACCGGACTGATCGCCTATTCCCACGGAGAATATTTTTCTCTTGGGCAGTCGTCAGGAAGGTTTGGATGGAGCGTAAAAAGGGCGGGAAAACGTTAATTTCCCAGCCCTTTGATTTTTTCTCTGTAAATTCTTGTGAATAATAGCGTACACAGCAGTACCGACACAAACTCAGCGATGGGAAAAGACCACCATACGGCGGAAAGACCTGCGACTTTTGCAAATATGTATGCGATCGGAAGGATGACAAATAATTGTCTTGCCGCCGACACGATCAGGCTGTACACGCCATTTCCCAAAGCCTGAAAGGTAGAGCTTATGATGATACTATACCCTGCAAGCAGAAAATGAAGGCTTATGATCTTAAGAGCCGGAACACCGATCGCCAGCATATTGTCCGACGCATTGAACAACGAGGCTAAAAGGAGCTTCGGGCATGTCAGGAAAATGATCATGCCAAGAGCCATGATAGACATGGATATGGCAACGCTTAAGCGTATCGTCTGGGTGATGCGGCTTCGCTTTCTTGCGCCGTAGTTGTATGCGATGATCGGTATCATACCATTGTTCAGCCCGAATACAGGCATGAAGATAAAGCTCTGAAGCTTAAAGTACACTCCGAATACAGCGGCGGCCGTGGAGGAGAACGCAAGGAGGATCCTGTTAAACCCAAAGGTCATGACAGAGCCAATGGACTGCATGATAATGGACGGAACACCTACCTTATAAATGATACCGATGGTTTTCTTATGAGGGCGAAATCCCCGGAAGCTGAGATTGATCTCTTTGTTTCTTGTCTGGTTAAAATAAAAAGACATGCACACAGCCACGATCTGCCCGGTGACAGTCGCTACGGCAGCGCCGGCAACTTCCATTCGCGGAAAACCAAACAGTCCGAAGATCATGATTGGGTCCAGGATGATGTTGATGATCGCCCCGGTTCCCTGAGTAACCATATTGTAAAAAGTTTTTCCGGTGGACTGCATCAGCCGCTCAAAAGTAATCTGCAGGAAGATACCTGCCGACATGATCGTAATGACTCTTAGATACTGTGTGCCGTAACCTATGATCACCGGATTATCGGTCTGCAGGGAAAAGAAAAGCCTTGAGCCGAAGCCTCCGGCTATGGCAAATATGATGCAGCTTACAATTGCGAGAAACACACCGTTTTTCGCCGCCCGATCGGCGCTTTCAAAATCTTTTTCTCCTAAGTTTCTGGAGAGCAGGGCATTGATACCGACGCCGGTACCGCCGGATACGGATATCATCAGCGTCTGCGCCGGAAATGCCAGTGATACGGCAGTCAGCGCATCTTCACTGAGCTTTGCAACGAACATACTGTCAACGATATTATATAAAGCCTGCACCAGCATAGACAGCATCATGGGCAGGGACATGGTGATTAATAGCTTCGGAACAGGCATGACACCCATCTTGTTTTCCGGAGTTGTGATCTGTTTTTGTGTCTCAGACATTTTAAAACCTCCTTTAAAATATGCATTGGCTATTATATCATTCATATATTTATAATGCAATGATTTTATAAAGAAGCAAAAAGAGGTGTAAGTTTGGGGAGAGAGAGGAAGCAGCGAGACAGGAAGGACAAAGAAGAAAAGAAGATGATCCGCTGTCTGTGTGTCATGTTATATTTGTTTTGTATCTTAAATCTGATGGGAGTATCTTTAAATTTCCGTACAGAAGAGAAAATGCATTACAGTGATACCGAAGAAGTAAAAGAAGTAATATCAGAAAAAGTGTCGGGAGAAACTTCGGAATATGGGGAGATACCTCCCAAGATCGCCCTTACCTTCGATGACGGTCCGAACGCAGCGTGTACAGGGAGGCTTCTGGACGGACTGAAGGAGAGGAATGTGCGGGCAACTTTTTTTGTAATTGGGAAAAATGTGCAGGCTAATCCCAAGCTTATAAAACGCATTCATGAAGAGGGGCATATGATCGGCAACCATACATACAGCCATGCAGAGCTGAGCAAGGTGCCGGAGGAAAAGACAAAAGAAGAGCTTACAAGGACCAGCCGCACGGTGCATGCCATAACCGGAGAATATCCTCAGTATATGCGCCCGCCCTACGGAGTGTGCAGCCGTGAGCTTGAGGATTCTCTTGATATGATACTGGTGCGCTGGACGATCGATCCTTTGGACTGGAAGACGGAGAATACGGATGAGATCGTAAAGAAAGTAGTGACGAATGCAGAGGAAAATGATATTATTCTATTGCATGACTGCTATAATTCTTCTGTGAATGCGGCATTTAGAATCATAGATATATTGCAGGAGAAAGGATTTGAATTCGTGACAGTGGATGAGCTGTTTTTGAATTAGGTTTACAATAGAAGGTGGAAGAAGATGGATTTATTTGATTATATGCGTGAAAGGAATATGGATAAAGAGGCGCCGCTTGCCTCAAGGCTTCGCCCCGCAACGCTTGACGAGGTGGTAGGGCAGCACCATATCATAGGAAAGGATAAACTTTTATACAGGGCGATCAAGGCGGATAAGCTTGGTTCGGTCATATTTTATGGACCTCCGGGTACGGGGAAGACGACGCTTGCCAAAGTGATCGCCAACACTACAAGCGCCAAGTTTACCCAGATTAATGCGACAGTGGCAGGCAAAAAGGATATGGAGGAAGTGGTGCGTCAGGCGAAGGATACGCTTGGGATGTACCAGCAGAAAACGATCCTGTTCGTGGATGAGATTCACCGGTTCAACAAAGGGCAGCAGGACTATCTTCTGCCCTTTGTGGAGGATGGTACATTGGTCTTGATAGGCGCAACGACGGAGAATCCTTATTTTGAGGTAAACGGAGCGTTGATCTCCAGATCCAGTATCTTTGAACTGCAGCCGCTTAGCAAAGAAGATATAAAGATATTAATCAGGAGAGCGGTCTATGATACGGAAAAAGGCATGGGGAGTTACGGGGCAGAGATTAATGACGACGCTCTTGAATTTCTGGCTGATCTTGCAGGAGGAGACGCAAGAAGCGCTTTGAACGCGGTGGAGCTTGGGGTTCTCACTACGGAGAGGGCTCAGGATGGAAAGATTCATCTGACGCTTGACGTTGTCTCAGAATGTATTCAGAAAAGAGTGGTTCGCTATGATAAGACGGGAGATAACCATTACGATACCATCTCTGCGTTTATTAAAAGCATGAGGGGCTCGGATCCGGATGCGGCAGTCTTTTATCTGGCGAAGATGCTCTATGCAGGAGAGGATATCAAGTTTATTGCAAGAAGGATCATGATCTGTGCTTCTGAGGATGTAGGAAATGCAGATCCCATGGCGCTTACAGTTGCAGTGTCTGCGGCTCAGGCGGTGGAAAGGATTGGGATGCCGGAGGCGCAGATCATTCTGTCGCAGGCTGTGCTTTATGTGGCGACTGCGCCTAAGAGCAATTCTGCGTGCAATGCAGTGTTTGCGGCAATGGAGAGTGTGCGGGCCAATAAAACAACCGTTCCGGCACATCTTCAGGACGCCCATTATAAGGGCTCGAAAGATCTTGGACGGGGGACAGGCTATCTGTACGCCCATGATTATCCGAAGCATTATGTCAGGCAGCAGTATCTTCCGGAGGAAATAGAGAATGCAAGATTTTATGAGCCGGGAGACAACGGATATGAGAAAAAGATCAAGGCATGGATGGAATATATAAGAGAGGAGAACAGATGATGGAAAAAGTAACGTTTCGCTATGCAGAGAGAAAGGACGTGCCGCTGATTCTGGAGTTTATCAGGGGATTGGCAGAACATGAGGGAATGCCGGGACTGGTGACCGCCACAGAGGAGCTTTTGGAGGAATGGCTGTTTGACAAGCAGAAGGCTGAGGTATTATTTTTGGAAGTATCCGGGGCAGAAGCTGGATTCGCGCTGTTCTTTTCGAGCCTTGCGGCTTATCCGGGGAGGGGAGGTATCTATCTGGACGATTTGTATGTGAAGCCAGAGTACAGAGGACATGGTTACGGAAAGGCGCTGTTTAAGCGGCTGGCGCAGATTACGCTGGAAAGGGGCGGTATGAGGATCGAGTGGCTCTGTCTGAAAAGCAATTTGTCAAGTATTGGGTTTTATGAGGCAATCGGCGGGATGCCGCTCAATATGAGTACCACCTTCCGGATGGAGAATGAAGCGCTGGAAAGACTGGCGGAGGAATAGTTTTAGAACATTCTCATGCATTATAATTTGGGAGTACGGGTTGATGAAACCGAGAGAACAGAGTATAATTTGATTTGTAAATATCAATATAAAAAGCTGGGAGGAAACGAAGATGAAGATTTACGATGCAGTAAACAAGACAGAGGTAGAGATTGAGGGTACAAAGGGGCTGATCCAGATCATGAAGGATGGCCGTCAGGTGGATATCTATCTGAAAGAGAAGAAGTCAGACGAGGACGGCTATATGAGCTGGGATGTTGAGCATTGGTCAAGCGTGGACGGGAAGAGATTTATTCGCTGCTATTCACTGGAAGGCAGGGTACTTGGGGAGTCCACAGGACATAATATCTATGATCTTGAGAATGAATTTAAGCCGGAGGATTCGGCAATGGTTGAGAAGGTGGAGCTGAGTTAAAGGACTGTTTTGTGCCGCACATGAAAAAATCCTGCATATCAGATATCCGATATGCAGGATAATGAATCATTCACTGATACGAAAGTAAACTGCCGAATAGGGAGATAGTGTAAGCGATATGGTTTCTTTCTTGAGTTTTCTGACAGTTTCTTTTACTTCCTTGTACTGCTTTGTTCCGCCATAGATATCCCTGTCGCTGGCAAGAAGGAGGTGCAGCTCTTTTCCCTTTGGAACGGTCAGTTCAAAATCCTCCTGCAATTTATCAGAGAAATTAAACACGGCCGCAATTCGTTCTGCGTCGTCCCGCCGTTCAAATGCATAGATGCATCTTGCCTCCTGATGGCAGTCCAGCCATTCAAAGCCATTCTGGTCGTAATCGCCGGAAGAGAGAGCCGGATGTTCAAGATACAGCATGTTCAAATCCTTCATAAAGCGTTGGAAAGAATCGTGGTTCGGATATTTTAAGAGGAACCAATCCTGCTCCTTTTTTTCATCCCATTCCCGAAGCTGCCCAATCTCATTTCCCATAAAATTCAGTTTTTTGCCCGGATGTGCGTACATGTACATATAAAGCGCGCGTGCCTGCGGGAACTTTTCTTCATATTCGCCGTTCATTTTCTGAAGGATCGTTGCTTTCCCGTGAACCGTCTCATCATGGGAGAGAGGCAGAAGAAAGCGGTCATTGTAGTAGTACATCATGGAGAAAGTGAGTTTATGGTAATTTTCACTTCTGTATTCCGGGGCTGTACGGAAGTAATCTAATGTATCGTTCATCCATCCCATGTCCCACTTATAATCGAAGCCTAACCCCCCTTCGGATACCGGTTTTGTGACGCCCGGATAAGAGGTAGAGTCTTCCGCGGCCAGAATAGCGGATGGGTGCAGGCTCTTAAGCCCTTGATTCATCTCCCGGATGAATCCGACGGCAGTGTTATTCACACCGCGGGCGGGATCGCCTTGCCAGTAGATGATCCGGCTGATGGCATCCATACGGATTCCGTCTACATGATATTCGCTGAGCCAGTAGTTGGCGGCAGACTGTAAAAAGCATCTTGTCTCCCCGCGGGAATGCATGAAATTGCAGCTCCCCCATTCACTGACTCCTACATCCTGATGGGGATATTCAAAGAGGGCGGTTCCGTCATAGTTGGCCAGAGCATAACCGTCCACGGCAAAATGTACCGGAACAAAATCCATGATAACGCCAATCCCGTTCTGATGGCAGGCATCGATAAACTGCATAAGCTCCCCGGCGGTTCCGTAGCGTGAAGTTGGGCTGAAAAATCCCGTATTCTGATAGCCCCATGACTCGTCGCAGGGATGTTCGGAGAGGGGCATGATCTCGATATAATTGTAACCATATTCTTTTAAGTAAGGAATCAGGATGTCGATCATTTCTACATAGGAGTACCAGTCGGCGGCCTTTTCAGAAGGCTTTTTAAAGGAGCCGAAATGAAGTTCATAGATATTTAAAGGCTTTTCCCGGCAGTCTGTGCGCTTCTGCATCCATTTTTCGTCCTTGAAGCTGTAAGTTGACAGATTTCGGATGATGGAAGCGCTGTTAGGGCGAAGTTCCATGCCGAAGCCGTAAGGATCGCAGTGGTCCATAAAAGAGCCATCCTGCCTGTAAATGCGGTATTTGTACATCTGCCCGGGTTCGGCTGTTTTCGCATGGCACTCCCAGAAATTACCATCATGGGTTCGGTTCATGGTCCATTCTTCCCAGTCTGAAAATTCACCGATTAAGGAAATCCTTGAGGCTCCCGGCGCAAAGGTGCGAAAGGTGACGCCGCCGGCCGACTCTGTGTGGGCGCCGAGAAATTTGTAAGCATCAAATATTTTTCCGGTATAAAATCCATAAAAATCCATTTCGTTGTCCTCCGTATAAAGTTGTTTTTTTGCTGTGAGTTTATTATAATGATAGAAAAATATTTTTTGTACCGACAGTTTTAGATTACAGTCGGATAAGCGACGATAGTCGAAAAGCGTCGGTTACCAGTATCACAGAAAGGAAGACGGGGGATGGATCTTAGGATTGAAAAGACAGAAAATGCAATTAAAAATGCGTTTATACAGCTTCGCTCTAAAAAGGCGTTGGAAAAAATCACCATCAAAGAGCTGTGTGAAAAAGCATATATCCATAAATCTACGTTTTATTCCCATTATCAGGATATCTATGAGCTGTCCGATACGATGGAGGCAGAGGTGGTGAAGAACATCACCGGCAGCATTCCCATATCCGGTCTCCATCCGGATAGCCTTTGTGCAGTGACGAGGGAGCTGTCGTATGGATTTATAGCTCAGAGCTCACTGATCAATATACTATTTTCCGGCAATGAGAGAAGCCATCTTGCCTATCGGATAGAGGAAAGTTTAAAGGAGATTATTTTTGAAAAATATCCCGATTATAAGAATGACCTGAAATGGAACATTGTGCTGAGCTATTGTATTCAGGGGGCATACTGGGCATTTCAGGGAAGCCGGGGACAGGATGTGAATCAGGTGATTGAGATCATCAGTGATATTACGAGAAATGTTTTCTAAACTTAGGACAATAGATGAAGGAAGGAATCAGATATGGAGAAGAGTGCAGGGAGAGAAAGGGTTGTTATGGTGCGCAGGACTTCATCAAAAGAACTGTGCCTGATATCATGCGGATATGAAATTGGGACGAAAAACCAGTCTTTCGGCCCTTCTGTGAGAGATTATTATATGATCCATTTTGTGACAGAAGGGGAGGGACATTATTACCTTAATCATAAGCATTACCGGATAAGAAAGGGGCAATGCTTCCTTACAGTGCCGGGGGTGAGCACTCTTTATCATGCGGAACCGGAAAATCCATGGGTATATATGTGGGTATGCGTAAGCGGGAGTTTGGCGCCAAGGCTTTTGGAGCAGTGTCGGATGAATGCCGGCATGCCGGTACTGGAGCTTCCGGATATGAAAAAGATAACAAATATTATTGAAGAGATGATGCGGCATGATGAGTTGTCTCCAGTGGATGAATGTACTATTCAGGGCAGTCTGTATCTTTTGTTCGCGGCGTTGCTTGAGCAGCAGAGGGCGGCATACAGTCAGACGGAGCAGAGTGATAACCGGTATGTGACAAAGGCTGTTGACTTTATCGGAGAACATATATCCGGGGAGCTTTTGGTAGAAGACGTGGCAGAATACCTGAATGTAAGCCGCGGCCACTTGTATGAACTGTTTCGGAGGGAGCTCGGGGTGTCGCCGCAGCAATTCCTGACAAATGCAAGGCTTGCAAATGCCAGAAAGCTTTTGACGGAAAATGATCTGTCAATTGCAGAGACTGCGGTTTTAAGCGGTTATAAAAATGCTTTTGCGTTCTCCCGTGCTTTTAAACAGGCAAACGGGATGTCGCCGCGGGATTTTAAGAAAACATACGGAGCTGCAATCATTCTATGATTGAAAGATAAGGCTGGCTTCGGATAGTGTCTACATTAAAACGTAAGCCGGAGGCTTCGTACCAACCATATTTTTTGTTCAGGTGATTTCCTTTATCTTCCCATTTTTCCGGGCAGTCTGTATGTTCCCAGTCTGTGGGGATCAGATGATGGGGCTGGGCAGAGGCAGTCAGCATGATCCGGCGGAGTTCTTTCTTTTCTTCATCTTTCAGCAATCCGGGCCTTGCAGATATGAACAATGGGGTGCCGCTTTCGGAAAGCAGTTCTGCCCACTGGCGGTTGAATTTCCAGTCGATAGGGTCGTCAATTCCTACACAGTCAGCATCTACTTCATAGAATTTCCGATGCTGCGGGAGACGGAAGGCGAGAGTGTTGATCCCCATGCGCCGGGTGCGTTCCCATGCCTTGCCGCTGGTGTCGTCGCCGGTCCGGTTGATGTGCATATAGCCGGCCCCTAAGTGTCCGATAGTGTTGCAGCCGAGAATCAGCGCGTCAAATTCCCGGCATGCTTCATATATTTTTTCATAGAAGAGCTTTACGACTTCAGCGCTTGTAAGGGATTCATCATAAAAATGCCATCCATTCCCAGTGATAAGGGGATTCATCTCAAAGCCCCATCTGCCAAATAGGTCGAAGGTGGAAAAGTCATGCTTGATCAGCGTATAACCCCATTCACAGATCCGCCGTACGTCTTCCTTGATATAGTTTAAAGCATCCGGATGGGACGGATCTAAACATCCGTTGTGAGAAAGCCGCCATTCATCTGGAATATCTCTGGCTTCATTCAGAAGAAAACGTACCCAGATGCCGGGGCGCGCGCCTTTTTCCGTAAGTTTATTTGCAAGTCTTTTCATATCCGGAAATTTTTTATTGCCCTTTGTCCAGGGACCGCCGTTGTACTCATCCAGACGGTGATGCTCCTGCCAGCAGTCATCAATGACCATGTATGGTTTATTGACGGCGTCTTTTGTTAGATCAAGAAGATAGTCGCAGTCTGCAAGAATCTCCTCTTCGGAGCTTTTTCCGTAAGCGTAGTACCAGTTATTGCTTCCGTATACAGGATATGTGGGAAGGACCGGATCGGTACACAAAACGCCGCAGAACTCGCTGGCGGCTTCAAAGGGAGTGCAGTCTTCCATGTGCCTGACGACAACTTCCGCGGCTTTTAAAGTGCGTCCGTTCAGTTTCACGCCGTTTCCGCCGCATCTTACGTCTAGGAACAGAGTGATGCCAGAGGAATCTGTCTGCCAGAAGCACATGGCGGAGGGGCGGACCTTAACGCCGCAGCAAAGGATATACTGTTCGCCGGCCGCGCAGAAATACCACGGCATAAAACGGTTTGCGCTCATTCCGCGCCATTCAAGATCGCCGTACCCACGTTCCCATGCATCTCCCAGAAAACGTACTTTATCCGGCCATGCGGTCTCCCAGCGAAGTTTCAGCCATCGAACGGGAGTGGGACCGGCAGTTAAAAATATAGCAAGATGTTCAGGCGCTGACTGGAATTTGACTGTAACATCGTCAAAGCTTGAAGAAGCGGCAGGTGCAGCAGATTCAAAGGTATGATTGTCAGTGCATAAAGTAAGATAAGCAGGAATTCCTAAATTTATAATCGTTTTTGTCATGATTTATGTTCCTTTCTATATGTATTTTTGATTGGGTCAAATGGATTTTAGTTTGCTGGATAGAAGTATATCTTGTTCCGCGGAAAAAATCCATGACAGGATGAATCAAAAACATTGCAGAATGTCCTTAAAAATTCTGTGTAAAACTGCTTTGATAAGATAAAACGGGAAATTTAAAAATGGGGGTTGACACAAAGAACGTTTGTTTGTATAATTGTATTATCGAACGAACGTTCTTGCGGGATAATGAATGTGAAAGATAACCGGCGGCAGGGAGAATGCTGAAGACTGTGAAGCGCCGCCTGACTGTTTTCAGAGGTGTATTATGAGGATTCAGGAAAGTATGTCTGTCTATGATAAACTGAATATTCTGACAGATGCGGCAAAGTATGATGTGGCATGTACTTCCAGCGGAGTTTCCCGAAGCAATGACGGGACTGGCATGGGGAACTGTAAGCTTGCAGGTATCTGCCACAGTTTTTCATCGGACGGAAGATGTATCTCGCTCTTAAAGATTTTGTTCACTAACGAGTGTATTTATGATTGCAAATACTGCATCAACCGCAGGAGCAATGATGTGAAGAGGGCTTCTTTTACACCGGACGAGATCTGCACGCTGATGATGGAGTTTTACAGGAGGAACTATATTGAGGGGCTGTTTTTAAGTTCGGGAGTGTTAAAAAGCCCGAATTATACGATGGAGCTGATCTACGCAACACTGTATAAGCTAAGGCATGAGCATAATTTTCAAGGTTATATTCATGTAAAAGCAATTCCGGGGGCAAGTCAGGAGCTGATTCAAAGAGTGGGCTTTCTGACGGACCGGATGAGTGTCAATCTGGAACTTCCTACAGCAGAGAGCTTAAAGCTTCTCGCGCCCAATAAGACGAGGAAGAACATACTGACGCCTATGCGGCTTGTACAGAACGGTATGGCCAGAAACAAGCAGGAGGTAGCCCTTTACCGCAATTCTCCTAAGTTTGTTCCCGCAGGACAAAGTACCCAGATGATCATTGGAGCAACGCCAGAGACGGATTATCAGATCATGCAGGTTGCAGAGTCTTTATATCAGAAGTTTGATTTAAAGAGAGTATTTTACTCTGCCTTTGTCCATGTGAACGAGGATACCAATCTTCCCGCAAGGACGGATGAGGGGCCGCCGCTTTTAAGAGAGCACAGGCTCTATCAGGCGGATTGGCTGCTTCGTTATTATCATTTTCAGGCGGATGAACTTTTATCTGAGAAGAACCCTAATTTCAATGTACTGTTTGATCCAAAGTGCAATTGGGCGTTAAAGCACTTGGAGGAATTTCCGGTAGAGGTGAACAGAGCGGATTATAAAAGGCTTCTTCGCGTTCCGGGAATCGGATACAAATCCGCCGGACGTATTGTCAGGGCGAGACGGTTTGGAAATCTGGATTTTGCAGATTTGAAAAAGATAGGCGTGGTGTTAAAGCGCGCCTTGTATTTCATCACCTGCAGCGGGAAGATGATGTACCCTACGAAGATAGAGGAGGATTACATTACGAGAAATCTTCTGAACGTGGGGGAGAAGCTGCCGCAGGAAGTAGTGAATATGGGTTATAGGCAGTTATCTCTGTTTGATGATGTGAGATTTGATGCGGATAAAGTAATCAAGCAGAGCAGCATGTAAAAGGGGGCAGACAGAGGATGATGAAGACGGTTTATGTGTGTACAGATTCAGTCACAGGTATTTTCTCCGCTGTCTATGATGCATGGAAAGCGCAGAAAGCAGAGGGGGAATGCGAGATTGCGCTTTGCGGCTTTATAGAACAGCAGCTCTTCTGCAATTATGCGGAGGTCGAAGAGACAGAAAAGAAGGCCGTTGCAGTAGAGCATATGATTCGAAAGCATATGGGGACGCTTGCCTGGCATGATATCTATCAGGCGGCGCTCTCTGCAGATGCCGGCAAGGGAGATGCTGTGCTTGGGACTTGTCTTGCAGCAAGAAAGCTTAAGGACAGTAAGAGGATCATGGAGCATCTCGGACATCCGAAAGTAAGAAAAGTGTTTGAACTTAGCAGGAGAGTCGGCAACGAATCGCACTTCTTAGTTGAGTTTATAAGGTTCCGGGAGTTGGAGGGCGGTGTGTTATATGCGCCGATCACTCCGAAAAGCCATGTTCTTACCTGTATTGCGCCTCACTTTACGGATCGGTTCCCGCTGGAAAACTGGATGATCCATGATAAGACACACCGTGCGTTTGCAGTGCATGAGGCGAGAAAAAAGTGGGTGCTTGTACAGGAAGCGTATGATGAGTCGCAGAAAGCAGAATATGATGAGTATTTTCAGAAATTTTCGGAGAAAGAAATAGAGTATGAGGAGCTTTTTAAGAGCTTCTGTAAAACGATTGCTATTAAAGAAAGAGAGAATCCTGTGTGCCAGAGAGGACATCTGCCGCTCTGGTATCGTCCGAATATGGTGGAGTTTTCATAACCGGATACAAATATCCGGTTGTACTCAAAATAAATATACCCTATAATATCCCTAAGGATAGGAGGTATACTTAGAGTGTCAGGTGTGAGAAAGATGGAACAGCCTCTTGTAAAAATTTCAGTGCGTAATCTTGTGGAATTTATTATGCGCAGTGGGGATATAGACAATCGGACAGCGGGTACGGATAAGGACGCCATGCTTCTTGGAGGAAAGATACACCGCAGGATTCAAAGGCGGATGGGGGCGGATTATCATGCGGAGGTCGGCTTAAGATATGAGATGCCGTGTAAGGGGTTTGCTTTGCTCATAGAGGGAAGGGCAGACGGCGTTATTGAAACTTCGGACGGGATTGTTATTGATGAGATCAAAGGGGTACTTAAGGAGCTTGAGGCAGTAAAGGAGCCATCTCCAGTACATCTTGCGCAGGCTAAATGCTATGCGTTCATTTATGCAGAGCAGAAAAAGCAGGAGCATATCGGGGTGCAGATGACTTACTGCAATATGGAAACAGAGAATATTAAAAGGTTTCAGTCCGTGTATTCCTTTGAGGAACTTTCAACATGGTTCTTTGATCTGGCAGGGAAATATGAAAAATGGGCCAGATACCAGATTCGTTGGAAGGAGAAGCGCAACCGTTCGATTAAGGATGTGGAGTTCCCCTTTGCTTATCGGGAGGGACAGAGAGAGCTGGTGACTTCTGTGTACCGTACGATTCTCAGAAAGAAGAAGCTGTTTATTCAGGCTCCTACCGGGGTGGGAAAGACGATGGCGACCGTATTTCCCGCGGTTAGGGCAGTAGGAGAAGGGCTGGGAGATAAGATATTCTATCTGACGGCAAAGACAATCACAAGGACTGTGGCATGGCAGGCTTTTGATATTTTAAAAGAGCAGGCTTTGCGAATGAAGGTGCTTGTGCTGACAGCGAAGGATAAAATCTGCTTTTGCGGGGAGACTAACTGTAATCCGGATGGCTGTATCTACGCAAAAGGGCATTATGACAGAGTGAACGATGCGGTTTATGAACTTCTTACCACATCGGATGAGATGAGCCGGGAAATTATTGAAGAGCAGGCGAGAAAATGGCAGGTGTGTCCTTTTGAGATGAGCCTTGACGTGTCTGATTGGATCGATGCGGTGATCTGCGACTACAATTATGTGTTTGATCCCAATGCCCATCTCCGCCGTTTTTTTGGAGAAGACAATCAGGGAGAGTATTTGTTTTTGATCGATGAGGCCCACAATCTGGTGGAACGGGGACGAAAGATGTACAGTGCCAGTATCTACAAGGAAGATTTCCTGAAGATAAAAAAACTGGTGAAATCAAAGGACGTTAAACTTTCAAAAAGACTGGATGAGAGCAATCGACAGCTTTTAGCTATGAAGCGTGAATGTGAGGATTACCAGATACTGAACAGTGTATCGCATCTCTATTTGAAGCTCATGAATCTCATGACGGAGATGGATCGGTTTCTGGAAGAGGAGCGTCAATCGAAGAATCCGGAAGAGGAGCTTCGGAAGGAAGTGCTGGATTTTTACTTTGATCTCCGCATGTTTTTAAATATTTATGATAAATTGGACGAAAATTATCTGATGTATTCTGAGATGGAGAGCGGCGGAAGGTTTAAGGTCTGCCTGTTCTGCGTGAATCCGTCGAAGAATCTTCAGGAATTTTTGGATAAAGGAAATAGTACCGTATTTTTTTCGGCTACCCTTCTTCCGATCCATTATTATAAGAAGCTTTTGAGTACGGCTAAGGATGATTACGCGGTTTATGCGGAGTCTCCGTTTGATAATCGTAAGCGTCTCCTTCTTCTTGGGATGGATGTCAGCACAAAATATACGAGACGCGGGGAGGAGATGTATCGCAGATATGCCGAGTATCTGCTGGAGATTGCGGGAGTCAGAGCCGGAAATTACATGGCGTTTTTCCCTTCCTATCATTTTATGGAGGAAGTCTATGAGGTGTTTTTAAGTCTGCTTGACGTGAGAAAGGATGTCTCTGTAGATTATGTGATGCAGGCTCAGTATATGTCTGAGGAAGCAAGGGAGATCTTCCTTGAGAATTTTGAAGAAGAGCGGGGAAACAGTCTGATGGGCTTCTGTGTTATGGGAGGCATCTTTTCAGAAGGAATCGATCTGGCAAGGGATCGGCTGATCGGTGCAATCATCGTAGGGACCGGACTTCCGCAGGTGTGCAGGGAACGGGAGCTTTTGAAATATTATTTTGACGGGCAGGGAGTCCGGGGATTTGATTATGCGTATCTCTATCCGGGAATGAATAAAGTTTTGCAGTCAGCAGGGAGAGTCATTCGTACGGATGAGGACAGAGGAGTGATCCTGCTTCTTGATGAGCGCTTCAGGGACAGCCGCTATCGAGAAGTCTTTCCGAGAGAATGGAAGGATATGAGCCTGTGTCATGTGAAGAGCGCGGCAGAGCGGATTGCAGATTTTTGGAGTAACAGCGGGCAGGAGGAACAGCATGGAAAAACTCATGATTTATAGTTCGCCGATAGGGAGGCTTACATTGTCAGGGGATGGTACAAGTATTACCGGACTGTGGATAGAAGGGCAAAAGTATTTTGGAAGGACGTTAGAGATTCAGAACAGGGAAAAAAACGGCTGTGGCGCTGCGGATGACGATGTCCCCAGCGTGGTATTCCGTATGGCGCGTGAATGGCTGAATGCTTATTTCAGGGGAGAGCAGAAGGAGATTTCTTTTCCGCTTATGCCGAAAGGCAGCGCCTTTCAGCAAAGTGTCTGGGGGATTTTAAGGGAGATTCCTTATGGAGAGACGATTACCTATGGAGCGATTGCAAAGATGCTTTCGGACAGACAGGGGAAGTCGTCTATGTCTGCGCAGGCAGTAGGCGGCGCCGTTGCACGTAATCCGATTTCCATCATGATTCCGTGTCACCGGGTTGTGGGAACGAACGGCAGTCTTACAGGGTATGCAGGAGGAATTGAGAAAAAAATCAGACTTCTTACTCTTGAAAGAGTTGATGTGGAACGATTTTTTATTCCCAAGAAAGGAACAGAATTATAGAACGGGAGAAGAATCCAGTTTGGCGGCAGAAAAGAGTATTGTTCTTTTCCTGATGCGAAACTGGATTCTCCGTTACTATATCAGGTTGATCTTTTTGTTCATTATGCAATGAGTCGCAACATACAGGATAACCGAAGTTATGATCATTAAACCAGCGCTGATTTTCATAATCTCGATCATGTAAGAGACGAAATTAAACTCATCCTCTAATGAACCGGAAGTTACGATCAACCGGGTTTCACTTCCCAAAAGTGCCATAGCGACTACCGATAAAACGGATATCAAGGTTGAAATGACAAAGTAAGAAACGACTGCGCCGAGTACACGGTGACTGGAAAAAAGCTGACCGAGGGCAACAGAGGCATATATCATGATGATGCTGGAGATAGCCCCGAAGCAGCTGAATAACAGCAAAATCAGAAGTACAGTGGAAAAGGAAAGGCCAGCGTATTTTCCTACAAAGCCGAATTCTTGCAAAATATCGTCTTTGTTTTCTTCCACAACCGACTTTATATATGGAGTCCAGATTACGACGTATGAACAAAGATAAACGAAACACATGTTGACCATTGCCCAGATACTTCCGGCAATCGTCTTTGACAGAAGATGCATGCCGTTGGTGATCGGGAGAGTCTTTGTAAGATATCCTTCGTCAGAAAACATATTTTTATAAAAGCGGATACCGGCGATCAGATAGGTTCCCGTGGAAAGGGCGGTAATCATTGTAAAATACAGGACATAGCAAAGTATGATTAAAAAGTCCGTCTGTTCGCTGGAAGTCTGTGGTTTTATTCTGCCTGTGATGAAAACTCTTATCATTATGGAAGACAGCAAAATGAA